>Ga0169931_10010699_pt1 | contig 13036 bp, 11 predicted proteins | sample Kivu_15m_20L_FD_129675 | JGI IMG/M metagenome (GOLD analysis project Ga0169931, IMG submission 129675) | Freshwater microbial communities from Lake Kivu, Western Province, Rwanda to study Microbial Dark Matter (Phase II) - Kivu_15m_20L... | ecosystem: Environmental > Aquatic > Freshwater > Lake...
GCTCTGTCCCTCCAGTCGCCCTCCAATGGACGGATAAGCCCATTATCGTCAACCTCGATCCATCACATCGCTTTTCAATGTGCTCTGTCCCTCCAGTCGCCCTGCATGTGCTCTGTCCCTCCAGTCGCCGCCTCTGTCCCTCCAGTCGCCGCCTCCAGTCGCCGTCCCTCCAGTCGCCTGTCCCTCCAGTCGCCTGGATCAACTCATCCGTGCCTTCGTTGCAGCTGGCGGACGATTGGACGTTCAATCAAAGTCAGATAGTCCGAAATCTGCAAAGAGGAAGTCGAAGACTGCGGCTAAGGTCACAAAACGATTCATTTTAGAAACCTCTGCTTCCAAGTAAAAACAATGTTCAAGGCTTTAGCCATTGGCGACTCAGTTGCGAAAACTTTGTCCCTGTCCGTCACTCACCCCCACCTTTTCTTTCGCTCTATCTTGAATCCGCATCGTGCCTTTGAAGAAGACGCGCGATCACTGGCCGCGTCTGGCGAGTTTCTTCAAGGCTGATCCGCATGCCTGTGGCATTCGCGATGAGACGGTAAAATTCCGCGAGCTCGAAGCTCCAATGGCCGCTCACAGAATCGAGTGGTGTTTCCTGATTGTGATTCCTCGGAGTGATTGATGCTCCATTGTCCAGCAACAACTGGACCATCTCCGTGCGGCAAAGAAACGCGGCAACGTGGAGTGGAGTATTACCATCAATGTTGGTAGCACCCACCTGGGCACCATGATTGAGTAGATACTCGGCGATTTCCAGTTGGCCATAGAGGGCTGCCGTACTGAGCAACGTCGCACCGTCTCCATAGCGGTCATTGATTCGACCACCGTCACCCAGGAGTTTTTTCATCTCGTCGAGATTGCCTTGAGCAACCGCTCGGCGTAGCGGATCTGTTTCGCCGACGTGTGGAGCGTCCAGCACACGCTGCAATTCGATTGCCGCTGCTTCGCTCGCAGTAACGTGAAAGATAAAATCGTTGCTGAACATCCCGCCCGGCGATTGCACTTGAAGAAAGTGCATCCCAACCGCGGGTAACGAATGCAGTTCGACATTGACCTGCTCGCTTTCATCATCGGTAACTTCGATGGTGCCTGACACGCGGCGACCATCGACGTAGATACTGGCCTCACTGCTGAAATTACGTCCACTGAGCACCATTTTTTTATGATTTACGTGAATCATCGGAAACTGCTGACGTCCGCGCTGCTCGTGGATATTTCCCAGCGTCCATAAAGCTGGCTGTGGACTATCGACCGCGGCGTTTTGGCCATGTCGACCGATAAAGGTTCCGACGAACTTTCCTGCCTCAGCCAAAGCAACGAGTTCGTCATGAGTGAAGGTCCTACGATCACGTGCCTTGCTGACAAAAACGCCGCCTTCAAATTCGGCATCGTACTGCAGTTCGACAGCGGTCGCTTTGCCATCGATCAAAAGAGCACCTTCTGCTTCGAGCACCACGCCCCCTTCCGCAGCAGCCAGTTGTAAGGCTCGCATCAGATCGTACGTTAAACGGTCTTTCGCAGTCGATTGACTGAGAGTGGTCTGCCGAGCGAAAGCGCCTGAGAACCCGGTACTCCCCTCCACAACCATGCGCCAGATGGGATTCATGCGCGGCCGTCCTCCCCATGAAAAACGCCAGATTTCCTCTTCCGCTTGGCCGCGCTCGGCAACGTCGCGATAAAACGGGAATTCGATGATATTAAGGCGACCTTGCGGAAGGATGAGAAAGCGGTCCTGGGCGCCTCGCCATGTCGGAGCATCCATGCCGCTACCAAGAGTATTGGTGCTTACCAAAAATGGCATGCGATGGCAGTCCCCGCAGACGTTGGGGCGAGTCTGTTTCGGATCATAGTCCCCTTCAATGTGGAAGAGTTGAAAACCTTCTTGGGCTGTCTTGGAAAGCACATTGTCGTACGCTCGACGTTGCGACGGTGGAAACGGGACACTCAGCAGAAACAACGCCAGGTCATCCCGTTCCGCCGCGGTAAAACCACCTGGCTTACCTTCATCGTTGACTCGATTGTCACCGTCTGCCCGCATGGTCTGAGCCATACCTGCATCGACCAAGTGGCGAGTGCTGGTCGTTTGGTCCTTCGGATCAGCGTTGGGTTCTACAGCTTGGTGGAGATGAGCGCTATTGCCACCACCATAGGGATCACCAAGAACTCCATCCCAATGGAACGGAGCGGTGTCGCGCAGACCGCGTACGGGCATCGTAGAACGCGGCATGATCTGATTGCCACCAGAGACGATGGGTGTGTTTAAAACCCACAATAATTGGTCTGTATTACAATCGGGATGGCAACTCTCACAGGAGAATGTGCCAGTTGAAGAGACCGAAGCCGAATGAAACCAAGTGCGCCCCAGCTTTACCTGTTTATGAGTCGGATCGTCGAGCTTTACGAAACCTTCGATTTTCAGATTGGAAGTGTCCGACAAATCGACGATCGATACAGTGTCTGCGACAGCGTTGTAGACCCAGGCCCGGGCGGGTTTCCCATCGTCATTGCTTTCGAGCGCGATCCCACGCGGAACAGCACCTACGGCAACATGACCAAGCACCTTCCCGCTCGCGACATCCACAGTGAGCAGCTTATCGGAACCAGCAGCGGTTGCGATCAGCGTGGCATCATCGCGGCTCATTTGAATCGCGTAAGGCGTCGCGAAAGCCGATTCCCGATCGGGATGTTCAGGCGGAAGCGGTTCCAGATCGATACGCTCCGGCTTTTGCGCAGTACCATTTTCAAACGTGACTCTGGTGATCTGATTGAGAAAAGCACGATTTTCTAGTTCCTTGATGCCATGTTTCCTGGTTCCCGCTCGACCGTTGGCGGCGTTGCGAGCGTCAGTCTGAGCGATGAAGACCTGACCCTGTGAACCGACAGCCACGCCGTATAACAGCGTCCCGAGGCTCTCCACGGTACAGACCAGCTCGTCCGTTGCGGTATCAAATACGAATAAGTCACGATCAGGGACATCGGGGTGGGATACGATATCGACCACATGTCCCACCGAAAGAACATTATTGTTGGTGATGGAATGTTCCCATGCATCAAAGGTCACCAGCTCCCCATCAATATCCTCCTTACTACCTCCAGATAACTGAGTCTTGTTGTTCGATTCAAATGGGACTACATAAAGGCGGCCGTTGCGAACAGCAATCGCGCGCGGGTCCTGGGCAGGAATCCCGAGGCGTTTGATAATTTTTCGACTTCCAACATCGATTACCGCGATCTGGTTCTCGGACGACAGCGCTACATAAGCTTTCTCGTTTCCGGCGAACGCAATCCCGATAGGCTCGTCAAAGGTCGTCGCCCTGGACGCCTCGTCGAATTCCTGGATCGTGGCGACGACGTGCAGATAGCTTGGGCTCGATGGATCGTTATCAATGACGCTCACGGAATCAGAGATATGATTCGATACCCAAACCTCTTTACCATCAGGCCGTACCGCGATGGAAACCGGATCGATGCCAACGTGAATTCGCTGCTTCAGCTTTTTGGACTCTCGATCGATCACATCCACAGTCGACGCTGGAGTGTTCGCGACGAACACGAGGCCGTCACTTATGGCGATCGGGTTCGCGTGAGGGCTGGCGAACGTCGGATATCCGACAGGAAGTGGTTTTTGGGGCCAGTCGCTGGAGCTCGCTCCGGATACCTCTGTGCCGTCAGCGACTGTCGCTGTCGGTAGATCGGGGACGACATAGAAAGCCGCAACTACCAGGCCATAGAACATAGCAACGAATAAAACGCGCTGTAGTTGTTTCATGAGTGGCTCTCCATTGAATCAGGAGGTAGCAGGCCAACGTGGCTGGCCACCAAGTGATCTTCCTCTCGATCGTTGACGCTTCGACCTGTTTGGTCCAGTGGTGCATTCCTACGGTCGGGATAACGTCGTCCATTCAGGAAAGCGCCGATCCACGAGTTTCTGACGAACAATTGGTAACTGAGCAGCAGCAGCGCCGTGGTGGCTGTGCAGATCAAGACAAACTTCAAGAATGATGGCATCTGCCAGTCGCGGACTAGGAATTGAAAAATCATGAGCAGCGGAAGATGAACGAGATAGAGCCAGTACGAGGAGTCCGATAGATAACGAACCCAAAATCGCTGGACCCCAAAGTATCGGCTGAACAACCCGATCATGCCAAATGACATCATCCAGGCATAACTGACTTGCATGGTTGCAAAAAGAATTCGTCCTCCGACCGAGTCCGGCCCCTGCAGGCTGAGTCCTACCGGAAACAAAATCAATAGCGCGAACGCCAATTTCCACCAAAAGCCGCGTCCCACTTGGACCTCGTCATCCCCAGCGCCGAAGTACATGGCTCCATAACCGAAGAAAACCGCGTAATAAGCTAAGACAGCAGGGCGCGGCAGCAAACCGGTCGATGTGTCGGGTCCGTAAGCGTACTGCGTCGTGGCCATGCAATACTGTGCTACGGCAGCAAGCGGAATGAGCCACAGGTAACGCAGACCGGAGGTCAGCCAATTGACGGGAACGGCGGGAGCCTGCAGGGCTTGCACCGCGATGACGATCAGAGCGAATCCGCAAACATACCAGCATAGAAACCAAAGAAACCAGAGATGGGAGAACACCGGCATCTGGAACAGCAGTGCGAAGGTAGAGCTTCTGGCAGCAGCCTCGTCTTCGAGGTTTGAAGCTGCCGTGACGCTACGGCCGGTCCTCTGGGCAATCGCCTGCGCGATGTCTTTGCGCCCTGCGAGTACCGCCTCCCGAGCCAGCGGCAGTTGCACCATCTGAGCGATGAAGGACGTTGTACCCCAGTCGAGCTGTAACAGATCCTCGGGGCGTTTACCGTCGTTATTGAGCGCCTCCACACTGGCATCTACCGCCAGCAGCAGTGCGGCCGCCTCTGCGCGTCCAAACAGACAAGCAACGTGCAGCGGCGTCGATCCATAGGGATCTCGGACCAGGACATCTCCACCTTGGTCGAGGTAGTTTTTCAGCGCAGCGAGATTGCCCGTTGCCACTGCAGCCCAGACATCGATCTCTGCTGACTGAGCCGCAGCGTTACCACGAGTCTTTGCTCCTTGAGATCGTATATACCCGGAAACAACGAACATCATCGGCATGATCGTCAGCATGGACAACAGCAATGGTAGAAAGATGCGTTTGAAGCGTTGCAACAGCAGCGCATGAATCCCGCGTTTTCTCCACAACATTGCTGTAAAGAAGCCACTCACCAAAAAAAACAGCGGCATCCGCCAGCCGTGAATCGACGAAAGCAGAATGCCATAGAGCGGACTGGATTGCGCATCCTGAACTCCCCAAAAACTGCCAGCACCAGGGACAAACGAAATCGCTCCATGGAGTACGATACCGAGAAGCATTGCCAGCGCTCGTAGGGCATCGAGGTCATGTCGCCGAGGGTCGGCTGTTGTCGAATTTCGAGGCGTGATCTTCAGTCCTCCCTGAATTTCTCCGAAAGCAGTTCTCGCATGATTGCCACGACTTGATTTCGCCACTGACGCACGATCCTGACGCACGATCCTGACGCACGATCCTGACGCACGATCAGCGCATCGAAGTTCAGCCCCAGCTCTATCCGATAAGAAGCATGAAACCGGCCGCATTTTGCAAACATCTAGGTAATGTAGATGACGAATCTCGAGCATTGTCAAGAGCTTTAACTCAAGAGACGGACTCGACGGCGGAAGACGCCTTCGTTGCCTTTTTCTGATCGCTAGTCACTGGAGACAAGCATTCTCGACGAAATGCTCGTCATGAAGATTGCATGCCCGGATCGATACCCCGGGTTTTTTCGCGGTTCAGATTGCGCGAAGGATGAAGTCGAGTATGATTGGGGCATTGAAAACCGGTGCATCCGGGCACCGGCCTGAAGAGCATCCTCCCTTGTCACATCCAACCCCATGATGAAAAACTCGTTTCTAAATTCGCTGCTGATCGCCGCCATCATTTTCAACATTGCCCAGCGGGCCAAAGCACAGGAGCTTCCTGCGAACGATGCCGTAAAGCCTGTGAAGCTTTTCGAAGTGGACCGATACTCCGAAGGAGTCGTCTTTGATCATGACGGCAGCGGCTATATCTCTTGGGACAAAACCGTCACTCGGTTTGAACTCGATGGTAAGAATTCGACCTTCGCGGTGACGGGGGCCCCGAACGGACACAAGGTGCTCGCTGATGGATCGCACCTTGTGTGCGACGCCAGCCAGCACGCAGTACTGCGACTCGATCGCGAGGGTAAAATGCTCGAACCCGCCTCGCAGGAATGCGAGGGGATACCGCTGCGTGGCCCCAACGATTTAACTCTCGATCCAAAAGGTGGTTTTTATTTCACCGATCCTGGCGACTCTGGCAAAGACAACTTGATTGGTACGATCCATTACGTGGACTCGCAAGGGAAAACTCATTTGGTCGCCTCGGGGCTCGCATTCCCCAACGGGATCGTGCTTACCGAAGATGGCAAGCGATTGCTCGTTGGGGAGAGCCAATTCAATCGAGTACTCGAGTATCCGGTACTCGAACCAGGGAAAGTGGGACCGATGCGGGTCTTTGCGGATTTACCCAAGAGCGCCAGTGGCAAGTGGCAGGACAATCAGCCCGACGGGATGTGCCTTGATGCACAAGGCAACTTGTATGTTGCCCATTACGGGATGAAACAAGTGCAAGTTCTCGATCCGCAGGGCAAACTCATTCGCCAGTATGACGGCGGCAACCAATTGACCAGCAACGTCGCCTTCGGCGGCCCGAATCACGATCAATTGTTTGTGACCGGGGCGATCCAATCCGATGGGACTCCCGGTGCGGTTTTCCGCCTCGACTTGGGAGTCAAGGGTCGCGTGATCCTTCCGAAGAAGAAATAGACGGCTTTTCTACGTCGTCCGTTTGTTTATCGGTCGTCCGTTTGTTTATCGCTAGGCTTTCGCACTTTCGAGTGCGACTCCGTAGAGGTACCCACCGGAGTCAGAGCGATGCGAAAGCCGCTCACCCAACTACGCGTCGACGGACGCTGTCCGAACCGATACGCCGATCGGCAAGCGACAGGCGCATTGAATATACCACCGCCGCGAACGACCCGGCGTTCGCCCCACTTGGGTCCGATTGGGTCCACAACGGGCCCCGCAGGATATTCTCCAAACCAATCAGCGCACCATTCCCAAACGCTGCCGTGCATATCATAAAGGCCCCAGGGATTGGGTTGCTTTTCGCCGACAGGATGGGTTTCGTTGTCGCTGTTGTCAGTAAACCACGCGTAAATTCCTAGATCCACTGTCAACTAGACTTCGGGCAGCTCATATCCTGCCCGACGTGGGCGATCATTCCAGGCATTCGCATCATCGGCATCGAGGAAGCGCTCGGTCACTGGATCAAACGTCAGTTCGCGATCGATCCAACGCGTGATATTGGTCAGGTGGCAGAGGGCGATACTCCGGTGACCGATTTCCACATCGGAAACGGGTTGCTGTCGCGACTTGATGCAATCAAGCCAGTTCTGCAAATGCCATTTGGCTTGCCACAGCGCAGTTTGGTCAGACCATTTGACCTCTTCCGCAGCCTCATCCACTTGCTTGAGCAACTCGTCGCGAATGTCGATCGGATTGGACATGAATTTGTTGCGATTGATTTCGAGCTTGCCCTTTTCACCGACAAAAATCGCTCCCCCCATGGGTCCCTTGTCGAGCTCGAACCGGATTTCGGTCCCATCTTCATACCAAGCAGTCACCTGGCCGTTTACGCCGGAAGTGATTGGCTTGAAGCGGACCGGCAAAGTATCGTCTTTGCCGAGCGCCCACTGGATTTGGTCGACGCCATGGGCACCCCAGTTGGTCATTTCACCACCCACGTAATTGCGTCCCTGAGTCGCCCCGGCACCATAGGGACGCCATGGGCTTTGATTGAGGTGCAGATCCCAGTGAAATCCAGGCGGAATCGGCTGCTCGGGATAACTGTCCGCCGCTGGTGTAGGGCCGACCCCTGTATAGTTCATTGCCGAAACATAGTGCAGCTTGCCAAGGCCACCACGGCGAATGAACTCGCATGCGACTCGGTTCATCTCCATCGAACGTTGCTGCGTTCCGACCTGAAAGACTGCTTTGTGTTTGCGAACATGTTCGACCAACGTGCGGCCCTCTTGGATGTACAGCGTGAGAGGTTTTTCCGCGTACACATCTTTCCCCGCTTGGATCGCATGGATGCACGGGAGAACACGCTGGTACTCCTGACCCGCAACAATCACCGCATCGATATCTTTGCGATCGAGCAGAGGATAGTGGCTCCCATAGACTGCCCAGCTGGCTTGCTTTTCTTTCCGGAACTTCAGTGCCTGCTCTATATTGCAGTCGGCGACAGCAACAAGCTCTGCAGCCTCAGGCAATTGTTCCATCAGCAATCGAGCACGCGGACCAGCGCTGATGCAACCGATCCTGATACGGTCATTGGCACCGGGTCGACTTTCACTGGCCAGCGCCGAACGCGGGATGATCGTTGGTATCGCAAACGAGGCTGCAGCAGCAAAGCTCGAAGCAGCTCGAAGCACCTCTCGCCGGTGCAGTTTATTTTTTTTCTCGTACATCATGGACTCCAGATCGTGTTTCTAAGGAGTCCAAAATTGTAATGTCGATCGTTGCTCGCGAAAACTATCGGCGCAAATCTGGCACGTGGGCCATTGCTGTACTCTGTGAGGATTGCCCGTCGGCGGATGCGGCCCCTGGTGATGCCGCCGCCTTGGTGATGCCGTGGTTTGCCTCGTCATAGACCGCCGTGTAGGACTTATTGAGACCCCAAAAGCTCTCGGCGACGATCTCGGCTTCGGGTGTAACGGAGCGAATCGGTTTGACGATAGTCAGCGACGGCAAGACCCATGACGTTTCTCAACTGGGATGGTAATAGAATGTTAAAGACAGTTTCCATCAGAGAAATCCGCAGCTTTTTTTCCCCCAGAGTGCGTTAATTCTGCTGATTCAGCAGAAATATCCCCCAGCTCCTGAATCATCACCGCTCCACCCCTTGGACGGGGCATGCCAATCGATCAGGATGCGGTTGTTTTCGGGACGTCTGGCGGGGGTAGATCGAGATCGATGGCAAGTCGCGGCAGGGAGTCATTTTTCGGGAAAGGCATCTTCACCGGTTCGGCGGCCGACGCCGATCCTTTGGCATCCCCTGAAAGGTACTTCAAAGTTCTCGGGGAATGGTTGCTCTTGGAAGCGGAAGCAGAGCGATCGCGACTGGCGCGGCGCCGGCAGCTGAGAAACCAGCGCGATGTCGAACGGACTGGCGAGACGATCGTCAATCTCCTGTTGATCGATCACCACCTCGGGTTAGCGGGGCGTTACTTGCTCGATTTCGCAAAGCCTGCCGATGGAACTCTGCCAATGAACCGCCTGAAAGTCGGCACACCCGTCGTCGTTTCCGATGACCGGAACCCTGGCGATGAAGGAGTCTGCGGAGTTGTCAGCCGTCGTCGAACCGGGCTCATTCAAGTGGCAACGGAAAAGTGGCCTGAGGGAGACCGCTTTCGGCTCGACCTTTCCCCTGATGAAACCACGCGGCAACGGCAAGTGGCGGCGATGGAGCGGGTGCGTACGGCCACTGGACGCGCCGCGCGAATCCGGGATGTGGTCTTGGGATTACGCGAGTTGGATTTTCGCGAGGCTCCGGAGGTTGAATATCACTCGTCCCTAAATCCACCGCAAGAAGATGCTGTCCGTTTTGCGCTCTCGGCGCGCGACATTGCGATCTTGCATGGTCCCCCAGGCACTGGCAAGACCACGACGCTGGCGGAAGTTATTTACCAGGCGGTTCGCCGCGGGGAGCGGGTCCTGGCCTGTGCACCATCCAACACGGCTGTCGACAATATCCTTGAGAAACTGGTCGATATGCTTCCCAATGTCCTCCGCGTTGGTCATCCGGCGCGAGTCTTTGAATCATTGCGTGGACACACTTTGGATGAGCTTGTCGAAAATGATCCATCCAGCAGCGTGATTGATCAAATGCGCCGCGACGTGGACCAACTGATTCGCACTGCCGCCCGCGGCGGGGGACGCATCTCGGGACGCGAACGGGGAGAGATGTTCGCCGAGGCGGGAAGGCTCCGCGGGCAGATTCGCGTTTTGGAACGCTCGATCGTTCGCAGTGTCGTCGAGTCGGCCGACGTCATTTGTACGACGACAACGATCGATGAGGAATTACTCGGTCAAGCACGCTTTGACCTCGTGGTGATTGACGAAGCAGGCCAGAGTACCGAGCCAAGTATCTGGCAGGCCGCGGCACGTGCGGAGCGTCTTGTTCTGGCCGGGGACCACTGCCAGTTGCCTCCGACAGTGCTGAGCGATCAAGCGGCGGGAGAAGGGATGCAGCGCTCATTGATGCAGCGGTTGATCGAACGCGCTGGAGCAAAAATCTACCGACGTCTTACCGTTCAGTACCGAATGCATGAAGCGATCATGCAGTTCTCATCGGAGCAGTTTTATGAGGGGACGCTGGTTGCCGATGCGAGCGTCCGTCGGCATTTGCTGTGCCAACTGCCCGGAGTTACCACGACCCCGCTGACAGATTGTCCGCTCCATCTGATCGATACCGCCGGCGCGGAATACGACGAAGAACTCGAACCCGATGGAGAAAGCAAACTCAATCGCCGTGAAGCCGGACTTGTGATCCGAATCACACGGGACTTGGTCGAAGCAGGTGTCGATCCTAGCGACATCGCAATCATTGCACCGTATGCCGCACAGGCGAGGCACCTGCGTGACCGCATCGATGAAGAGACGCTGGAAATTGATACTGTGGACGGATTTCAAGGACGCGAAAAGGAAGTCGTGATCGTGACGATGGTCCGCAGCAACCGCGAGGGAGAAATTGGGTTTCTCCGCGATATCCGCCGTACCAACGTCGCCCTTACGCGTGCTCGTCGCAAGTTGATCGTGATCGGCGATAGTGCAACGCTGGGAGGCCACCCTTTCTACGCAGCAATGCTTCGGTACTTCGAACAGGCAGATGCGTATCACAGTGTGTTTGCATTTGAGTGATCGGCGGCGTGGTAAAAACCCGAGTCCGCAGGGCAAACCCGAGTCCGCAGGCAGGGCGATCCGCCTGCGCGGGGAGAAGCAGAGCGTTAGGAGAGGCTCGATTTGAAAATATCCAGCATCCTCCCCCAAGCCTTTTCCGCTTGCTCTTCGTTATAGACCCGCGTGTCGGGAGGACACCAACCATGTGCTGCCGGATAGACCTCAATCTCGGCCTGCAGCTTGGCATCGGTAAACGATTTCTTCAGAACTTCTTTTGCTTGGGGTGCTCGTTCGTCATCGTTCTCCGCGATCGCGACGAGGAATTGTGCTTTCATTTGCGGGATCAGGAGGTGCGGGCTGTCACTGTTCTCCGTCACTAATCCGCCCCCATGGAACGAACATCCGGCGCCGATCCGATCGGGCAAAGCCGCCGCGGTTCGGAACACAATCGCCCCTCCCATGCAGTAACCAATCGTACCGATTTTCTTGGTCGCATCGACTTGCTGCTGAGTGTCGAGCCAAGTGATGAAGGCCTTGGCATCGGTGACGTGGGTTTGCGGCGTGAGGGCACGGGCAAGAGGAGTGATTTCTGCAAAAGGTGTTGCGGTCCCCTGGGGTGCCGTCGGGGCTTTTTTCTGCCGATAAAAAGGATTGACGACCAAAACACTGTAGCCTGCCTGTGCCAGTCGCTGTCCCATCTGCCGAAAGGCCCCTCGCAGCCCAAAAATATCTGGCCAGACCAGCACCGCCGCGTGCTTTCCTTCGGCCGGAGAGACAAAATAAGCATCGCACTGGCCATCGGGAGTCGCAATCACGACGTCCGACTCTTGGAGCTCCGCTCCGTCGGCAAGTCGCGGGAAGAAGAATGCAGCGCCGGTCCCGATCGCGGCGATTTTTCCAAGATCGCGCCGCGAGTATTTGTCTTTGTTTTTATCTTTGTTTTCGTACTTGAGAAGGTCTGCTTCGAAGGAATCTGCTTCGCACATGGCTGGGTCTCGAAAAAAGAGTGTTCGTGCGCCTGAGTTTCCTATCATGGCCATCGCCTTGCACCCTTTTCAAGGAGTCATTGATTTGAGTTATCCTTGGACGCGGCCTTCAACCGTCGGCGCAGTCGACGATATAATCGCGATTCAATGAATCGCGCTGCAAGCGCTGGGCGCTGTCGGCAAAAGAAGTGGAGGTAACTCGAAATGAGCCCGAAGCCCGAACCCGCTGGCTATTGCCGCACGCGGGCCGATCATGCTTCGGAGATTGCCGAAGATTATGTCGAGGCAATTGCTGAAATTATTGCGAGTCGTGGAGTCTGTCGCGTCACCGACTTGGTCGCGAGGTTTGCCGTCAGCCACGTGACGGTGAACCGCACCGTTCATCGCCTTGTTCGCGATGGTTACGCGGTTTCGGCTCCGTATGCGCCAATCTGCCTGACCGCCCAAGGGAGCCGGCTCGCGAAGAAAGCAAGGGAACGGCACGAAGTGGTCCTTGCATTCCTGATCGCACTAGGAATCACACCCGAGACCGCGGCGATTGATAGCGAAGGGATCGAGCATCATGTGAGTCCCGAGACGCTCGATGCGATGCGCGCGTTTCTGGAAACAAAGCCCGATCATCCCTCGTCCCCATAGCCTCAATTCTGGCAATCAGGCCTCGCGGTCACGCTCTCGCTCTCGCTCGTACTCGTACTCGTACTCGTACTCGTGCTCCTACTCCTACTCCTACTCCTACTCGCTCTCATCCCCGCATTCCCTCTACCATTCTCCCGCTCCCGCTGGTCGAAACGTCCACAATGACACTCGATGGGATTGCGGAGTCGAGCAAGGAGCATGATCCTGACAGCGATGACGATGCCGAGCACCGCTGCGCTGAGCACGAGCACGAGCACGAGCACGAGTACGAGTACGAGCACGAGTACGAGCACGAGTACGAGTACGAGCACGAGTACGAGTACGAGCACGAGCACGAGCACGAGCACGAGCACGAGCACGAGCACGGGCACGAGCACGACTCGGATGCGAAGAAACGCTAGAACTCTGGGATGCGACGGAGCGGCCCA
>Ga0169931_10010700_pt1 | contig 13036 bp, 23 predicted proteins | sample Kivu_15m_20L_FD_129675 | JGI IMG/M metagenome (GOLD analysis project Ga0169931, IMG submission 129675) | Freshwater microbial communities from Lake Kivu, Western Province, Rwanda to study Microbial Dark Matter (Phase II) - Kivu_15m_20L... | ecosystem: Environmental > Aquatic > Freshwater > Lake...
CCGATCACCAAGGTGCTGCGCAGCGCTGTAGCCAATGCCGAGCACAACCTGGGTATGGATCCGGCCTCCCTGGTCATCAGCCAGGCCTGGGCCGACATGGGTCCATCGATGAAGCGCTATCGCCCCCGGGCCCAGGGCCGGGCCTACGCGATCAAGAAACAGACCTGCCACATCAGCATTGCTGTGGCCACCACTACCACCTGACCCCCGAGGACACCGACCGATGGGACACAAGATCCATCCAACCGGCCTGCGCCTGGGGATCACCCAGGACCACCGCTCCCGCTGGTACGCCCCGAGCAAGACCTATCCGACCCTCCTCCAGGAAGATGATCGGATCCGCAAGTTTGTGCACAAGAAATACGGCGCTGCCGGCATCAGCGACGTGCTGATCGCCCGCAAGGCCGACCAGCTTGAGGTTGAACTCAAGACCGCACGCCCCGGCGTGCTGGTGGGCCGCCAGGGCAGCGGCATCGAAGAGCTTCGCAGCGGCATCCAGACCACCCTCGGTGATGCGAACCGCAAGGTGCGCATCAACGTTGTCGAGGTCGAGCGTGTCGACGCCGATGCTTACCTGCTAGCCGAGTACATCGCCCAACAACTCGAGAAGCGTGTCGCCTTCCGCCGCGTGATGCGTATGGCTGTACAACGGGCCCAAAGGGCCGGTGTGCTAGGCCTCAAGATCATGGTGGCCGGTCGTCTGAACGGCGCCGAGATCGCCCGCACCGAGTGGACCCGCGAGGGCCGCGTGCCCCTGCACACCCTGCGGGCCGACATTGACTACGCCACCAAGGTGGCGAGCACGACCTATGGCGTGCTCGGCATCAAGGTGTGGGTATTCAAAGGTGAGGTGCTCCCCGGGCAGACCGACAAGCTGCCCGTGGGTGGTGCACCCCAGCGCCGGACTAGCCGGCGGCCGCAACAGTTCGAAGACCGCTCCAACGAGGAGTGATCAGGAGGCCTGAACCATGCTGAGTCCACGACGCGTCAAATTCCGCAAACAACAGCGAGGCCGCATGCGCGGCATCGCTACCCGCGGCAACACCATCGCCTTTGGGCAGTTCGCCCTCCAGGCCCAGGAGTGCGGTTGGATCACCTCGCGACAGATCGAGGCGAGCCGCCGTGCCATGACCCGCTATGTCAAGCGGGGCGGCAAGATCTGGATCCGGATCTTCCCCGACAAACCCGTCACCATGCGCCCTGCGGAAACCCGTATGGGTTCCGGTAAGGGCAACCCCGAGTTCTGGGTGGCGGTGATCAAGCCCGGCCGCATTCTCTTTGAGATGGGCGGAGCTGAGATCACCCCAGAAATTGCACGCGAGGCCATGCGCCTGGCGCAGTACAAGCTGCCCGTGAAAACCAAATTCCTGGCCCTTGAGGATCAGGAAGCTCTCGCTACCGCAGTGGAGGCCTGACCATGGCACGCCCTTCGATCGCCGATGTGCGCAAGCTCAACGACGGCGAAATCAGCACCCAGATCGACGCCACACGGCGCGAACTGTTCACCCTGCGCTTCGAGCAGGCCACCCGCCGGCTCGAGAATCCTCACCGCTTTAAGGAGACCCGCATCAAGCTGGCCCACCTGATGACGGTGCAGACCGAGCGTCAGCGCCTGGCCACCACGGCCGCTTCAACCTCCTGATCCCCCCGTACATCCCATGGCAACCAAGGAACGGGTCGGCATTGTCGTCAGCGACAAGATGGACAAAACAGTGGTCGTGGCGGTGGAGAACCGCTTCCCCCACCCCATCTATCAAAAGACGGTGAGCCGCACCCAGCGCTACAAAGCCCACGACGAAGCCAATGCCTGCAAGGTGGGCGACCGCGTGCGCATCACCGAAACAAGACCACTCAGTCGCACCAAGCGCTGGACCGTGGCCGAGGTGCTCTCCACCTCGACCGCCAATTGAGGAGGACCAACCGATGATTCAACAGGAAACCTTCCTCAATGTCGCCGACAACAGCGGCGCCAAACGTATCCAGTGCATCCGCGTGCTGGGCACCAACCGTCGCTATGCCCACGTCGGTGACGTGATCGTGGCGGCCGTCAAGGACGCGATGCCCAACATGGGCGTCAAGAAATCCGATGTGGTCAAGGCCGTGGTAGTACGGACAAAGGCCACCCTGCGTCGCGATACCGGCAATTCCATCCGCTTTGACGACAACGCGGCGGTGATTCTGGGCAACGACAACAACCCCAAGGGCACCCGGGTGTTCGGCCCTGTTGCCCGTGAACTCAGGGAACGCAATTTCACCAAGATTGTGTCCCTGGCTCCGGAGGTGATCTGAAATGGCAACGGCAACTCCCAGGGCCAAGACCCCGGAGCGCACCAAGATGCGCATCAAGAAGGGCGACACCGTCCAAGTCATCGCCGGCAAGGACAAGGGCAAGACCGGAGAGGTCATTCGCACCCTGCCCTATGAAAATCGTGTCGTGGTGCAGGGCATCAACCTGCGCACCCGCCATGTCAAGCCCACCCAGGAGGGCGAGACCGGCAGGATCGTCACGGAGGAAGCGGCTCTGCACGCCTCCAACGTGATGCTCTACTCGACCACCAAACAGGTGGCCAGTCGCGTCGAGATCGTCGTCGAAAAGGACGGCACCAAGAAGCGGCGCCTCAAGAAGACCGGTGAACTGCTCGATTGACGGCAATCGCCCCAACCGGCCGAACCTCTTCCACCAACTCCTCTGTCCCGCCCAGTCCTTTTCTCAACGCCCCGCTTCTGACAACGCCCAGAAGCACAGCCCCCCTCCCCAGCCATGTCATTGAAACAGCGCTACAGGGAGACGATCCAGCCCAAGCTGCTCAAGGATCTCAGTCTCTCCAACATCCATGAAGTCCCCAAGGTGGTGAAAGTCACCGTGAACCGGGGACTCGGCGAGGCCGCTCAGAACGCCAAGGCCCTAGAGGCCTCGATTACAGAGCTGGCCAACATCACTGGCCAGAAGGTCGTGGTGACCCGTGCCAAGAAAGCCATTGCAGGCTTCAAGATCCGCACTGGGATGCCGATCGGCGTGGCCGTCACCCTCCGTGGTGATCGGATGTACGCCTTCCTGGAGCGCCTGATTCACCTGGCTCTGCCTCGCATCCGCGACTTCCGCGGTGTGAGCCCCAAAAGCTTTGACGGCCGGGGCAACTACACCCTTGGCATCCGCGAACAGATCATTTTCCCGGAAATCTCTTTCGACAAGATCGATGCGATCCGGGGGATGGACGTCACCATCGTGACAACCGCCCGTAACGACGAAGAGGGCCGGGCCCTCCTCCGCGAGATGGGAATGCCGTTCCGCAGCAACTGAGCCCTCTTCCGGACACGACCATGGCAAACCACGACCCGATTTCCGACATGCTCACCCGCATTCGCAATGCGAGTGAGAAGCGTCACGAGACCACTAGCATCCCGGCTTCCCGGCTCCTGCACAACATTGCGACTGTGCTGCAGCAGGAGGGCTTCATCGCTGGCATCAGCGAGGAGGGCGAAGGCGTCCAGAAGCAGCTGGTGCTTGAGCTCAAGTACAGCGGCAAACACCGCCTCCCAACGATTCGCTCCGTGCAGCGCGTCAGCAAGCCTGGCCTGCGCATCTACAAGAACAACCGTCAGCTCCCCAAGGTGCTGGGCGGTCTTGGAGTGGCGATCATCTCCACCTCCAAGGGTGTGATGAGCGACCGCGATGCCCGCAAGCAGGGCGTCGGCGGCGAAGTGCTCTGCTACGTCTATTGATTCCGGGAGAACCAAACAATGTCACGTATTGGTAAAGCGCCGATTCCCATTCCCGACAAGGTAAGCGTCAGCCTTAACGGCCTCGACGTCACCGTCAAGGGTCCCAAAGGCGAACTGCGTCGCACCCTCCCGGATGGGGTCGACATTGCCCAGAACGGCAACACCCTGGTCGTCTCACCCAGCAGCACGAGCCGTCGCTCCCGTGAGCGCCATGGTCTCTGCCGCACCCTTGTCGCCAACATGGTCGAGGGAGTCAGCCAGGGTTACATCCGCAAGCTCGAAATCGTTGGCGTGGGCTATCGCGCTGCTCTCCAGGGCAAGAAGTTGGTGGTTAGCGCCGGCTACAGCCATCAGGTCGAGATGGTTCCTCCCGAGGGCGTCACCTTTGCCGTCGAGAACAACACCTCCGTTTCAGTCTCCGGAGCCGACAAGGAATTGGTTGGCAACGAAGCCGCCAAGGTGCGGGCCATTCGTCCACCTGAGCCCTACAAGGGCAAGGGCATCAAGTACGAAGGTGAACGCATTCTGCGCAAGGCCGGTAAGACCGGTAAGAAATGAGGTCTACCTGAGCGTTGTCACTTCGTATTCCTATGTCTTCCCCATCCCGCAAACTGCAGACTCAGAAGCGCCATCGGCGCCTGCGTCGCAACCTCACCGGCACCGCCGAGCGTCCACGCCTGGCCGTGTTCCGCTCCAACAACCACATCTACGCCCAGGTCATCGACGACGCCGCACAGAACACCCTCTGCGCCGCTTCGACCCTCGACAAGGATCTGCGCGTCGACCTCAAGACCAGCTCCACCTGCGATGCTTCCATCGCCGTAGGCCAGCTGGTCGCCAAGCGTGCTCTTGCTAAGGGCATTTCCCAGGTGGTCTTCGATCGCGGTGGCAACCTGTACCACGGCCGGGTCAAGGCCCTGGCTGATGCCGCCCGGGAAGCGGGCCTTCAGTTCTGATCCCTGCTCTCACCATGACCGAAACCAACGATCAAGTTCTCTCGAACGACATTCCAGCCGCCTCTGACGTGCCCGCTGCCGCCGAAGGGCAGCAGGAGCGCCGTGGCGGACGCGGAGAGGGCCGTGGCGGTGACCGCCGTGGCGGGGGCCGCGGACGCGACAACCGCCGTGGCGGACAGGAGCGCGATTCCGAATGGCAGGAGCGCGTGGTGCAGATCCGCCGCGTTTCCAAAACCGTGAAGGGCGGCAAGAAGATGAGCTTCAGGGCCATCGTCATCGTCGGCAACGAGCGGGGCCAGGTCGGTGTCGGCGTTGGCAAGGCCGGCGATGTCATCGGCGCCGTCCGCAAGGGTGTGGCTGACGGCAAGAAGCACCTGGTTAAGGTACCCCTCACCCGTCACAACTCAATCCCGACGATCAGCAACGGCCGCGATGGTGCCGCCAGCGTGCTGATCCGTCCGGCCGCCCCGGGTACCGGCGTGATCGCGGGTGGTTCAATCCGCACGGTGCTGGAGCTCGCCGGCATCAAGAATGTGCTGGCCAAGCGTCTGGGCTCCAAGACCCCCCTCAACAACGCGCGAGCTGCCATGGAAGCCCTGTCAGCCCTTCGCACCCACAAGGAGACCGCCAAGGAGCGGGGTATCTCCCTCGAGCAGATCTACTCCTGAGATCCCACCCATGTCGATGAATCTCCAATCCCTCAAACCCAACGCCGGTGCACGTCGGCGCAAACTGCGCAAGGGCCGCGGCATCGCCGCCGGTCAAGGCGCCAGCTGCGGCTTCGGCATGCGGGGTCAGAAGTCACGCTCGGGCCGCCCAACCCGGCCAGGCTTCGAGGGGGGCCAGATGCCCCTCTATCGCCGGGTGCCCAAGCTCAAACACTTTCCCCTGGTGAACCCCAAGGCCTTCACCGTGGTGAATGTGGCCAAGCTTGCCGACCTCAAAGCGGGCAGCACCGTGAGCCTTGACTCCCTGGTCAAGGACGGCATCGTGACCAGCCCGAAGCACCCGCTCAAGATTCTGGGCAACGGTGATCTCAAGGTGAAGCTGACCGTCCAGGCGGCGGCCTTCACCGCCAGCGCACGGGCGAAGATCGAAGCCGCTGGCGGTACCTGCGAAGTGACCGACTGAACCGCGGCCCCAGCTGCCGATCTAAGGTCGTAGCCGTCAGTGGGTCCCCAGGATCCGGCTGACGGCTTTTTTGCATCCTGACGCCACGGCGACGCCAAGGTGGCTGCGGCAGCAAAGCGGCTCCCCATCTGATCCCCACCGGATCTTCACTCTCCAGACCAGACCCTCTGCTTCTCAACACCATGCTTGTCAGCCGGGGACGCAACCCGAGCGCCGGGGAAATTTTCAGCCAGCTGATCCTTTCCAAGGGCCTGCGCGAACGGGTGCTAATCACCCTTGGGCTGCTGCTGGTGGTGCGTCTGGGGATCTACATCCCCATGCCGGGCATCGACCGGGTGGCCTTTCAGGACTTCCTGCAACGGGGGGGCCAGCTGATCGGCTTTCTCGACATCTTCACCGGCGGCGGTATCTCAACCCTGGGAATCTTTGCCCTGGGGATCCTGCCGTTCATCAACGCCTCGATCATCATTCAGCTGCTAACGGCGGCCCTGCCCCAGCTCGAAGAACTGCAGAAGAACGAAGGTGAGGCCGGTCGTCGCAAGATTGCCCAGATCACCCGCTATGTGGCGCTGGGCTGGGGCATCCTGCAGAGCACCGTGTTCGCCCTAATCCTGCGCCAGTACGCCACCGCGGGAACGCCGGAACCGGTGTTCGTGATCCAGACCGCTCTAGCTCTGGTCACAGGCTCGATGGTCGTGATGTGGATCAGCGAGGTGATCACCGAGCGCGGCATCGGCCAGGGCGCGTCCCTAGTGATCTTTGTGAACATCGTGGCCACCCTGCCCAAGGCTCTGGGTTCGACGATCGAACTGGCCCAGAGCGGTGACCGCAGCACCGTGGGCGGCATCGTCGTGCTGGCAGCTGTATTTCTGGTCACGATCGTCGGCATCATCTTTGTGCAGGAGGGGAATCGGCGCATCCCGATCGTGAGCGCCAAACGCCAGGTCGGTGGCGGCACCCGGCTCTCGGCACGCCAGAGCTACCTGCCCTTGAAGCTCAATGCCGGCGGCGTGATGCCGATCATCTTTGCCTCCGCTGTGGTGTTCCTGCCTCTGACAGTCGCCAACATCACCGGCAGTGCCTGGCTGATCAAGGCCGCCAGCTACCTGAATCCGAACAGCAGCACACCCTGGCTCTATGCGCTGGTTTATTTCGCCCTGATCTGCGGGTTCTCCTATTTCTATGCCTCGTTGACCGTCAACCCGGTCGATATCGCCACCAATCTCAAACGCACCGGCGTGGCTGTTCCTGGAGTCCGTCCGGGCTCAGCCACAGCGCGCTATCTGGGCGCTGTGCAGAATCGCCTCACCCTGCTGGGCGGCCTGTTTCTTGGAGCGGTCGCCATCATTCCCTCCGCCGTTGAAGGTGCCACCCAGGTGCGCACCTTTCAAGGCCTGGGTGCCACCTCTTTGCTGATCCTGGTGGGTGTCGCCATCGACACCGCCAAGCAGGTTCAGACCTATGTGATCTCCCAGCGCTACGAAGGCATGGTGCGCCAATAGGCGACCCTTGCGCCATCAGGCCGCCCCTGTTCGCTTGTGCCGCCACTGTCTTGAGTCTCTTCTGTCTTGACCCCAACTTTGCCGTGACCAAGCAACACGTTCTCTTCCTCGGCCCCCCCGGTGCCGGCAAGGGCACCCAAGCCCAGCAGCTTGCCAGCCGCCACAACCTGCTTCACCTGTCGACCGGTGATATGCTGCGGGCCGAAGTGGCCGCCGCCACGACCCTGGGGCTGGAAGCCCAGACGGTGATGAACCGTGGTGAGCTGGTCAGTGATGCCCTTGTGCTGGCCATTGTGCGCAGCCGCCTGGAGCAGCAGTCAGCGGCCCTGAGCCGCGGCGAATCGGGCCCCACCGGCTGGTTGCTCGACGGTTTCCCCCGCAATCTGGCCCAGGCCGAAGCACTTGAGGCGCTGCTCAACGAACTGAATCAGCCGATCGATCTGGTGGTCCTGATGGAGCTTGACGATGGGCTGCTCATGCAACGCCTGTTGAGCCGTGGTCGCACCGATGACAACGCGGAGGTGATCCGCCATCGCCTCGAGGTCTACCGCGCCCAGACCGAACCGCTGATCACTTACTACCGCGAGCGCAGACTGCTACAGGCCATTGACTCCGACGGAACGGTCGAGGCCGTGGCCCACCGGATCGAGGCCCTACTGCACTGAGCGCTTAGTGGTGTTGACCCGTGTGATAATTTGGCGGTTTGCAAATTCGGAGAGCACAACGCCCATGAAGGTGCGTGCCTCAGTCAAGAAAATGTGCGACAAGTGTCGGGTGATCCGTCGCCACGGCCGGGTCATGGTCATCTGCGCCAACCCCAAGCACAAGCAGCGCCAAGGCTGACCTGCCTGCCTGCACAACGCCACGCCTGTCCCGGGCGTGGCCCATTCCCTGAACCTTTCGTCATCAACACCACGTGGCACGGATCGCCGGAGTCGATATTCCTCGCGACAAGCGGGTTGAAATCGCCCTCACCTATGTGTATGGCATCGGCCTGACACGGGCCCAGAAGATTCTCGCCAAAACAGGCGTCAATCCCGATACCCGCGTCAAGGACCTCAGCGACGCCGACATCCAGAAGCTGCGCGGTGCCGCCGAGGGTTTCACCCTTGAAGGCGACCTGCGTCGCCAAGAGGGCATGGCGCTCAAGCGTCTTCAGGACATCGGCTGCTTGCGCGGCCGGCGTCATCGCCTTGGCCTCCCGGTCCGTGGCCAGCGCACACGCACCAATGCGCGCACCCGTCGCGGCGCCCGCAAGACCGTCGCCGGCAAGAAGAAGTAACTCTTCTCGGCTGCAGGGGCCCCACTCGGGCCGCTGCAACGGATCGTTCCCCCTCAAGGCTCTGCCGTCTGTCTTCCGTTAAGCGGTTCTTCAGCCGTCACCAGAGCTCTCTCCGTTCTTCTGATCACCTCCTGCCTACGCAGGGTCTCTCCCATGGCCAAACCCGCCAAGAAATCAGGCCCCAAAAAGGCCAAACGCAATGTGCCCAATGGTGTGGCACACATTCAGAGCACCTTCAACAACACCATCGTTTCGATCACCGACACCGCCGGCGAAGTGATCAGCTGGAGCTCGGCCGGTGCCAGTGGCTTCAAGGGAGCCCGCAAGGGCACGCCCTTTGCTGCCCAGACCGCAGCCGAAGCCGCAGCACGTCGGGCCCTGGAGCAGGGCATGCGCCAGATCGAAGTTCTGGTGAGAGGACCCGGTTCAGGCCGGGAGACTGCCATTCGGGCCCTGCAGGTGGCTGGTCTTGAAATCACCCTCATCCGTGATGTGACGCCCCTGCCCCACAACGGCTGCCGACGCGCCAAGCGCCGGCGCGTCTGATTGACGGCTCTGCCCGAGTCCAGGGCGATTTTTCTCTCTTTGATTCAACAGACCGTGCTGCAGTACCAAATCGATCGCATCGAGCATCAGGTCGCTGCCGACCGTTCCCAGACGGGTGTGTTCCTGATCGGCCCCCTGGACCGAGGTCAGGCGACCACCCTGGGCAACGCCCTACGCCGCGCGCTGATCGGCGGCCTTGAAGGCAGCGCCATCACCGCCGTGCGGATTTCTGGCGTCAACCACGAATACGCCACGATCCCCGGGGTCCGGGAAGACGTGCTCGACATCCTGCTGAACTGCAAGGAGATCGCCGTCAACAGTCGCAGCCGCGACCTTGAGATCGGCCGTCTGAGCATCAATGGGCCCGCCACGGTTACCGGTTCAGACCTTCAGTTCTCCTCCCAGGTGCAGGTGATCGACGGTGACCGTCCGATCGCCACCGTGGCCAAGGGCCACACCCTCGAAATGGAGGTGCATGTGGAGCGCGGCATTGGCTACCGGCCGGTCGATCGTCACGCTGAGGACACCAGCGCCATTGACCTGCTTCAGATCGATGCGGTGTTCAAACCCGTCAAGCGTGTCAACTACGGCGTTGATGAGACCGCCGTTGGCGAGGGTGGCTCTGCCCGCGAACGGCTTCGGCTCGAGATCGAAACCAACGGCAGCATCACCCCTGATGACGCCATGGCTCAGGCGGCTAATCAACTGATCGCGCTGTTCCAACCCCTGGCCAGCCTCACCATGGCCGACGAGCCGGGTCTTGAACCCGAACCCTCAGCCGAGGCACAGATCCCGCTCGAAGAACTCAACCTTTCGGTGCGGGCCTACAACTGCCTGAAGCGCGCCCATGTCAACTCCGTGTCGGACCTGATGGGCTTCAGCTACGAGGATCTCCTAGAGATCAAGAACTTCGGCTCTAAATCGGCCGATGAGGTGATCGAGGCTCTCGAACGCATTGGCATCACCCTGCCCCAGAGCCGTACCAGCGCCTGAGAATCCTCTTCCTCCCCGCCCCGCAGCACCCAACCGAGTCATGAGACACCAGTGCCGAGTTCCCCAGCTGGGACGCCCCGCCGACCAGCGCAAAGCCATGTTGCGCGGCCTCACCACCCAACTCATTCGTGAGGGTCGGGTTACCACCACCAAGGCGCGGGCGAAGGCCCTGCGCGACGAAGCCGAGCGCATGATCACCCTGGCCAAGGACGGCAGCTTGGCCGCACGCCGCAGAGCTATCGGCTACATCTATGACAAGCAGCTGGTGCATTCACTCTTTGACAAGGCTCAGGAGCGTTACGGCGACCGCAATGGCGGTTACACACGGATCATCAGAACCGTGCCCCGCCGCGGCGACAACGCCGAGATGGCGATCATCGAGTTGGTCTGAGCGACCCCCGATCCGATCGAGAGGCTTGTTCTGCTGGTCAAGAGCCGATTGAGCAGCAACCATTGAACGTGGTCAACCTGCGCCGCATCGCCCTCTGCATTCAGTACGACGGTGCCGGGTTCCACGGCTGGCAACGCCAGCGCAATGCTCCAAGCGTGCAACAGACCATCGAGGAGGCCCTGCAAGGACTCGATCCTGCAGGGCCATGCCTGTGTGTGGCCGCCGGACGCACGGACACAGGTGTCCACGCCGCCGGCCAAGTAGTTCACTTTGACACGGCAGGGCCGATCCCCGCGCATCGCTGGCCCAAGGCGATCAACGGTCGGTTGCCGTCGTCCATTCGCGTGGTAGCAGCCAGAGAGGTGAGTCCGGACTGGCATGCCTGTTTCAGCGCCTGCCACCGGCGCTACCGCTACACCCTGTACAACAGCCGCCTGCCCAATCTGTTTGTGCAGCCTTGGAGCTGGCACCGCTACCACTCCCGCATCGACGAGCGCACCATTGCCACCCTGCTGGACACCATGGTCGGGGAGCATGATTTTTCTGCGTTCATGCGGGCGGGCAGCCGCCGTCGTAACGGCATCACCACCCTGCAGGAGGTGCAGGTGGAGCGCTGCGGTGACTTGATCACTGTGGAGCTTCAGGCCAGCGGCTTTCTTTACGGCATGGTGAGGTTGCTGATGGGCCAGCTGGTCGCCGTGGCCGAAGCACGACTGGACGCCGCGCTACTACTCGAGCGCTGGCGGCAACAGCGCCGTTTAGAGATCAAGGAGGCGGCTCCTGCCCAGGGCCTCTGCCTGTTGCGGGTGGGTTATCCAATGCCTGTCTTTTCGAAGGCAGAGTGTTACAGTCTTCAACCGCGGTATGTGCTGAACGGCTCGGATCGCAAGGGCTTTTGAACCATCTGAATCGTGGGTTGCCTATTCCCGACAGGGAAAGCTGCTGCGTCATCGGTGGGGCATCGGCCCTGGTCAGACCCGTCAACGCACCGTTTCGGAGCTACCTCAATGACCTGCCCGTGTGGGTCATCAGGAGGTACCTTCTGAGCGATCAGGACGCTCTCGAGCGATCTGAATCGATCAAGTCAAGGGCCTTGGCCCATCAAACCTCTGCTGATGGCCCTGACCGGCCGGCAGGTAAGGTCAAACCATCACGGTCTTATGCCGGATCCCAACCGATCTGCAGCAACGACTGTTTCCCGGCCCGGCATTGACCGGAGCTTCATCCGGCGACATGAACAAGACACCCCTACCGTCCACTGACACCCTCGAGCGCCAGTGGTATCTGGTCGACGCTGAGAACCAGACCCTTGGCCGCCTGGCCAGCGAGGTGGCCCAGGTGCTGCGCGGCAAAAACAAGCCCTGCTACACGCCCCATCTCGACACCGGTGATTTCGTCATCGTGATCAACGCTGACAAGGTCAAGGTGAGCGGCAACAAGCCCACCCAGAAGCTCTACCGGCGCCACTCTGGTCGCCCGGGCGGCATGAAGACAGAGACCTTTGCCCACCTGCAGGCCCGCCTGCCCGAGCGCATCGTCGAGAAGGCGATCAAGGGCATGCTTCCGCACAATGCCCTAGGCCGTCAGCTGTTTCGCAAGCTCAAGGTCTACCGCGGCATGGACCATCCCCACGCGGCCCAGCAGCCCCAAGTTCTCGCCCTTAATCCCTCCGCTTCCGCCCAATGAGCCCGAACTCCGTCGTCTACTGGGGAACCGGTCGCCGCAAAACCGCTGTGGCACGGGTCCGTGTGGTCCCCGGCAATGGTCAGGTGACGATCAACGGTCGTCCCGGCGACAACTACCTCAATTACAACCCCGTGTATCTGGCCGCGGTCAAGGCTCCTCTGCAGACCCTGGGCCTGGCCAGCGACTATGACCTGCTGGTCAACGTGCGCGGAGGCGGGCTCACCGGCCAGGCCGATGCCATCAAGCAGGGTGCAGCACGGGCCCTCTGCGATCTGTCGCCTGACAACCGCAAACCGTTGAAAACAGAAGGCCACCTCAGCCGCGATCCCCGCGCCAAGGAGCGTCGTAAGTACGGTCTCAAGAAAGCCCGTAAGGCTCCTCAGTTCTCCAAGCGCTGATCCTGCATCGCTGCTTCAGCCATCCGTCCCACCCTCAACGCCATGCCTAAGGCCGAAATCCACCCCACCTGGTACCCCGATGCCAAGGTGATTTGCAACGGAGAAGTGGTGATGACCACTGGCTCCACCAAGCCCGAGATCCACGTCGACGTCTGGAGCGGCAACCACCCCTTCTACACGGGAACCCAGAAAATCCTTGACACCGAGGGACGGGTGGACCGCTTCATGCGCAAATACGGCATGGGTGGCGGCGACTCCGCGTCTGGGGCCAAGAAGGCTGCCAAGTCCGAGGCTCCCGCTGATGGGGTTGCTCTGGAGCCAGTGGCTGCTGGCGACACCTCGGACAAGGCCTGAGCCACACGCTCTGAGCCTGGTCTGCGCCCTTGGATTCCGAACTGCTGGATGAACGTCTCGAGGCTGCACGCCGC
>Ga0169931_10010701_pt1 | contig 13035 bp, 12 predicted proteins | sample Kivu_15m_20L_FD_129675 | JGI IMG/M metagenome (GOLD analysis project Ga0169931, IMG submission 129675) | Freshwater microbial communities from Lake Kivu, Western Province, Rwanda to study Microbial Dark Matter (Phase II) - Kivu_15m_20L... | ecosystem: Environmental > Aquatic > Freshwater > Lake...
CATTTTCTTAGCGGAACGCTTCTTGTAAGAACGTTTCTTAGCAGATCGCTTCTTAGCAGATCGCTTCTTAGCAGATCGCTTCTTAGCAGATCGCTTCTTGGAGGATCGCTTCTTGGAGGATCGTTTCTTAGCAGATCGCTTCTTGGAGGAACGCTTCTTGGAGGAACGCTTCTTGGAGGAACGCTTCTTGGAGGAACGCTTCTTGGAGGAACGCTTCTTAGCAGAACGTTTCTTAGCAGATCGCTTCTTGGAGGATCGTTTTTTAGCAGATCGCTTCTTGGAGGATCGCTTCTTGGAGGATCGTTTTTTAGCAGATCGCTTCTTGGAGGATCGTTTCTTAGGGGAAGCCTTCTTAGCAGATCGCTTCTTGGAGGAACGCTTCTTAGGGGAAGCCTTCTTAGCAGATCGCTTCTTGGAGGAACGCTTCTTAGGGGAAGCCTTCTTAGCAGATCGCTTCTTAGGGGAAGCCTTCTTAGCAGATCGCTTCTTGGAAGATCGCTTCTTGGAAGATCGCTTCATGGTTGAAGCAGATGACTTAGTGGAAGATTTCTTGGAAACACGTTTTGGCATAGACTTACGAGAACGTTTCTTTCCGCTCTTCTTTACTGCGCCGCCCAAAAGGTTTGAAATAAATTGCTCAATCATTTTATTATACATTATAGCAATATTTTTATTTTTTGCAAATTAATAAAAATACAAAATAAAAATTAATCCGAAATTCTTCTCAATATAGTCAACCCATTGTTATTCTTATACTCCCTTTCAAGAACCCATTCAGGATGGGCACACAAGAACTCCTTTATAGCTGGTTGCAATCCAACAATAATGTCATAAATCGAATATCCGCTCGTTTGGGATTGCTCACGGATATTAAAATTGCACCTAATACTTTCCCCAATTGTTCCATCAATTTCTGTATCATGCATTATAATATATTGTTTCACTCGTCTGTTATGAAACGCTAATTCGCGTTTTAAATGCCCATAAATATGCCATGTGTCAATAAAGAGGAGGTCAACTTCCGGCAACTCTACGGTTGCGCTATCATGCTTGATAAATTTCATGTCTATCTTGCTCTTAACAAACTCGATTACATTGCCAACGTTAGGAACATCTGCTATATCTACTGATAACAACTGCTTTCTATCCTTGCCATTGTCAAGCAACCCTCGCAAAAAAGCCCAAGTTGAAACCATACTTCTAACTCCACATTCTGCTATAGTTTCGCATCTTTTTGAATACTCATATAATGTTTCTAAATGCTCATTAATATCAGATGGCCGTTTAACAAACTCCTGATAGATTTCCCTTACCTTTTCTTCAATATCCATTATATCCATGTTATACATCTTAGTTTTAAACTGCTTAAATCAATTTAAATACAATGTCTATAAACATTATATATGCTACTCCTTTCGCTCCTAACTAGCATTACTGCAAAAGTTTGTGTAACACGTCACGCACAATTTCATTTAACTTTTGCAACATTTTATTTCCGAACTAATGCAGACTTGCCAGGATGTCCTATTGTTCAGTCTTTTCAAGATAATAACTTTTACGGCCCTTGTAATGTGTCATATACACAAAATAGCAAATATTGGGTTGCTATAAGTGGAGCATCCCCTCATTGTGGCTCAATCATTAGAGCAAGTTTTCGTAACACATCTTTTGCAAATACAATATACCTTGTTGTATCTGATGAATGCCCTGCATGTGCACGAACCAACCATCTAGATATGTCTTTAGAAGCACTAGTAGAACTAACAGGTTCTGTGGAAAATGCGTGTGCTATTGATAAAACATTACCAAGAATTTCTTGGACCTTTGTATGATTTTATTTTAATTTTCTATTGTAATGATAATTCTCTATATCTCCGTTTTCATCCTCTTGTTGTTTGCTTTAAAACAAAATGGCATTAGAGAACACTTTGCGTCACGTGATAAAAAACATCTAATTATTGACCCATACAATCGTTACACAATAGACGATAATTTACAACTTCGACCTAATCCGTATTTAAACTCGCTTGCCAATATGCTCTATTCCAAAGTTTCCGAACCTACCGCGCATGATACATATAATTTGTGCAAAATGGCAGATCTAAGTAAAAACACAAATTATCATCGCTCTAACTTACACTAAGTCTATGTATGATTGTTGTAAATCTATATAATACAATTACTTTTTTTATCTAGTAATATTAAATGATAATTTATATACTCATCGCTTTAGCAATTATGTATTTCACATCCAAACCAAAAATTATCACTAGCCAAGCCAAGCCAAGTTGTGGCAAATTGTGCTCGTCAACGGCTCAAAGTACCATCAAGTCTTCTGATTACAAAATGCAATTTCTACAATGAAATGTAAATTTTCTCTTTAAAATATTCCATAAAAGCAGCCTGAAACATTCGTTCTTTTTCAGACGTGTTTATATTCAAATGTTTTCTTATTATAATTGAACTTGCAACTTTGTTAGGAAGATGACCAATGTCACTTTTAAACAATTCTCTAAATCGCTTTGTGTTTTCAGTCTCGTTATTTGTTATATAGTTATAAAATGTTAAAGCTGTCATCTTTACAATTACATGCAATATTATTATCAGATTTTGAACAAGCTTGGATTCAAATAATTCCATAATCTTTCTGTTTCATACTCTAGCTCTTGCAGATGGAGATAATACAATTCCATCTGCTTCATGGCCTTCACATTTTGCTCATACAACTTAACTTTGTTTATTTTACTGTTGTATGGGTTTAAGTATAATCGCATTTTTAAAATCAAAATATCAAATTTTTGTTTATTTATCTCATACCGTAATCGCTTTCGATTTTGTCTTACATCTTTACGTAACTCGTCTATTGTTCCTATCATATCTTCGTAAGTGATTTCATCCCTACATAAAGGGCACCGTATCTTCGCTTGTCCCCCGCAATGGAACATTATGTACTTGATATAACACCGTTTGTGTATGTAATGATTTACACATATATTTGTAATCATTTGGCTTTGACCCATGTCGTCCAAACATATGCAACATGCTTTCATTGATGATTATTGTTCTACGTAGTTTTTCAATTATTTCTCATCACTTTTTAAATTTGCCCTATACTTTTTCTCTGCACATTTTGAAAGAGGTCTTGTTAATCCTCTTAGATCAGTTTCAATATCCACATTACGCCCACTTTTGTCAGACCCAATACCATACCCAAAAAATACAGGCTCTAGATACAGTCTCTCCTTTGACATATTAGTTGGAGCATACCCAAAGAATGGGGGATCGTATGCATTATCTCTGTTCGTTTCCATCTTGTTATTGTATATATCAAATAACAAGATAAAAAGAAACTACTTATTCAACATAACATCCACTTCCAAGTAGAATCCAAGCCGATTGCACATTATCCCATAGTAATTGAGCAGACTGCGATCTCCTCTTGAATACTAACCGTGTGGGTACCCCACTAGCGTTCAATGGATTAGGTGTAAGTATCTTGCCTGCCCCAAAAAAAACTGTATGTGCGCATCCCGTCCCCATTGAGCTACATACCAATATTTTAAGTGTTCCGTCTGGTATATTTGTACTAGGCATTGTACCCGATGATGTTGTGTAACTAGTACCAGAAACTGAAAATAGTGACACTATCACACTATCACTTGGTGACCTGTGCTGAAGTGCAACCGAACTCAATGTATACCTTTCAAATGAATAACTAAGATTGCTTTGCATAGCCACATTTGTCAAAGATGCTTGTACTGTGTTAGTAAGAGTTGTAAATCTCCCAATTGAAGCTGTCGCCACCCCTATTGGTGTAGCATTTACTGCTCCTCCTCCAATTTGAAAACTTGTACCTGAAATTGTATTTGAACCAGCAGACACATTTCCATCAAGACCAAACCCACTCATTCTACTTGTGAAAACCTTGTTAACTTCTACATCTCCAAAATTCCCTGTTACAACATTGTTGCTTATTGTCGCATTTGAATAGAATGACCATCTTTCTACATTTTCTTTAAACCCAAAAAACCCAGTTTTGTAACCAATACTACCAGCAGTAGCAGTGGGAGAAACGGATCCAGTAGTTGACCAATAATTTACTTGTATACCAACATCCTTGTTTTGATCAGTCATCAAATTAGACTTTAAACTCCCCACTGTACCGACAGTTGTAATTGCGCTTGCATTAATGTTAAAACTAGTTGGACTATTTATCTTTGTAATTGCGTATTCACCATCCACTGAAGGAACAGACCCCGTATTCGTTAATGTAACACTATCGCCAACACTTAGATTCCCAATTGTATTCGTTGTAATAGTAACATTGCCACTTGTTCCGGAAGCATTGCTTATGTTTGTAACATTTAATATTTGATATGTTCCCAATGGGAGAATATACCTGTTTAAATCAAAATCTGTAGATGTTGCTGTAAGTGTACCTATAATGTTCAGATTACCACCTATCGTGACACTTGATGAAATAATACCTACACCTGTATAACCATTAAGAACCAACTGCTGACCATCACTTGACACACTGTTTTGTGTAGAACCAAATGCTAATATGTTGTATGGTGGTATTACTACGTTTCCCGATGAAAATTCAGGAGTAAGATGTATATCTCCAGATGAGTTAGAAACAGCAAGATTACCTGCCGTGTCCTGTATCATATATGTTGTGTTACTTGTACCAAACCACAATGGCACGTTGTCCTGTAAACGAACCCCTTGTGAAGTGCTCAAATTTATGGAACCTGTACTTGATAATATAGTAGTATCTGCTCTAGATTGGATTAACAAATTTCCAGATGACGTGCTCGAAATGCTTGTAGATGTTGATCCAAACCCTAATTGTGAATTGTAAGGTAATAACACCGATTCCGCTGGCGTAATGTAAACGTTCCCCGATGTAGATTGAATGGTAATCTCTCCTCCGGATATCTGTCTGATACCAGCAATCTCACCATTTGACAAATTTATGTTGCTCAAATATGCGTTGTTAAATTGCACGTCACCGTATGTACCACTAAATACTTCATCTATATTTGTACCATCTTTAATAAATACAAATCTTCCCAAATTGTTTTTGTATCCAAAAAACCCAACTTTGCTCCTTATGTTATCATTCCACTTCACTTCTATACCTCTGTCTTTCAAATCATTTGTTAATGGTGCTGTTACCCCTCCAATTGACACAATTGGGTCCTGTATATTGACAACTGTGCTGTATATGTTTGAAACTGTTGCATTTACTGACACAGACGAGGAGTTTAGCGCAAAATTTCCGGATGTGTCACTCGCCATGCTTGCCATACTCCCAAATGACATTGGTACATTTGCTGACAATTGCACCCTTTCACTTGCAGTCAGATTTATACTCTCTGCCGTTAGATTTATGCGTGTGGTCCCATTTAAATTTAATACACCGCTACATCCCGTAATCGTGTTTGCATTCACTATCCTTCCACATGCAAGATCTATATTACCTACACTTGTAAATGTAATTCCTCTTTCCAAAAAAGCTGTTCTTGCTTCAATATCCCCAATCGTGCCAGTGATTACTTCATTTGCATTAGTTGCACTGGAATAAAATGCAAATCTTCCTGTGGATTGTTTTACTCCAAACCATCCTAGAACATTCCCACTAGATGTCGTGTTGAAGTACTCTATCCCCCTGTCTTTGCTGTCAACTTGACTGTAATTTGCAAGTGTGATTATAGGATCCTTTATCCTCAAATTATCCGTGTCAATTACACCTGTGGCGCCTGTCAATGTAAAGTTAACGCTTGATATGTTTGTATTGTCATTCTCAATATTAAGGGACCCTCCTGTATTGATCAAGGATGTGTTCTTTGCTGACAAGTTCACACTCCCGCTTGTACTAGTATTCGAGATATATGTCGCCTTTGATGAATCAGTATATATTGATGATAATGGATCCGTCGTCAACCGTGTGCCTGTAGGTATATTTACAAAACTTGAGCTCGATAAGTTTATGCTAGTGAATGAATTAACTACCAAGTTGTTAGAGCTATTTCCTGTCACCACCATGTTCCCTCCAGAATTTGTGGATATGCTGTTTGTCGTCCCTGTCACTCCAAACACCAGATTCTTCTGTTCAGGTATTCTAACATTTGTTGAGAATAAATCAATGTCGCTCGGCGAGCTAACAATGACATTACCAAAAGACGTAAAAATGTTCACATCCGAGTTTGATATGACATTAACTCCACTCCCTCCGGATACAGATCTGATAGTGACCCCTGCAGTAGTACCCACAACACTTTGTGCTGCTGTATTCCATTCTATTGATGTAGATGCAGGTATGATTACATTTCCCCCCGTTGTTGTCAAGTACAAGTTTTGACGTGCTGAAATGGTTAAATCGCCACTAGTGTTGCCAACAATCTTTTGGGAACCTGTTGATGTTCCATTAAAGCTCAACTGTGTATCAACTGGTATGAGTATTGACCCCCTACTCTCTGTTACAAATTCAATATTTGCTTTTGCAGCTAACAACAAATCTTTGTCCAAAGTCTCCATTGCATAACTCCCATCTGTACCAAACCTTACAGGTATATTACTACGAAATAATACATCACCGGATGCACTCAACGCAATTCTATTGGATGCAAATACTGTTACGTTTGAAGAGCCTGCTATGGTTATGTTATTTGAACATCCTGAGATTGTATTCACATTAATTATCCTACCACAATTCATGTCTACCACTCCCGATTCCAATATATTAATTGTGTTGACAGCTAACCCACTGTATTCAAAGTTACCTGGCGTCCCCGTTATAACCTCTCCATTATTTATTGCATCTGGTATAAATGTAAAAGACTTTGACGAATTTCTAAACCCGAACCATCCTAACTTTTGAGTAGCCGTTGTTGCATCATAATAAGGAAACTCTATCCCTCGATCTTTGACATCTGTAGATATAGACGGATAATTTGCAATTGTGAGTATAGGATCAAAAAATTTTGTGTTTGTTGTTTCAATGTTTGTAACATCCCCGTTCAATGCAACTGTGCTAGAATTTACACCTAAACTTGTTCCATTGAATGCGACATATGTGTTTCCAGAACTTCCAAACTGCAATGGCGTACTTTGCGGAATTATAACGTTTCCTGAACTTGGGTTCAGTGTTATACTATGACTACTTTGCAGTAATAATCCAGCTGTGCTTCCTGACACTGCATTTGATGTATCTCCAAACGTTACTTTTGTGTTTTCTGGCACTTTTACATACAATTGGGAGTTTAAAATGATGCTGTTGTTAGGGAACTTTATCAATGAACCTCCTGTCACTACCGTGTTTGCACTTCCACTTGTTGATGTTAATCGAAATACTGTATCAGATATTATACTTCCAACTGTGAAATTCCCAACTAAGGATCCACTTGAAATAGCAATCACATTCCCCGTCGTTAAATGGTTTGGTAGAAAAGTGGTCACACTTATGTTTCCCGTACTATATTGCACGTTTCTAATAATGGTATTTTGTATTCCGGTGTCAACGTTTAATGCCAAGTCACCATTAATAGTTGTGTAATTTTGATTTTGTAAAGTTGAAATTAATGCTGATCCATGACTTGAATACATGACAATATCATTGTCAACAAGGAATGTTGCTCCCCCTCCTGATAACACCGAACTGAAATTTCCACTTGATGCTTGCTGATAGAATGGCCCTTTCACATATATAGTACCCCCTCCGTTTGGTATAATATTGATGTCACCGTTGATGTTATCTGCCATGATGTCATTCCTACAAATCTCAATATTTCCAAGAACTGAACACCCATCTACTCGGAATGACCCTTGACTACCTTGAATGTAGAACTGCGCATTTTGAGAATCCCAAAAGACCCCCGTTCCATAAATACTACTATTCATTGTAACATCCTTGCTGGTATCAACTGACGAAAAGTATGCAGCATTTCTGCCATTCAATCCAATAATTGTATTGTTGATTTCAGAATCTTCTATCAACACGTTGAGGAGCACACCATCCTCAAAAAGACCCACAATGTTTACATTCTCAAGCTTAAGTGAAGTTGCTGTTATAGTGTCAAAATTACCCACATTACTATTCACCGATCCACCCTTCAAAGGTTTGTTTAACGGCTTACTCGTATATAAGTTGCTCATTTTTGCACAGGTTACTTTACCCAAACAAATTTAAAATGCATTTTAGCCCAAAGTTGTTTTCAATAATATCATAGACATTAATGAAAGCTTTATAGCATCACTTCCCTTATGTACTCGACTACCGAGCTTCGTGCTGTAGAAGGGAACCTAGGAACTCCTCTATCCGTTAACTCAAAATATTTTATCCACAACCTCTTACCAATGTATTGCAACCCATTCTTGTATAATAATCTTCTTTCTTCCTTTGTACCCTGTGGTCTGACATTAAACCTCTTTCCATTGTCATTCTCACAAATCCAAACAACCAAGTTCGTTTCTTCTCCGGATGTATCTACCTCGTGTGTATAATCAACAATCTTGAATTCGCCATCCATAAAGTCCTTGTATTTTTGCAAATCATATGACCTAAACTTGCATTTGTATAAGCCTCGAAAGTTTCTCACAATTGTACCCTCGTAGCCATCCTTAACAAACTCTTGATGATATCTTCGTATTTCATCTTGTGTACTTGTTTGTAATGTTTTTACCATTATAACCTTTCTAAAAGTGTTGTTCTCAAACAATTTCTTTAATTTTTCCAATCTCTGGAAATACGTAAGGGTTGTGTCTACAATATCATACACATGATATTCAATTTGACTCAATATTCCTAGATCTTTATCCTGTATTCGCTTCTTTCTCAAAACTCCAAGATGCTCAAATGTCCCACCATGAACGTATAACTCCCCGTCAAGCACAATCTTTTCACTAATACGTGCCAATTCTTCCTTGTATAATGTGCTGTTCATAATTGAGTCAAATCTTTTTCCTTGCCTTGATATGCATTCCTTACTTTCACCATTATATATCATTCTGTAACCATCGAGCTTAGGTTGGGTAAAACAAGGGAATACAATTTTTTTTGCATGTTTTCCATAGTCTTGTGCCAGCATTGGTAGATATTCCGTAACATCATTTATCTGTAAGCTAGAGAAAACATCATCTAATCGTTTTGTCGCGTACTTCTCAATATCCCTCTTCTTTGTCCACTTTGATTGTGCATCCAAAATCGCTTGTTCAAAATGAGTTGTCTCATTCTTTTTACCAATGTTTTTCCCTGTTCTTACGGCAACTCTTGATTCCGATTTCTTTCCTGTAACTTGCCCGTAGCATGTTACAATAACCGAGTGGGTGTCATGATGTTCAACCTTGATAGACCATTCTTTGACTTTGTTCTTTTTGTCATATCCATACAGCGTATCAAAGACCTTTTTTTGCATACTCTTCTTCTTACTCTTACCACTTTTCTAAATCAGTTTTTTTAAATATCACAATCCTAAATTTAAAAAGAATCATTGTTTTCAATGTAATTATTACCATGTATTCAAAGCTAACCATATCTCAAAATTATAAATCAATTATAGCTGTTGCACATAATTATATTTCTCTTTCAGTCTCATCTGAAGACCCGCTCAAAAGTCAAAGTTATAGGCTAAAAGCTATCCAAACATTGGAGCGCCTCACTCTATCTCTTGAAATCACAGATTACTTGCTTTTGGACTCTTCACCCATTGTGCCTAGGGAAATATTCTTGGAATGTTTTTTTAACCTAGGTACACTTTTGAAAAATTATGCCGAAAATGAAATAGTGAACACCGGCATTTATACAGACACAGAAGCCAATACTTTTCAGAAAAGTCTATCTCAGTTTCAAACTATTCTACATGTAGATTTCGAGCACGCTTTGGCTGTGAAGCAAATCATCAGTATTTACACGCAAATGTGCTTTCATAATCAGCATAATCCTGGGCTGTGCCTCAATCTCCTCCAACAAGCATTGTTTTTTGCCCCAATTAACGAAACTATTCATTACAATATAGCATTTGTTTACCAAAAGTTGAACAAGTTGGATCTTGCACTCATTCATTACAAGATTAGTATACGGCTTCTCGATAAACCCATTGACAATGATGTCCGAAAAATGCTCCTTAACAATCTCAATGGAATCTCATGTCTTTATCGTTCTGTTAAACAATGGCCAGAAGCCCTATACTATCTACAACGAGCCGAAAAGATAGATCCAGATGATCCCGATATCCAGAATCAACTTGGCGTGGTTTACACTGAAATGCGCAGAACCGACCTTGCTGAAAAGGCATATCTTCGAGCTGCCAAAAATTATAAAAAGACCTTTATTTCAAATGACCCCTCCTTCTTTCTCTCTGAAATCTATCTGAATTATGGACACATGCATTCATACAATGGAGATAACCAAGGGGCAATCGACAACTACAACAAATCCCTGCAAATATCACCCCATTTTATTTTACCTTTTCAGAACAAGTTAATGAACTTGTCATATCTTTTTGATCAACTAAACGACAAAATGTACATCACATCCCAACACAAGCTTGTCAATAAACTATACTCAAAAAATGATCGTTTTACATTTGGCAAAGATTACTTTAGGACAAAAAAGATAAATATTGGAATTGTTTCTGGAGACTTTGTTGATCATCCTGTAAGTTTCTTCATCAGTACTTTTCTCAAAAAATTTAATACTCTAAAATTCAATGTCACATGTTATTCGGAATGTGTAATTAACACTGGATTGTTCAACAGAGAAATTAAACTCAAAGTCATCAGAAACATGTCTCAAAAGCAGGCTGCACAAACCATACACAATGACAATATCCATATTCTTTTTGATTTAGCTGGCCACACTGCTTTCAATAGACTCGATGTTTTTGCATTAAAGCCTGCGCCCATTCAAATAACGTATATTGGATATCCTTTTACAACTGGTCTCGATGAAATGGATTATCGTATTACCGATGCCATATGTGACAATCTCCCCGTTTCCCAACCCTTTTATACAGAACAATTAGTTGCGTTACAAGACTGCTTTTTATGTTATGATTACACTGGTGGAAATAATTCAAAAAGTAATGTTCCCCTTTTAGACTCGTGTCCTCGTGTAAAGAACAACTTCATTACATTTGGTTGTTTCAATAGGCTGAACAAAATTACAGACTCTGTGATAAAGGTATTCAATACAATTCTGCAAAAATTTCCAAACTCTAAATTTGTATTTAAAACAAAAGCTCTCTTGAACAAAAATATACAATCGGATTTCATTAGTAAATTTGATACACTAGTACAATCTAGAATAGAGGTGATTGACTGCACTATTTCACACGTAGATCACCTAGATGTTTACAACAAGATTGATATTGCAATTGATACTTTTCCATATTCTGGTACTACAACATCATGCGAAGCTCTACTAATGGGAGTTCCTGTTTTTAGTTTGTATGACTCAACACATTACTTTCATCCACAAAATGTTACATGTAGCATCCTCAAAAATAGCAATTTGGACTTTTATGTCTGTAACAGCACCAATGAGTTGTACGAGAAAATCACAAAACTCGAAGACGTGACATCAGAGTTTTGGATTAATTTAAAAACAGAAACTCGGCAGAAATTTTTAGATGGAAAAGTGTGTAATGCAGATAACTACATGATGAATATTACAAATCTTCTTACAGATTTATATAATAAACATCGTTATTAATGCTTTTGTATTTAATTTTTTTCTAAGCTAATCTTAAAACGATGGACAAACATCTTATTTCCTATTTTGCTGGTATTTCTATTGTGTTGGCAAGTCATATTTACTTTTTGGCTAAGTCACCATCAGAAGAAATGAAAATGCATTCATATGCAAACATCGCAGGAGCTCTACTCATTGCTTATTATTTCATGAGTCGAGAAGGCTACATTAGCTATTAAGAATAAATGGATCATCCGTTAACACAAACTTCTTGACACCAGACTCATTGTCTATGTATCCCACTTTTTCATAACTATCTTTGTCGTAGATATACTCTTCATCAACTAAAAAGAATGAATCTTCTATGAATTCCTTTTGCATTTTAGAAAGAACATCATTGCTAATGTCTGCTTTTACACTTTGTACAATATGGTTCATGGCTTTATTATTATTAATTACTTGTACTTTTTCTAAAATTGCATGAGTTCCGCAAAACTTTGAACGCCCTGCTTGAATCTTTCGCGTACATTTTGTCCCATTCTTTGTAATTGCGCTACAATATGCATCTTGTAGCTCAAATTTCTCCATTATTTTCTGATACAGTTCATCCTTCGTAGCAGCTCGTTTAGTACGTCTTTCAGTAATATCATATTCAATCAACAACATGCAAATGATATCAGAAATATCTCTTTTCACTGCTCTCTCTATCACCGATGGAAACCCATTCTTAAGATTGTGCAACTCCATTTTGACTATTTACTCTCCTCTTCACTTCTACAAAAATATTTTCACTTTTTAATTGGTCCAATCCATAGCCATACTCCTCCTTCTTTTTTGGAACAACTTCTTTAAATAATGCTGTCATACCTCTACTAATCATCTCCATTCCATCGATATCTACATCCGTTCCCATTCTCTTCATATAATATGCTTGATCTTCAATAATTATTATTGCATATGCCGACGTTTCCTTTACATGCAAATCAATTCCACGTTTGGCTTTGCCGAAAGTAAGTACCACCTTTGTGTAATCCATCTCTTCACTCGCTCTACTCATCGGCTCGACCTTTTGGATTTGTATCTCCTTAAATTCCTTGTTAAAGTTTAAACGCAGGCAATTTCCACTAAATTTGTAATCAGTCACTTTCATACACGATTGTTCTCTTTATACATATTCTGTTTAAATATATATAGATAGATACGTTTGACTTTTTTTTTACCGATAGATTCGTCAATTGACATTCCCTGACACTCAGGTGAGGTTGTCAATGTCTCTTGACACAAACGGCCCTTAGGCACATTTGCTGGTTAGGCTCTATCCGCCCAGTTCTCAGAATTTA
>Ga0169931_10010702_pt1 | contig 13034 bp, 14 predicted proteins | sample Kivu_15m_20L_FD_129675 | JGI IMG/M metagenome (GOLD analysis project Ga0169931, IMG submission 129675) | Freshwater microbial communities from Lake Kivu, Western Province, Rwanda to study Microbial Dark Matter (Phase II) - Kivu_15m_20L... | ecosystem: Environmental > Aquatic > Freshwater > Lake...
GATGTTCCTGCCGGTGCTGCTACTTTAAGCGTATTGCTGGAACCCTTACTCATGGCCGCAGCAGCTTTAATCATTATTATTGTCTTGGGAGGACAATTTACAGCCACCCATACCACTATATTTATCCAAATATTACAATTCTTTAGTTTGGCAGTGGTGCTTTGTGCCGTTCATCCCCGATTTTTAAACCCAGTAATCCGCTTGGTATATCAATTAAAGAGCAAAAAATTAAAAAGCAAAAACCCTACCACCACTAGCCCTACTATTCCCTTCAACTTAAAACGCTATCCCCTCAGACCCTTGTTAGGAGAGTTGGGTTTTTTATTTTTGCGTGGTGGCGGGTTTATTTTAACTGTGTTTGCTCTCACTCCCTTGCATCTGAGCCAGTTACCTCTATTATTAGGGGCTTTTAGTTTTGCCTGGTTATTGGGTTTTGTAGTTCCGGGTGCGCCTGGGGGGTTGGGTGTGTTTGAAGTGACCGCCATCAGTTTGTTACAACATCATTTTCCTGCTGCTGTGCTGATTAGCGCCATGGCCTGTTATCGTCTTATCAGTATTATTGCTGAAGCTGCTGGTGCTAGTTTAGCTGCTTTCCAGCAACGTGTTAGTAAGAATGAGGGAACAGAAAAGAGCGAATAAAAACTTACATTTCCCCTGGTTGAGACACAGGGGATTTCCAAATTTTCTAGCTCGTTTCTAGACCGACGTTAATAAAGTCCTTACCACGAACTGCGAGCGCTCACACACCATGTAAAACCGCCAAAATTACAGTTGAGAAAACCAAAACATTAGTTAATGGGGGTGGAGGGACTTGAACCCACACGACCTTTTACGGTCAACGGATTTTCATTCTCTCGTAGCTTTCACTACTGCTAGGCTGTAGTAGCCTTTAGCTTTGAGAATTGGACTCTCTCTTTACCCTCGGCTTAACGTTAGGGTAGCTCCCGTCGAGTCTCTGCACCTTCCGAACAGTAATTAGTTTCGGCTTGGCTCAGGATTGCCTTGTCTGTTCACAGATTTAGGTTTCCCTGAATTTGAGAGCTTCCACTTGACAGATTTCTCTATCAAGGCTCAGTTTTCTAAGTCCGTAGCGTCTACCATTCCGCCACACCCCCGAACGGGTAGTTTGTTTTTTTTTACAGGGACTAAACAGCTATTTAGAAAACCCACTAAAATCTAATAACTTAGAAATGCGTAATAGTTTTCGTCTTGTTTACTGCCTTGACCACTATAGCATCTAATTCCAGAATATGACAACAATTTTTTTGAGATTTGCAAAAATTAATCTCTCATCTAGCTAGACTTTCCTTAACAAGGGGGTTCGGCCTATGATGGAGAACAGAAGCACTCTATATTTTTTGTCCACTTCCAGAGAAAATCTATGATTGTAGCCCTGTTGTATCTAGCTTTAGCTGGAGCTTACCTATTAGTCATCCCTGTTGTGGTGATGGTGTATCTCAAACAGCGCTGGTATGTTGCCACCTCCATAGAGCGCACTATCATGTATTTTATGGTGTTTTTCTTTTTACCTGGGTTGTTGCTGTTATCGCCATTTGTCAACCTGCGACCCCGTCCCCGACAAATAGAAGTTTAATAATTTGGTAGGTCATAACTCTCATGCGACGCATTGACGCTATTGGAATTGGCTTGGGTGTTTTTATTGCCGGTGGTTTGGCATATATAGGACTAGATCTGGTAGGTTTAGATGATCTACAAGCAGGAATCTGGAGCCAAGTCTTGCTGGTGAGTGGCTTGCTAGGTTGGTTAGCTTCCTACATATTCCGCGCAGTGGGAAATAAAATGACCTACCATCAGCAACGAGAAGAGTATGAAAAAGCCTTTCTCCAGAAACGTTTGGATGAACTCACCCCAGAGGAACTAGCGAAAATTCAGGCAGAAATCGAACAAGAATCGCAAGGTCGAGTGTAAAGTGATCATTGGTCAGTTATTTTTCCTTGGCTAACTGACCACTGACCACTGATTGATAATTTTTGAGTCATGACTGCCATTTCTGATTGCTTTAACACCTTGAGACAAAATCGAGAGTGTGCTTTAATTCCCTTTATCACCGCCGGAGACCCTGATTTAAGCACTACAGCCGCAGCCCTGCAAGTTTTAGACCATCATGGGGCAGATTTAATTGAACTAGGTGTCCCCTACTCTGACCCGCTAGCAGATGGGCCAGTTATTCAAGCAGCCGCAACCCGTGCTTTACAACAGGGGACAAAACTAGAACAAGTCTTAGAAATGTTGCAAACTACCACCCAGAGTTTGCGATCGCCCATCATTCTGTTCACTTACTACAACCCTATTTTGTACCGTGGCATAGACAAATTTTTACAACAAATTGCCGCCGCTGGGGTATCAGGGTTAGTAGTGCCAGATTTACCTTTAGAAGAAGCAGAAGGACTACTCAAACCCGCCAGTGAAATTGGTATTGACTTAACTTTATTAGTGGCTCCCACCAGTTCCCCCCAACGTATAGAGGCGATCGCTCGCTCTTCCCAAGGATTTATTTATTTAGTTAGTGTCACCGGTGTCACCGGGATGCGGAATCAGATAGAATCGAGAGTTTCAGATTTACTAGCTCAAGTTCGTAGTCTTACAGATAAGCCCATTGGGGTAGGGTTTGGAATATCCGCTCCTGCACAAGCTCGTCAAGTGAAAGAATGGGGGGCAGATGCAGCAATTGTCGGTAGCGCCTTTGTCAAACGTTTAGCAGAAGGAACACCAGAACAGGGACTACAGGCCATCGCTGAATTTTGCCAAACTCTCAAAACAGCCATCAAGACACCTGACCCACCAACACCCAACTTGCAAAAAACCAAAAACTAAAATAAAAAAATAACAGGGTTGTTTTTTTACCACAATTTAGTGTAACTTAGTGGACAATTTGGCAAATATGGTTTTGAATATTAACAGCAGTATGCTGTAAAAAAAAACTAGCTAGTCCGGTCACCTATAGTTGAGTATTATCTGGAGTTGAGTAGGCAAACAATGATCAGTGTGAGAGTGAATCAGTCACAAGACAGAGAGGAGCAAAAGCCATGAGTGAGAGTATGGCATTTATCGGTGGGGTCGCTGTGGCCGGGCTGGCGGCGCTGGTATTGCTCAGGGGTGCAGATGGTCCCATGCAGAGTAATTTTGCTGCTTCTTCTCCCCAAATGCCCGCCAATGTCACATTGCCCGTCATACCCCAACCCCCAATGTATCCATCTTATGGGGTGAATCCATATTATCCCAGTCCCAATCAACCCCCTGCCTCTGCTAACCCAGAGCAGCGCGTAGAAATGGAACGACTGAGTATGCAGTTAGAACGTTTAAAAAGTGATAACGAGCAACTCAGAGCGCAAAACCAACAACTGCAATTCCAATTCCAAAATTGGAACAACAACCAGCAGATGCAACTAGCCCAACAAAACAGCCAAAAAGTTGCATCAGAAATATTTAAGCCCCAAACTCAAGAGCCTTGGTGGTCTTCACCCATCGTTTGGGCCGCAGGAGGCGCAACCCTCACCATTGGCGGAGGTGTTGTAGTAGCGGGTGTATTAGCTTTATTTTCACCACGGCAGCGTCCTATCCGTACAGTGCAAGTCATGCCTTACAACGGTTCCTCCCAGCCCTTTGGCCCTATGCGTCGGGCTGAGTTTTTGCCATCATCTCGCACAGAAGCAAGAAGAGTGGAAACCTCCGAATATGAGGAAATGTAGTCAGATACTCCCACCCTCTTGGAATTTTGGATTTTGGATCTTTTGGTTATGGCATTTCTTAAATGCGTGAGATACAAGTGTAAATGATCGTCGTGTAGTGCGGGCATCTTGCCCGCTACAGCTACCCCCTGTTTAATAGTAATCAAGCGAACATGATCTGACCAATGATCAATTGAAAAAATTGTTATAAAAATTGTTATAAAAATTGTTATAAAAATTAACATAATTTCAACTTTATTTATACTCCCCTAAACAACAGTTTACGCCAAAATACAACAGTTTTACATCAATTGTGAGATGGGACAGAAAGTAGTCACAACTCATGAGGAGTATTTCCATTAATTCCGTCTTGATTATAGTTACCCTAGATGTAGGGACTATGCAAATATAAGCATTACGAGTATTTGATCACCCCAACCAAACTATTACATCATTTGATTTGTGTAACTGTAGGATTTTGTATAAGCATACGGATTATTCGATTTACTGGTTAAGAGCTTACAGCTACTCTCAAAACTACTTGTAACTACCAAGACCAAAAAAATGAGTATTAATAGTATTACTATCCCTGTGCAATTTGACATCAGCAACTGTAATAAAGAGCCAATTCATATCCCCGGACTAATTCAACCCCATGGAGTAATTTTTGCCCTGCAAGAACCAGATTTAACTATTCTGCAAGTGAGTGATAATACATTTAACTTATTGGGTGTACAACCTCAAGAATTACTCAATAAAAACTTAAGCTACTTGCTGGAGTCAGACCAAATCACCATCATCAAGGATTGTTTACATCAAGAGGATTTACCAATTGTTAACCCCTTAGAATTGACCATTAATGTAGATAATCAGCCTGTGCATTTTGATGGGATTATTCACCGATGGCATCCAGTGCTAATTTTAGAGCTAGAACCGACAATTTCTGTAAGAAACAATGGTTTTTTTAAGTTTTACCACTTAGTCAAAGTAGCAATGTCAAAGCTACAACTGGCATCCAGCTTAACAGAAGTGGGTCAAATTATTGTCAAAGAGGTTAAGAAAATTACTGGTTTTGATAGAGTCATGCTCTATCGCTTTGATGAAAATTGGAATGGTAAAGTTATCGCTGAAAACAAGCCAGAATATCTGACAGCTTATTTAGGCTTACATTACCCTGCGTCTGATATTCCCACACAAGCCAGAAAACTATATACCCAAAACTGGTTAAGATTAATACCAAATACCTACTATCAGCCTGCGGCAATTGTACCCATAAATAATCCTTTAACTGACCAACCTTTAGATTTAAGCAGGTCAGTATTACGGAGTGTTTCGCCTTTACATATTGAGTATATGCACAATATGGGCGTAACAGCATCTATGTCAATTTCTATTATGAAAGATGGAAAACTTTGGGGACTAATCGCCTGTCATCATCAATCACCTAAATATATTCCCTACGAAATTCGTAATGCTTGTGAATTTTTGGGGCAAATTACATCATTAGAAATGGCTGCTAAAGAAGATAGCGAAGATGTAGAATCTAAAATACGGGTAAAGTCTTGTTACTCCAAGTTGGTGGAGTATATGTCATCAGAAAATAGCTTCATCGACGGTTTAATTAATCTACAACCAAATCTCCTCAATCTTGTCAATGCTCAAGGAGCCGCAGTTTATTTTCATGACAGTTATTTTACATTAGGAAAAACACCCGAACAACAAGATATTCAAGATTTAATCCAATGGCTGAGTCAAAACCAGCAGGAGGAAATTTTCTACACTGATTCTTTATCTCAAGTTTACCCACAAGCAGAAAAATTCCGGGATGTGGGTAGTGGTTTGATGGCCCTGTCTATTTCCAAAAGTCAGAAAAACTATGTTTTATGGTTTCGCTCAGAAGTGATTCAAACTGTAAATTGGGGGGGTAATCCAAATAAACCTGTAGAAGTAACAGAAAATGGCAGTATCCACTTATCACCCCGTAAGTCTTTTGAGTTATGGAAAGAAATGGTTTTATTAAAGTCCCTACCTTGGAAATCTTATGAGGTGAATGCAGCGCTAGAGTTGAGAAGTGCAATTATTGGGATAGTGCTGCGGAAAGCAGATCAACTAGCACAGCTAAATATTGAACTGGAACGCAGTAATAATGAACTAGATGCTTTTGCTTATATTGCTTCCCATGATTTAAAAGAACCACTACGGGGTATTCACAATTACTCTAATTTCCTCATGGAAGATTACGGTGACACCCTCAAGGAAGAAGGTCGGGAAAAGTTAAAAACATTGATTCGTCTCACTCAACGCATGGAGGATTTAATTGACTCACTGCTGCAATTTTCCCGTTTCGGAAGGGTAGACCTTTCTATGCAGCTAACTGATGTAAATCAGGTGGTACATCATAGTTTAGATTTGTTGAGCGCTCGCATTGAGGAAATGAAAGTAAATATTGATATTCCCCGACCTCTACCAAAGGTGTATTGCGATCGCGTCCAGTTAGTTGAAGTGTTTAATAATTTAATTGCTAATTCTATCAAATACAACGATAAACCCGAAAAATGGATTGCAATTGGTTATATAGATGAGCCGCCATCCCCAATTACATTTTACGTGCGGGATAATGGTATAGGCATTAGAAAACAACACTTTGAGTCAATTTTCCGCATTTTTAAACGATTACATGGGCCGAGTAAATATGGCGGGGGTACTGGAGCAGGTTTGACTATTGCTAAAAAAATAGTAGAACGACATGGCGGTAAAATCTGGGTGGAGTCTACCTACGGTGAAGGGAGTACCTTTTATTTCACATTACAGGGAGCGGACGCAACCACTGACTAAAAGTAAACGGGTTTCTCATCATTTAGTTAAGGGGGAATTTTACCAAAACTTGCCACATTATGGAAGATGCCCACACCAGAAGATTTGTATCATTGATTTTGTAATTTTTTAGGAAATGCTATGACTCATGATTGGTAATTTTGTCAAGCCTTTACTAGTAATTGAAGATAGCGATGAAGACTTTGAAGCTTTTTGTCGAGTCATGAGTAAACAAGGTGTTATTAATCCTGTTTTTCGCTGTAGCGATGGGGATGAGGCTTTGGATTTTCTTTACCGCACGGGGGTTTACAGTGGGCAAAACCCTCCCCGTCCGGCGCTGATTTTGCTTGACCTTAATTTACCGGGTACTGATGGGCGAGAAGTTTTAGAGCAAATCAAAGGGGATCAAAATCTGAAATATATTCCTGTGGTTATATTTAGTACTTCATCTAATCCAAAAGATATAGAAATATGTTACCGATATTCCGTTGCTAGTTATATGTTGAAACCAATTGATATTAATAGGCTAGTTGAGACTCTGCAAACTTTCATCACTTATTGGTTAGATATCGTAATTCTCCCCGATGGTGTGGGCTAATAGTTATGCTGCAACCGCTAAATGTTCTAATTGTTGATGATTGTCCTGAAGATCGGCTTGTTTATTGTCGCTATCTCCTCCAAGATGAAGAATATAGTTATAAAATTGTGGAAGAAGAATCGGGAGAGGCTGCTTTGACATTGTGTCAGCAGTCTCAGCCGGATGTTATTTTATTAGATTTTCTATTACCAGATTTGGATGGTTTGGAATTTTTGACGGAATTAAAACAGCAATCACAGCAAATTATGCCAGCAGTGATTATGTTAACTGGTTATGGTAATGAAGCTGTGGCTGTACAAGCAATGAAAAGTGGTGCCCAAGATTATTTAGTTAAGGGACAAACCACTGGTGAGCGTTTGCGCTCTACAATTCACTCAGCTATTAGGAATACTCAACTCAGCCAAGAGTTACAACGCAGTGAGGAACGTTTCCGCACCTCTGTTGAGAATATGCTGGATTGTTTCGGCATTTTTTCAACTGTACGCGATGACGCTGGCAAAATCCTCCGGTTTCGTGTTGACTATATGAACGCCGCAGCGTGGGAATTTACAGGGATGAATTTAGGAGCAGCAGAAGAATATCTGGCTCAACTGCTTTTAAATATGGGAGAAAATGGACTGTTTGAGCAATGTTGCCAAGTTGTGGAAACTGGTAAACCTTTGGTTAAAGAATCTGTTGTTGATACTGGTTTAAATGGTGAACGGGAATTAACCAGGGTTATTGATATTCGCCTTACCAAAATGGGAGACGGCTTTGTGGCTGCTTGGCGAGATGTCACCGACAAAAAACAGGTGGAAACAGCTTTGCGGGCTAGTGAGGAACGGTATCGTTATTTATCTAACCTGATACCTCAACTTGTCTGGATTTGCAATACTCAAGGGGAATGTGAGTATGTGAATCAACAATGGTATGAATTTACAGGGCAAAAGGTTGAGGAGGCTATGGGGTTTGGCTGGACAAAGGTTATACATTCAGATGATATTGGCTCTGTGATGGAGAAATGGATCAAAGCATTACAGATAGGGAAGTCCTATGAACAAGAAATGCGCTATCAAAAACATGATGGTAGCTATTGTTGGCATTTGGTGAGAAGTGTACCCATTAAAAATGAACAGGGAGAGATTTTCCAGTGGTTTGGTACTGGTACTAATATAGATGCTCGCAAGCAATTGGAAGTGGAACGAAATCGCTTGTTACAGATGGAACAAGCCGCTCGCAATGCTGCGGAAAAAGCTAACCAAACAAAGGATGAGTTTGTGGCTATGGTGTCTCATGATTTGCGATCGCCCCTTAATGCTATCCTGGGTTGGGCAAAGTTACTGCGGACTCGTAAGTTAGATACAGATACCGCCAACAAGGCCTTAGAAACCATTGAACGCAATGCTCAATCTCAGGCCAAGCTGCTGGAAGATTTGTTGAATATGTCCCGCATTCTCCGGGGTCAGTTGCAACTGGAAATCAGCCCGGTGAAGGTAGACAACATTGTTAAGACTTCTGTAGAAACTGCTTACCCCCTAGCTAATGCTAAGGGCATTTATTTAGAATCTGTAATTGATGAGTCTATTCCTCCTATTCTGGCTGATAGTAACCGCTTGCTACAGGTTTTAAATAATTTACTTTCCAATGCTGTTAAGTTCACTCCCGCGGGTGGACGAGTGCAAGTGCAACTAACCAAAAATGATCAATCTTTAATAGTAATTCAAGTTAGTGATACAGGTATTGGTATCCAGCCAGAATTGCTACCCTATGTGTTTGAAAGGTATTGTCAGGGAAATTTTAATGGACAACAACATGGTTTAGGGCTGGGATTGGCCATCGCTCGTCATTTGGTAGAACTGCACCAAGGTACTATTGAGGTATTTAGTCAGGGGGAGGGGTTAGGGGCTACTTTTACTGTTAAGTTACCCGGTGGGGATGGTGTGGTTAATTACTAGATATAATTTTCAAAGTTTCCATTGTTGCCAGGGAGTAATCTTTTAATTTAAAATCTGCAAAAGGTTTATTCTGCAATCTATCTTGTAAAGCTTGGTCTAAAATTACGTCTTCTGACTCTGGTTTAACACCTATAATAATTATGCTTTTTTGGTAGGCGGTTAAATCTTGATTTTCCTGACAGTTACTAGTTTGAAATTGACCAAGATTTAATAAATAGTAACTCTGGACGCTGGGAGTGTTTTTAAATAAACTTTTTGCTAGTTTTTGAATTTCCTGGGACCGTTCTAAAGCCAGACCTTCTTGAACTGCTTGACTACCGCCACAACCAGCCACACCCACGGCAATTATTGCTGTGGCTTCTGCCATTATTTCCTGTAGGCTTTCTTGGTTGAGTTTCAATTTTAACAGTTCAAGACTAATAATTTCTTGGTTGAATTGAATTTGAAAATTACTACCCGGTAGCCATTTATATTGATTAGATAAGATGGCTATGTTAAACAAAGCGGTTCTACCTTGTTTATCTCTGCCGATTTTATAAGGAAAGTAGTCAATAGTACCTTTTTTATGTGGGGCTTGTGCTGTTGTTGCTAAAGTAGCAAATCTGGGTGAAAGTGTTAATAAAGCCGTGAAGCTGAGTAAGGTTAAGGATGTTAATAGGGCTGCAAATAAAGCTGTTAAATCTAATTTTTCGGTTTTTTTTGTGAACATAGGCAATTTCAATTTTAGATTTTGGTTTAGATTTTGGGTTTGGTGGATTTTTTAAGAGCAGCGAGCATCTTCCTCCCACCACCAGATTATGATCATTCATTTATGTTCTCTGAGAAATGCGGCTATAGTCCGGTTAAATGCTTCAGGTTGAGTGAGAAATGGCCAATGATTACCGGGAACTTGGCAAAGGCGGAAGTTTTTTAGATGCTTTTTGTAGGGTTGGATTTGCCACTCTTGACGGTTAAGACCTTTTTCAGGCTGGACAAATAATGTTGGTGTGTCAATGGGGTGAATGAAACCAGGTACACTCAGGACATCAGCAAAAATACCATCACGGGCAGCAACAGTAAATTTACTACCCCAACTCCCATCTGGTTTTTGTTCAATTCCCGCTTGAAATACTTGCTGCTGTAAGCTGTTCCAGCCTTGATATTGATATAACTGGCGGGCTTGTGCTTCTGCTTCTGAGTAACTGGTAAAAGGACCCATAGTTTTGAGAAAGGGTAAATAACGGTATAACAGGGGAAAAGTTAACCGCAATAAACTAGGCATTTTCCAAATAAAAATTGGGTCAACTAAAACCATGCTGCGTAAACGTTGGGGATTGTTTCTAGCCCAGATGACTGCTAGTTTCCCTGTCCAAGAGTGACTGACAACCTGTGCAGAAGACCAACCCAAATGATCCATCAACGCCTCTAAGTCAGCGATCGCACTGGCAAAGGTATAATCTGATTTTGGCTTGCTGCTGTCACCATGACCACGCATATCTGGGGCAATTATGTGATAGTCTGGGGCTAAGTGTTCTGCTAACTGTAACCAAACCAAGGCATTATCTGCTAAACCGTGTAATAGCAGCAGAGGTTTTTTACCTTCTTTCCACTCTAAATAGGAAAGTTCAATGCCATGTTTTGATAAACTTTGACGTAAGGGCATATGGCGATTAAAGTTCACAAGTTTATTTATTTCTATGATTCTTATACCAATTATGCCACGTTACCAAAAATATCAAACTATAACTGGCAATAATTGTAATGGTGAAGGTGATAAATACAGGCAAATTCAGGTTGTGAATGAAAATTATTGTAATTACGCTAAAAACTATACTAGCTATAAAAGCTAATAAATTTTTCAAGGTCATCTCCTAAATATTAGTTCTTGCCAGTTAATTTACTAATACTTTAATCAAGCTGAAAATTACTGTAAACAACATTACAGATCAACTGCACTGTGGGTTTTATCAAAAAAATAACCACCCACTCAACCACAACCCAAAACTACATTAAGAGTTGATTAAACTATCTCCCAACTCGGTGAACAGAAAAAACAAGATATCCGGGATTATTATCAATATTTGAAGATGAAATGAGAAAATATGGGGAGGAAGTAGAAAAGCTAAAATTACCGGAAAGCATAGAAAAATACCATAAGGGATTAATCGATATCTTTATCAAGGAAATATACAAATATGATGGGGTTGGAAGTAATGCTAGAGAAGGTAGATATGAATATTTTTTAAGGAATAGTATAAGAAAATATTTACCAGGAGAATTGATAACAGGAGCTTATCTAAATATTGATGGTTTCCCTTATCCATATAGTCCAGATATCTGTTATATCCAAGATGGACTTTTTTTTGATATTGAGATAGATGAACCGTATGCAAAAGTAAATGATGAATACATAACTTGTCATACTAACGACACCAGAAGAAATAATTTTTTTATTAATAAAAGGTGGATAGTTATTCGCTTTTCAGAAAAACAGGTATATTGTTACGCGAATAGCTGTGCGAAAGAAATTGCAAAAGTAGTTTATCAATTAACAAATACTCCAGTTCCTGCATCTTTAGAATCAATAAAAGATTTGCCTAAAGACGAAAAATGGAATAAACAGGAAGCATTAGAAATGATAAATAAACGATACAGGGATTCCTATGATTGTCGGTTTTAATAAAACTACAGGTTACAAATTTATCACCTGTCTACTGCGGAATTGTCAATACAATCTCTATTACTAACAACCGATTCGATGAAATCCACAAGCAAACAGCTGGCAGTAGTCTCACGACTACTAGCTATGGCTTTGAAAGCTTCCCACAACTCTTTGTCAATCCGAAATGATGCTAATTTTTCCTTCATAGCTGTATAGGTTTCTTGTATAGACTGTCAATACAAATTGTATAGGTTTCTTGTATAGACTGTCAATACAAATTGTATAGGTTTCTTGTATAGACTGTCAATACAAGTTGTGCTGGCATTTAAAAAAATCCAGTTTGACATAAGTACTGTTATGTCAGACAAGGTGGGATAAAAATAGAACCCAACTGACTGTAATGATTACAGTTGGTTGTCGGGTTCGTTGTTTCTATTTAATTGATGTCCCCAGGGAGTGGGGATTAGGAAAAATTAACCGGCAGTCATGAGTAGCCGGGTTTCCATTCAAATGATATCCCCAGCGAGTGGGGACTTGCAGGGGGCAACAATCCTCTACAAAAAACTAAGTTCTTCTGAAGTTTCCATTCAAATGACATCCCCAGCGAGTGGGGACTGAACGAGCCAAGAAAGCTAGGCAAGAAGAAAAGCGGTTTTCATTCAAATGACATCCCCAGCGAGTGGGGACAGATTGTAATTCGATTTTTAATTCAATTTCAGCTATTAGTTTCCATTCAAATGATATCCCCAGCGAGTGGGGACAAGATAGATAAATATTCACGCGATCGCCCGTGTTACGTTTCCATTCAAATGATATCCCCAGCGAGTGGGGACATGACAACATTGTTAATACCTTTGAAAGTTTGAAAGAGTTTCCATTCAAATGATATCCCCAGCGAGTGGGGACATGATCGGAGTAGAATTACCAGACGGTATGTCTGGGAAAGTTTCCATTCAAATGATATCCCCAGCGAGTGGGGACCGAGGCACTAAGGTAATCCTGCCAAATAGCCCTGAGTTAGGTTTCCATTCAAATGATATCCCCAGCGAGTGGGGACTAGGAGGTGTTTACCTCCATAAACTGAAGGAGGTGGAGTTTCCATTCAAATGATATCCCCAGCGAGTGGGGACTAGATTGAGTGACCGATGTCTAGTACTAACACAGGGGTTTCCATTCAAATGATATCCCCAGCGAGTGGGGACCTCCACGAGGAAATACTAAATGTAGTGATTCGGCGTTTCCATTCAAATGATATCCCCAGCGAGTGGGGACTCCCCTATTTTAAACCCTTAGCTGGTAAGAAGTCTAGACACGGTTTCCGAAGGTCAGGAAAAATCATGGCTGAATTACCGATAAAC
>Ga0169931_10010703_pt1 | contig 13034 bp, 13 predicted proteins | sample Kivu_15m_20L_FD_129675 | JGI IMG/M metagenome (GOLD analysis project Ga0169931, IMG submission 129675) | Freshwater microbial communities from Lake Kivu, Western Province, Rwanda to study Microbial Dark Matter (Phase II) - Kivu_15m_20L... | ecosystem: Environmental > Aquatic > Freshwater > Lake...
ATAAATAAATGAGTCTGCTCCCAATTCCTCAACCAAGTCGATTCCTATTGTGATCCCATCTTCGGAAACTTCAAAATCTTCTGGTCTCACGCCAATTAAAACACTTTCCTCAACCTGGTTGACTATTGATTGATTTAGTTGACATCGGTAGTTCCCTATTTTGATGTGACCTTTATCAACTTTTGCTTGCATAATACTCATCGATGGGGATCCAATAAAACCTGCAACAAATGCATTGCTTGGTTTTTCATAAAGTTCTCTTGGGGAAGCAACTTGTTGTAAAATGCCATCTTTTAGCACGGCAACTCGATCTCCCATTGTCATCGCCTCAACCTGATCGTGCGTCACATAAACCGTTGTTACTCCTAATCTTCTTTGAAGTGCAGCAATTTGAGTTCTTGTTTGTACTCTTAATTTTGCGTCTAAGTTAGACAATGGTTCATCCATTAAGAAAACTTGAGGATTTCGCACAATCGCTCTTCCCATAGCAACTCTTTGACGTTGACCTCCCGATAATGCTTTAGGCTTTCGTTGCAAAAAGTCACTTAAATCCAAAAGTTGTGCGGCTTCATTTACGCGCATTTTAATTTCATTTTTATCAATTTTTTGTATTTGGAGAGCAAATGCCATATTTTCAGCTACAGTCATGTGAGGATAAAGAGCATAATTTTGAAAAACCATCGCGATGTCTCGATCTTTTGGAGCGATGTTTGTTACATCTTTGCCTCCGATATAAATTGCTCCTGCATTGACTGGTTCTAATCCGGCAAGCATCCTGAGAGTCGTTGATTTACCGCAACCACTCGGTCCGACAAGAACTAAGAATTCTCCGTCTCCGACTTCTAGGTCTAACTTATTAACAGCCGCTTTACCATTTTTATCATAAATTCGGGTTGCGCCCTCAAATCGTACCTTCGTCATTTTCAGCAAACTCCATTTCTGGTCAGTGTTCTGCATGAATTATAATTTTGAGCATATCTGGAAAGTTTTTACAAAGCAAGAGCAAAATTTATTAACAAATGAGAGTGCAAATTTAGGTTTTACTCTAAAATCGCCATTTTAAATTTAATTCAATACTCGTAGATTGCAAAAGTGAAATGGGGGCACTAAGGTACATTATTGGTCTTGCTGTTTGCTATACATTTCCAAGGCCATTTTCGAGATTGACAAAATAGGAAGGTTTAGAATTTTAGAGGCATTTACTAAATCATCGTACTCCGGCTTACTTTGCCAAGGTCCTTGCTTGATTCTAATAATTTGCCCATTAATTGAGACACTTGCAAAACTTCGTTTAAGGGCAACTCGTTCTACAGAATATTTCCTAATACCTAAACTACCCGTTTCAGAAAAAATCATGGTTTGAAAATGATTTACTTTTGACCACTCGCACACAAGGTGCAAAATGTTAGTCGGCCTACCTTTTTTTCCTACCCCATTTGTAACCCAACAATCAATCGCGTCGTCGTCAAGTGCTTTCTTTATAATATATCCTAAAATTTCACCCGAGACATCATCCAGATTTGTTTCTAATACACATAAAAAGTTTGTATCGCCGCTTTCAGTTTCTTCGGCAATTGCAATTTGCAGGAAATTTGCAGAATTAGCAAATTTTTTTGTTCCAGATCCGTAACCCATCTTTAAAATCTTAATTGAGAAAGATAAGTCAAAAGTTGCGTCAAGAGCTCGAATTAAAGTTGCCCCGGTAGGAGTTATCGTTTCACCCTCTATTTTAGTCATAAGTACAGGAGAACTTTCTAAAAGTTTCATAGTAATCGGAGCAGTTGAAGGCAAGACTCCGTGTTGAGTATTGATAATTCCCATTCCCAAACCTATTGGTTGGGAAAATACTTTATCAATTTTCAAAAAATCTATAGCAATCGCCACTCCAACAATATCGATGAGTGTATCTAATTCACCCAACTCATGTAATTCTAAAATCTGTTTATCTGTACTGTGAATTTTTGATTCAGCTGTAAGGATTTGCTCGATTGCTTTCACAGCAATTTCTCTTACGCGATTATTATTGATGGATTTTACAACCGAAAGTAGCTGGTCGCTATTGTAATGGTCTTCCGCATTATAAATAGTTATTTTTGCTTGAGAAGTCATTATTCCATTATTAATAAGCTGAATGTGCTTCAATTCAAAACCATCTATTCCATAGCGATTCAGCTCGGCCGTAATATAGTGGTCAGAAACCCCAACATCTAAAAGTGCGCCCAGCAACATATCGCCTGAAATCCCAGAAAAAGGATTTATCCACAAAATTTTGCTCATAACTAATTTGATTATCGCTTTTGGTTTCTTGATAAGATTTGTGCAGCTAAATAAGCAGCTCCAAATCCATTATCTATGTTAACTACTGCGACTCCAGGAGAACAAGAATTCAACATGGTTAACAAAGCCCCCAAACCACTAAATGAGGCGCCATACCCAACCGAAGTGGGAACTGCAATAACTGGAACAGAAACCAGCCCTGAAACGACACTGGGAAGAGCCCCGTCCATACCTGCTACAACAATCAGACAATCTTTAGAGCTAAAAATGTCTAATCTTGACAAAAGTCGATGTAATCCAGCAACTCCGACGTCTGTAATCAATTCAGAATCCATCCCAAAGTGTTTTGCGCTCAAATACGATTCCTGAGCAACTGGGAAGTCAGAAGTTCCTGCGGTTAAAATACCAACAGATCCTATTTTTCTTTCAGAATGTTTAACAGTATGTATACCTAGTTTGGCATCAGAATCATAAATTAATTTCGGCAGATATTTCTTTGCAGATCGCATTTGGGAAATTGACATTTTAGTGAAAAGTATTGATTGATTTATTGTTGAGACAGACTCAGCAATGTCTTCTATTTGACTCAAACTTTTCCCTAAACAAAAAATTGATTCTGAAAAGCCTCTTCTTTTTAATCTTTCTATGTCAATTTTTGTGTGACCTATGTTTAATTCACTATCTAACGAATTTATACCTTTTTTCTTGACCATTTTATCTTATAAGTTCTTTTAAATTTAAGACAACTCTTTTGAATCCTTCAGACATTATTTTATCATAGATTTTATCACGAAGAAGGCCATTAGCAAAAAAAATATCTAGATCTTTCTTAGATAGTTCAATTCTTGCTTCCATATTGTTGTGTCTTAACCGTAAATCTTGAAATCCTAAATCATGTAAAAAATTCTCAATGATTTCAACTTGACTCAATTTTCTAGTATTAATTCTTGTAAAAAAAGGAATTCTTGAAGCTAAGCATGGAGAAGATGGCTTATTCCAATTTGGGAGACCTAAAATTTTTGCCAAATTTCTTACCTGTTCTTTTTCAAATCCCACATCTGCTAAAGGCCTCATAATGTTGTGCTTTGTAGCAGCCAGCGAACCTGGGCGATCATTGCTTAGAAGATCAGTTGCAATTTCACCAAAGGCAATTGCCTTTAGATTTAGATTTGGTAAAACATCATTATTTATTTTATTGAATAAATGATCTTTACAAAAAAAACACCGATTTTGTTCATTATTTAAATATCTTTCATCTTCTATCTCATTTGTATCAATTTCAATTAATTCTGTACCAATTACTTTTGACAATTCCCTAGCCGCTTCCAGTTCTCGCTTTGCCAAGCTAGGGGAAACTCCAATAATGGCTTTTACATTATCTTTTCCCAAGGTACGCACACAAAGTGCTAATAACAGCGTTGAATCAACCCCACCAGAAAACGCAACTCCTATTGGTGCATTATCTCTAATTTTAATTTCTACGCTCAAAGCTAATTCATTCAAGTCTTTATCTGGGATAGGCCCTAGAAAGTCTTGCAATGAAGATTCTAGAAATTCATCTGATACTGGTGGACTTTCCATTCGTTACCCCCACCCCGTGAAGTCGGACTTCAAACGTTACCACAAATCAAATTCTGACTATTTAAGGATTACATTGTGCAAACTTGAGATACAATGAGAGGGATTTAAGGTTGCAATTTCAACATAGTTTGGAGAAGTATGAAAATTCATGATATTTCAACGCTGACCAACCCTGAAATTCCTATTTGGCCTAACACGCCTGGTTTTAAAATTTGGAAATCTTTAGATCAAGAATTAGGCGACGAAGTTACAAGTTCCACGATAGAAATGGATGTGCATTGCGGAACCCACATAGACGCACCCCTTCATTTCATTAAAGGTGCTGAGTCTGCTACACAGATTGATTTAACCAAATGCATAGGCAATGCTTCTGTAGTCGATTTTAGGGGGATAAATCGTATTACAGAAGACCTTTTAGAAAAAAGGGTTCCATCTCAGACTGACCGGTTATTACTTAAAACGAATAACTCTTCCTTGTTTCCCAGATCGAAATTTAATGCCGAATTTTCTGCGCTCACAGAAGGTGGTGCATCTTGGGTTGCAGATAAAAAAATGAAACTTATTGGAATTGATTACCTATCTATCCAATTATTCGATGGCACGGCAGACACCCACTTGGTATTAATGAAAGCTGGTGTCGTTATTTTAGAAAGCCTCAACCTTGCTCAAATTGATGAAGGTGAGTATGAACTAATTTGTCTGCCGCTACTGCTCGAAGGTTCTGAAGCTGCACCCGCGAGGGCGATCTTAATCAAAAATTGAAATTTCGGCCTCTCGTAAAAAATTTAGGGACCAAATTTTATAACAAATCTATAACGATTCTACCTGAGCATTGTGATTATGCCTCCTTAGGTGAACACTGAGTGTGACAGTGGTCCATCGGTCTAAGGAGTGAACCAACTTGAAAGGCAAGATTGCATCTCCGGTTATCAAGAATCACCTAGGTGGGGAGATCGCTCCGACAAGCAGACGATTCGCAGATGTAATTAATCGCTTAATTGAGCTATGCATTAGGGGAAGCTTAACCCCTGGGGAACGGTTGCCTTCTGAAAGAAGTTTATCTAATCAATTCAAAGTAAGTAGAGCATCACTTCGTGAAGCAATAACAGCTCTCGAAGTAGCAGGAATAGTTTTAGTCAAACCGGGTAATGGAATATTTCTTTCAGAAAATGTTCTGGAAAATATCTTTAAGATTTCAAACATTAGTGCCTCATTTAGTCCTCTTGAGATTTTGGAAGCTAGATCTTTAATCGAACCTAATATTGCAGGCCTAGCGGCAGAGAGAAGAGCGCATAAAGATCTAGCTTCACTTAGAGAAGCAAATGAATTAATGGAATTTAGATTAAATGAAGACCTAGACAGTTGGGACGCGGATTGGGGTTTTCATGAATCCCTCGTAAAAGCAACACAAAATCTTTCCCTATATGAAATTTTAAAGAATTTTCAAGAACAGATGAATTCGCCAGTGTGGGCACTTATAAGAGCAAGAAATTTAAAACGTGATAACCATGGCAAAAAGTATTTACAAGAACATAAACTTATTTTTAATTCAATCCAAGATAAGAATTCAGAAGAAGCAATATCACTAATGCAAACCCATTTACTTCACGTAAATCAAGATCTCGACGAGATTTATGTGGACGAAGTAAAAAAAATCGAGAAAATAAAAAAATAGCAGATTTAGCAAGATTTCTTGCAAATTTGCTCCAAAAGAAATGAAAGGAAAAAATGATAAGAAAAAAGATCAGGGTTGCAACAGGTCTAGCTTTGGCTCTTAGCATGCTTGTAACAGCATGTTCAAGTGGTTCGAGTAGTTCTGATTCAGCCGCAACAGATTCGGAAGAATCTGTTACTGTTCAATTTAATATATAAGGATATAGTCCAAATACTCCAAAATTATTTCAAGAAGCTATTGATGATTTTGAAGCAGCAAATCCAAATATTAAAGTTGAATTGACAAATGGAACTTGGGACACAGCTTACGAAAAAATTCTTAGCTGGGTTAAAAGTGGCGAAACTCCAGACATCACAGTTTTGGGACCTAAATGGTTACCAGATCTATATGAATTGGATGCCTTACAACCATTTGACGACTATGCATCACCAGAGTTATTAGGGAATTTTTCGGAATCTCTATTAGCTCCTTTACGAAAAGATGGCAAACAATATTCATTGCCTGAAGCATTATCAACAAGAATGATGCTTTACAGAAAAGATCTCTATGATAAAGCCGGCGTAACCACGCCACCTAAAACATGGGATGAATTCAAAACTGCTTTGACTAAAATCAAAGCAACAGGCGATGCAGACGGTTTCTCATTACAAGCGTCTGGCGATGAAACCATTTGGTACTACGCATACTTCATGCTTGGTGCAGGTGGCGATTTTGTTAACGCAAGTGGAGATTGGGCCGTAAATCAACCAGCAAACGTTGAAGCACTTCAATTTCAGTTGGATCTGGTAAACGGCAAATTAACCAATTCAAATCCAGCAGGAGTAGACCAAGATTCAGTCCAAGCTTTGTTTACCTCTGGGAAGACTGCAACATATTGGGGCCCACCTTGGATTTTGCCAGGTATTGACGCAGCACTACAACCAAATGTGTCAATAGCTAATTATCCAACAAAGTCGGGCTCTCCAGCACCGTTGTACATTCAAGATTCATTTGTTCTCTTCAAAGATGCCAAGCATCCAGCAGAAGCAGTGAAGTTCTTAGAATTTTGGAACCAGGATAAGTACCAAGTGAAATTCAATGTTACAGAATCATTAATTCCTGTAACAACTTCATCCGGAGCTGCACCTGAATTCCAAAACAACGCTGCAATAAAGGAATTTATTAACGCAATTCCTTTGGCTAAATCCTATCCTTTGAAAAAAGGTTGGGAAACAGTGAACGTCGAAGTGCGAAATGCAGTTCAAGCAGTATTGCTTGGAAAGAAAACACCGCAGGCCGCTCTAGATGAAGCACAAGCTGCAATCGAAGCGAAATCCTAATCAATCTTTAATGAATTGATTTAGGATAAGGAGGGGGAATGCTAGCGGGACAAAAATACTATTGGCCATATTTGGCAATAGCGCCCGCAGCATTCCTTCTTGCATTAGTTTTTGGAGTACCTGTATTTCAAGTTCTTTTAACATCTTTCTCAAAAACAAATAATGCAGGTGATGTTGAAGGTTTTAATAATTTTGAAAATTACACGAAACTTTTCGCAGATCCAATGCTTTCAGTAATTTCAGTTAATACGGTCGTTTGGACACTTGGAGTTCTAGTTCCAGCAACAATTTTTTCACTATTCATTGCTATTTTACTAGACATGAATTTACCTGGAAAAACTGTAATGAGAATTATAGTTTTTATTCCATGGGCTATTTCTTTCGTATTTGTTTCTATAATTTGGCGATATTCTTTTGATCAAGTTTTTGGGCCCTTAAATTCTTTATTTGGAATCATTTTAAATAGGCCAGTCGAAGTAGCGTGGCTTGCAACACCAAGTTTAGCGATGCTGTCAGTAATCTGGGTCGGAATAACTTTAACAATTCCATTTACTACATTAGTTTTGCTTGCAGGATTACAATCAATACCTCAAGAAATTATTGAAGCTGGATGGTGTGATGGAGCGTCCGGGACTAAATTATTTCATAAAATAAAGTTTCCATTTCTAAAACCTGTTCTAGTAGTTGCAACCTTGGTGAATTTATTAGCAATTTTTAATTCGTTCCCAATAATTTGGACCATGACGGGTGGAGGCCCAGCCAATTCAACTGATACTTTTCCTACATATTTATATAGAATTGCCTTTACTGATTATGATTTTGGAAAAGCTGGCGCACTTTCGTTTATTGGGTTAATTGTGTTAGTTTCAATAAGCATTTTCTACGTTAAAAAAAGTGGAACGCAGGAGACTTTTTAGAAATGCGAAAAGGAATATTGAAAAGAGTATTTTTTACAAATGTTTTATTTGCAATTGTTGGACTCTTAAGTTTTCCTATTTACATCACTTTATTGACTTCTGTAAAATCAGGAGCAGAGGTTTACACCATGCCCGCAACATGGGTGCCGCAAGAATTATTGTTCTCAAACTATTTTGAAATATTTCAAATATTGAACCTTTTTAGTGCATTAAAATCGTCATTAATTGTAGCCACCTCCTCCGCTATTTTAACTGTACTGATTTCACTTCCTGCAGGATATGCATTAGCGAGATTTGACTTTAAAGGGCGACAAATAATTTTGTACACAATTTTAGGTGGTTTAATGTTTTCTCCAGTTGTTGTTTTGATTTCCATTTATCAAGTAATATTTAAATTAGGATTAATGAACACCTATTTCGCGCTAATTATCCCGCATACGGCCTTTGCTTTACCGTTTTCAATCTGGCTAATTCTAGCTTTTGTCAATGCGACACCAATTGAAATCGATGAATCTGCAAATTTAGACGGCGCCTCGTCAACTCGAGTTTTATTCAAAATTATTACACCAATAATCATGCCGGGAATTGTAACTATTTTTGTGTATGCATACATTCAGTCCTGGAATGAATTTTTGTTTGCTAACACATTTATTTCTTCAGATAATTTAAAAACTTTGCCTGTTAGACTTTATGAGTTTGTTGGTTATCGTGGGATCGAGTGGCAGTATATGACTGCATCTATTGTATTCGCAACTATTCCAACACTTTTATTATTTTTGGCAGTTCAAAAATGGTTGATTAAAGGTTTAGTTAGTGGTGCGGTTCGTGGATGAGATAAATGATTTGAATTATATAATTAATAATGGAAGTAAATTAGAATCAATTTATATTCCAAAAATAAATATGCTTGAATTAGTTGAACAAAAAAATATTACAAAAAAAGATAATACTATTCAGTTAATCACTAATTCATTAGAGAATCCTATTGGAACTGAACCTCTAGAAATTTTGATTAAGAATAAAAAGAATATTGTGATAATTACAGACGACTTAACTCGTCCAACTCCTGTACATCTTATTTTACCTCAATTGATGAAAACAATCGAGTCTGCAGGTATAACTGCTGATAAAATTACAATTTTAATTGCAACTGGAACCCATCGACCTATGACCATAGATGAGTTAGATAAAAAATTAGGTGCATCTATAACATCAAAATATAAAATAGTTAACCATGAATACAAAGACTTAAAAAATATTGTTGATCTCGGTAAAACGCAATCAGGTATACCTATAAAAATTAATCGATTAGTAGTTGAATCTGATTTCGTAATAGGCATTGGTAACATCGTTCCTCACAGGTATTGTGGATGGGCGGGAGGCGCAAAAATAATTCAACCAGGAGTCAGCGGTGAAGATACAACTGCCTCAACTCATTTAATGATAACAATCGATCCAAACGCTAAATTAGGAATAGTGGAAAATAATGTTAGACACGAAATAGAACTTGTTGCCGAGAAAGCTAATTTGAAATTCATTGTAAATACAATTCTTAACGAAAAACAAGAATTAGTTGATGTTGTAACCGGGGATATGCGCAAAGCTTTTAGAAAAGGTGTTGAAATTGCTAAAAATGTTTGTGGAGCAAATTTTAAAAGAACCGCGGATGTGGTTATCGCTTCATCATTTCCCAGCGATTTAAATTTATGGCAAGCAGGTAAAGCTTTCTATAGCGCAGACCTAATTGTTAAAACTGGTGGAATAATAATCTTAGTTTCACCTTGTCCTGAAGGCATCGGAGAGCACGGGACTTTTAGTGAACTTATGTTTGAAAATTATAAGACAATTAAAAATTTAGTTGATACTAATAAAGTATCAGACCGAATCTCTGCAGCAGCAGCTCTTGCAGTAGCTTTAGTTAGGGAAAGATGTGAAATTTGGTTAGTGTGTGAAGGTATTACTCAATTTGAGGCAGATAAAATGGGATGCAAATTATTTAAGAACATACAATCTGCAATTGATTCAGCAATAAAATTAAATAGAAATTCAAAGATTTCAATTCTACCAAATGCGTGTGAAGTTTTACCTATTTTAGTGAGTGCCCCCTGAAATGAAAAAATCTATTACATTGCGATCACTTCCCTCACAGATGTCCACTCAAGAAAAAATTTTAATTGCAAAAAAATGTGGATATCAGGGAATAGAGATTAATTTAGAACCAGATCAGGATTACAATTTAGAGAGTGACGTTTCTGAATTAAAAGAATTTCTTAAATTCGCAAAGTCAAATCATATGGAAATTAGCGGTGTTTACTCAAGAGAGCAGTGGTACTATCCAATTTCAAGCAATAACAAAGAAATATGCAAAACTGCTATAAATATAGTAAAAAGATTATTAGAATCAGCAGAAGTACTCGAGTGTGACACTGTCCTTGTACTGCCAGGAGTCGTCGATAACTCACTTTTTAACAAAGAGCCGGAGATTACTCCCTATCTTGACGCATATAACAATTCCTTAAATGCTCTTAGTTCATTAGAAAAAGAAGCGAATAGCCGATCGGTCGTTATGGCTCTTGAAAATGTCTGGGGAAAATTTTTGTATAGCCCTCTTGAATTTTCAAATTTTATAGATGAACTTAATAGTGAATATATCAAAGTTTATTTTGATGTTGGAAATGTTGTCCGAATTGGATATCCAGAAGACTGGATAAGAATTTTGAATTCAAAAATACATGCAATTCACGTTAAAGACTTCAAAACAAGTGTTGATAATATTAATGGATTTGTAGGTTTGCTTCAAGGAGATGTTGATTGGGTAGCTGTCAAAAAAGCTATTTCAGACATTTCCTATAAGAGATGGATAACGAGTGAAGTTCTGCCTGCTTACCAATTTCACTCTGAAGCATTAGTAGAAGAAACCAGTAAGGCAATTTCCCGAATATTCGATTTGGGCAAATGAATAGAAAAGGAGAAAGTTAAAATGGCTAGGTTATTTACAGAGGAAGATGTTGATAAAAATTATTTGAAGGATGTTGTGATTTCAGTTCTTGGATACGGAAATCAAGGTACCGCCCAATCCGCCAATTTACGTGACAGCGGATGCAAAGTAGTAATTGGCAATTCACGTGACTCAGCATTTGATAAAGCTATTAAGGACGGGTTTGAAACTTATTCTGTTGCCGAAGCTGTTTCCAAAGCGGCAATTCATTTATTGCTACTACCAGATGAAACTATGCCAGATATATTCGAAAAGGATATTTTACCAAATTTACACCAAGGAGATGCCATCGTTGTCTCTAGCGGATATAACGTTATGTATAAATTCTTAAAGCATCCAGAGTGGGTTGATCTTCTGATGGTTGCACCAAGAATGATTGGTACTGGAGTCAGAAATGGTTATTTAGATAAAAAAGGATTTCCAAGTTTAGTTTCTGTAGAACAAGATTATACGGGCTTGGCTTTTAAAAAATTACTTGCCCTTTCTCACGCAGTTGGCACTATTAAAGGTGGAGCGTTCGAGTCAAGTTGCTACGAGGAAACTCTATGCGATCTTTTTAATGAGCATTTCGGCTACGTCTATGCACTTCAACGCGCATATGAGCTATTAGTTGAGGCCGGAGCTAGTCCAGAAGCAGCCATGCTTGAATTCTGGGCCTCAGGAGAAGAAATGGAATTAGCAAGGGTCCACATGACTCATGGCTTATTTCATCAACTGGAACTTCATTCTGAAACTAGTCAATATGGACAAGAGATCACATCTGTTTTGTCCAAGGAAGATGAGGAAAGGGAAAGAGATCGATTAAGAGGTATTATAACTCGAATCAAAGATGGATCATTCGCGATCGAGTGGAAAAAAGAGCAAGAAAATAACTGCAAGAATTGGAAACAAGTTCATGAAGCCAATAAGAATTCTGATTTATCGATTCGAGAAGAAACGTTATTGAGAACTCTCGGAGTTCTTGAAAGAAATTAATCCAAATCCCAAGAAAATGAGGTTAAATATATGAGAGTGAATTGGACCGAGATTTTTGAGTCAAGTGAGATTGTTGATTTATCAGTTATGGTTGGTAATGATTGGCCCTGTAACTGGCCTACAATCATGGGTTTTCATACTTCCACTTGGAACACCCATGAAAGCTGGAGAGGCGATTTCTTTACTAGATACATGATTATGGAAGAACATACGGGAACACATATGGATGCGCCGTCACATTTTATTCCTTTGCCTGGAAGTGGATTACCCCATGAAGGTCCGGCCGGCGAAATCACTGTTGAGAAAGTACCCGTTTTCCAAACTCTTGGGCCTGCAGTGGTGGTGGATTGTCGATCTTTAAGAGGCCAAGCAAAAAACGGAGAGAGTCCAATTATAACGATCGATTTTGTTAAAAAATGGGAATCTTCACACGGGAAGATAAGCCCCAAAGAAATAGTATTATTTTATTCAGCTTGGACAGATGACACATACGATCGAATGCCAAAAGGTAAGAAATTTGGAATAGATGTTATTTTAGATAAATCCGCACCAGGTTGGCCCGCACCGGACGTTTTGGTAATGGAATATTTGGCTGAATCTGGGGTTAGAACAATTGGAGTGGATACCGGCAGTATGGGTTCGCTCCAAGATGATGCAGCAGCACATCATGCTGGATTAAAACATGGAATGGTTTTTATTGAAAGATTAACAAATTTAGGTAGATTACCAATTCGTGGGGCCGGTTTTATGTTTCTTGGTTTAAAACTCGAAGGCGGTAGCGGTGCAGCTGGTCGGGCCATTGCTTTTATCGAAAAGTCATAAAATATTTTGCCAAATTATTAGGTGATTACTTCGTGCACAAGATTGTAGAAGATACATGCGAACTGATTCGCCTAAATACTACCAATCCTCCTGGAAACGAAGTTGTTGCAGCCACTTGGTTGCGGGACCGAACTTTAAATATTGGTATGCAAACTGAACTTGTTGAATTATCTCACAACAGGGCTAATTGTATAGCTCAATATGACTTTGGTCCAGGTCCAACATTTGTACTATGTACACATTTGGATGTTGTTCCGGGTCAAAAAGAATTATTTCAACCAAAAATTCTTGGAAATAGATTATTTGGAAGAGGATCTTGCGATGCCAAGGGAGCCCTTGCTGCAATGGTACATGCCTCCGAAAAAATAATAAATAGTCAAGAATATTTTGTAGGTAAATTAGTAATAGCAGCAGTTTGCGATGAAGAAGTGGGAGCTAGTGGAGCGAAAAAATTAGTTTCTATGGGATTC
>Ga0169931_10010706_pt1 | contig 13032 bp, 12 predicted proteins | sample Kivu_15m_20L_FD_129675 | JGI IMG/M metagenome (GOLD analysis project Ga0169931, IMG submission 129675) | Freshwater microbial communities from Lake Kivu, Western Province, Rwanda to study Microbial Dark Matter (Phase II) - Kivu_15m_20L... | ecosystem: Environmental > Aquatic > Freshwater > Lake...
CCCCGCCCGGCCCGGCCCGGCCAAGCCACGATCAGCGCCGCCGCGGGCCTGCCCAGTCCGCCCCCTGTGCCTGCCCTTGGGCTTGCGCACCCGCGGCCACCCCCACTCGTTGTCGAGTGCGGAGTCCACCATGGCCCGCTCCGACCGCCCTGCCCTGCTTCATCGACAGCCCCCCGAGCGGGCGAGCGCGCACCCGCTGAAACGCTGGTTCACGCGCACGCTGCGTCGACGCCGCCACAGGCGGCATTTGGGGCCACCCGCTGCAGGACCGCCTGGCCGGCATCGGCCGCTACGAGGCTGCGCCCGAGGCCCTCCTGCAGCCCCAGGGCCAGGTGGCCGCCGACAAGCCCTAGGCCGCGCTGAGACGCCTGCACGCGCGCCCCGAGGGCCTGAGCGGTCGCGAGGCCGCTATGCGCTTGGCGCGCCAAGGTCCGAAGGAGGTGGAGCACGACCGCAAGCCTGCCCGCCTGGCGCCGCCCCAGCGGCGCGACATCCCGTTGCGCGAGTTGGTACCCGGCGACCTCGTCCACCTCGCTGTCGGCGACAGGGTGCCCACCGACTGCCGCTTGCTGGACGCACGCGACCTCTTCATCACCCTGGCGGCGTTGCCGGGCGAGTCGCTGCAGGCCTCACCGAACAGCGCATCCAGTGCCGACTGGATGTCGGCCTGAAAGGTCTTCAGGCTGCCGATCGCCGTGCGCAGTTCCGAGCGGGGCACGGCGCCCATCGCGGCGGTGTCCAGCACCATCTCCTCTGCGCGAACCTTCACCAGCGGATGCAAGCGCTCAGCGCGAGCGCCGAACACGCGGGCTGGCCGCAGGGGGACGACCACGCGGGTGGCGAGGCCGTCGATGTAGTCGTTCTGCACATCGACGAGGTAGGGCGTGAGTCCGCCCTCTGTCGCCTCGGGATTGGCGTAGACGTCGAAACGCGCCATCAGCGCCCCTGCACGAAGCTGCGCCAACGGGCCAGGGGCAAGCCTTCGCGCTCGATGCGCGCGTTGTAGTTGTCGATGGCCTCGCGGTTGTCCTCGTTCCAACGCTCCCAGTACAGGCGCTCCACCTCCTGGGTCAGCAGGGCATCCACGGTGGCAGACAGGTTCAGCCCCAGCGCCTTTGCCCTGTCGATGGTCTGCACCTCCAGGCTCAGGTTGATGGCGCGTCGATGGGTCTGCGGCGTATTGCGCATGGTCATGCCTAGATTCGTTGTGCATGGATTGCCAGTCAGCGTCGCGACCAGGGAGGGCGCGCCGGCCTGAGCGAAACGGAGCCGCGCGAGCGAATTCGGTTTCGCGTCGGGTTGCCCGGGCCACACGGCTGGTCACCCCAGGCGCTGGTGGCGTCGATGCGCGGGCATCGACCAGCCAGGCGTGATCCGCTCGGATCGAACGTTGCTGCCTCCGGAGAGAATCCAACGCCTCAGCGGCGCGCGGAATCGGTCTGTGGCGCGTGGCGTCCCGGATCAAGCCCTTGTCCCCGAGCACCGAGCCCGCCCTCCACGTCTTCGCCCAGGGCCTGGCCCTGGGCCTCGGCCTGATCGTCGCCATCGGGGCGCAGAACGCCTTCGTGCTGCGCCAGGGCCTGCGGCGCGAGCACGTGGGCAGCGTCGTGCTGTTCTGTGCGAGCGCCGACGCCCTGCTGATCGCAGCCGGCGTCCTGGGCATGGCGCAGGCGCTCGGCCAGAGCCCTGCGCTGGCCCGCGCCCTGGCACTGGCGGGCGCCGCGTTCCTGGCGGTCTACGGCTGGCGGGCGCTGCGCCGCGCGCGGCAATCGCACCAACTCCAAGCCGCCGCAGGCGGCACGGCGCTGGGGCGCAGCGCCGCGCTGGCGCAGGCCGCCGCCTTCACGCTGCTGAACCCCCACGTCTACCTCGACACCGTGCTCCTGGTCGGCAGCATCGGGGCGCAGCAGCCGACGGCGCTGCAGGCCTGGTTCATCGCCGGGGCCGCGAGCGCCAGCGTGCTGTGGTTCTCGGCGCTCGGCTTCGGGGCGCGCGGGCTCGCGCCCTGGTTCGCACGCCCTCGCGCCTGGCAGGTTCTGGACGGCCTCATCGGCGTGACGATGTTCGTGCTGTCGGCACTGCTGGTGCGGCACGCGCTGGGTGGTGGCTGAGGGCCGAGGCCGTCACGGCAGAGGGCTGGGTACCCGGGCTGATCGACGCGGAGCCGGCCGGATCGAAGTGATCCGTTCACTGCGCGCCCGCCGGTCCAGTCCGCCCCCTGTGCCCGCCCTTGCGCCTGCGCACCCGCGGCCGCCCCCACCCGGTGTCGAGTGCGGGGTTCGCCATGGCCCGCACCGACCGCCCTGCCCCGCTTCATCGCCCGCCCCCCGAGCGGGCGAGCGCGCACCCGCTGAAACGCTGGTTCACGCGCACGCTGCGCCGACGCCGCCGCAGGCGGCACTTCGGGCGTCACCCGCTGCAGGACCGGCTGGCTGGCATCGGGCGCCACGAGGCCGCGCCCGAGGCCCTGCTGCAGCGCCTGCGCCAGGTGGCCGCCGACACGCCCGAGGCGGCGCTCAGACGCCTGCACGCGCACCCCGAGGGCCTGAGCGCGCGCGAGGCCGCCGCGCGCCTGGCGCGCCACGGGCCCAACGAGGTCGAGCACGACCGCACGCCACCCGCCTGGCGCCGCGCCTGGCACTGCTTCAGCGACCCCTTCAACCTGCTGCTGTCGGTGCTGGCCGGGGTCTCGGCGCTGACCGAGGGCGGTGCCTCGGCCACGGTCATCGTCGCCATCGTCGCGCTCAGCACCGGCATGCGCTTCGTGCAGGAGGGCCGCTCCGGCCGCGCCGTCGAGCGGCTGAAGGCCCTGGTCGGCAACCGGGCGAGCGTGCTGCGGCGCATGCAGGCCGGTGCCACCCCCCAGGCGCCGACCCAGCCGCACGACATCCCGCTGCGCGAACTGGTCCCCGGCGACCTCGTCCACCTCGCCGCCGGCGACATGGTGCCCGCCGACTGCCGCGTGCTGGCCGCGCGCGACCTCTTCGTCGCCCAGGCGGCGTTGACGGGCGAGTCGCTGCCGGTGGAGAAGTTCGCCGACGCGCGCCCGCACGAAGCCGACGTCCTGGCGCAGCCCAAGCTGCTTTTCATGGGCACCAACGTGGTCTCGGGCACGGCCACGGCCCTGGTGGTGGCCACCGGGGCGCAGACCTGCTTCGGCGCGGTGGCCGAGCGCCTGGGCGCGCGCGAGGAGGCGCCCGACGCCTTCCAGGCCGGCGTCAACGGCGTGAGCTGGCTGCTGATCCGCTTCGCCGCGGTGATGGTGCCGCTGGTGCTGCTGCTGATCGGCTGGCGCCAGGGCGACTGGCTGCAGGCCTTCCTGTTCGCGCTCTCGCTGGCGGTCGGGCTGACGCCGGAGCTGCTGCCGATGATCGTGACGACGACGTTGGCGCAGGGCGCGCTCGCGCTGTCGCGGCGCCAGGTCATCGTCAAGCGCCTGGACGCCGTGCACCACCTGGGCGCGATGGACGTGCTGTGCACCGACAAGACCGGCACACTGACGCAGGATCGGGTCGCGCTCGGGCGCCATGTGGACGCCTTCGGACAGCCCTCGCAGGCCGTGCTGCAGGCCGCCTGGCTCAACAGCCGCTTCCAGTCGGGCCTGCGCAGCCTGCTCGACCGCGCGATCCTGGAACACGCCGGCCGGCCGGGCGAGACGGTGGCCGACGCAGGCTGGCAACTCGTCGACGAGATCCCTTTCGACTTCGAGCGTCGGCGTGTCTCGGTCGTCGTCGCACGGCCGGGCGGCGCGCACCAGCTCGTGTGCAAGGGCGCGCTCGAGGAGGTGCTGGCCGCCTGCAGCCACGTGCGCATCGCATCGGACGATGCGGGCGCCCCGGGACGGCATGTACCGCTCGACGCCGCGCAGCGCGCGCGCGTGCTGCAGGCCGCCGCCGCGCTGAACGACGAAGGCCTGCGCGTCGTCGCCGTGGCCGTGAAGACGCTGTCGGCCGAGCCTGGCCGCCGCTATGCCCCGGCCGACGAGCGCGGACTCGTGCTGCTGGGCCACGTGGCCTTTCTCGACCCGCCCAAGGACAGCGCCGCGCCGGCGCTGCGCGCGCTGCAGGGGCGCGGCGTGGCGGTCAAGGTGCTCACCGGCGACAGCGAGCGTGTCGCGGCCCAGGTCTGCCGCCAGGTCGGCCTGGACCCAGGCACCGTCGTCACCGGCCCCGCGCTGGACGCCCTGGACGACGCGGCGCTGCAGCGCTGCGCGCTCGATCACCGCGTCTTCGCGCGCCTGACCCCGCTGCACAAGGAGCGGCTCGTGCGCGCGCTGCGCGCCGGCGGCCATGTCGTGGGCTTCCTCGGCGACGGCATCAACGACGCCCCGGCGCTGCGCGCCGCCGACGTCGGCATCAGCGTGGACGGCGCGGTCGACATCGCGCGCGAGGCCGCCGACGTGGTGCTGCTGCAGAAGAGCCTGGGCGTGGTCGACGAGGGCGTCGTCGAGGGCCGAACCACCTTCTGCAACCTGCGCAAGTACATCCGCATGGCGGCGAGCTCGAACTTCGGCAACGTGCTGTCGGTGCTGGCGGCCAGCGCCTTCCTGCCCTTCCTGCCCATGCTGCCGCTGCAACTGCTGGTGCAGAACCTGCTGTACGACGTGGCACAGACCGCAGTGCCCTTCGACCATGTGGACGCGGCGCAGATCGGCCGGCCGCTGCGCTGGGACGCAGCCGGGCTCGGCCGCTTCATGCTGTGCTTCGGCCCGGTGAGCTCGGTCTTCGACCTCGCGGCCTTCGGCGTGCTGTGGTTCGTGCTGGACGCGCGGACGCCGCAGGCGCAGGCGCTCTTCCACAGCGGCTGGTTCGTCGTCGGGCTGCTGACGCAGTCGCTGGTGGTGCACCTGATCCGCGGCCCGGGGCCGGTGTTCGGGGGCGGCGGCGCGTCCGCGCCGGTGTCCGTGGCCAGCGGCGCCTCGGCACCGCTGTGGGCCGCCACCGTCGCGGTCATGGTCGCGGGTCTGTGGCTGCCGTCGAGCCCGCTCGGGCCGCTGCTGAAGTTCGAGCCGCTGCCGCCGGTCTTCCTGCCCTGGCTGCTCGCACTGCTGGCGGGCTATGCGCTGGCCGCGAGCGCCGTCAAGCGGGGTTACGTGCGGCGCTGGGGCTGGGACTGAGCGCCGCGACCGATCGGCTCGGCGGGCCTGACAGCCCGACCGGCACGCCGGCTCAGGCCGGCCAGAACACCACGAGCCAGGTCAGCCCGGCCAGGAGGAGGCTGCCCATCACGGCGGCGCTGCCCAGGTCCTTGGCGCGACCGATCAGCGGGTGATGCTCGACCGAGACGCTGTCGGCCAGCGCCTCGACCGCCGAGTTCAGCAGCTCGACGATCCACACCAGCACCACGGACGCGGTCAGCGCCAGCGCCTGCCAGCGCCCGGGCGCCAGCCACCAGGCCAGGGCGATCATCGGCACGCCCAGCGCCAGCTCCTGGCGGAAGGCCGACTCGTGCTTGAACGCCGCGCGCAGCCCGGCCCAGGAGTAGGCGGTGGCGGCGACGACGCGGCGCCAGCCGGGACGGCTCTTGTAGGGGCTGGCCGGCGTCTCGCCGCGGGCAGGCTGCTGCATGGCGCGCATTCTGCGCCGGGCCGGGATGCTCCAGGCCGCCCGTCGTTCAGCTCTCGGCCGTGAAGCCGATGGACTTGACGATCGGGCCCCACTTCTCGGAGTCGGCCTTCAGCAGCGCAGCCAATTCGGCCGAGGTGGAAGACTTCGCCTCCAGGCCCATCAAGGCCAGCCCATCGACCGTCTCCTTGTCGGCCAGGGCCGCGCGCAGCGCCGTGTTGGCGCGCTGCACCACCTCGGCCGAGGCGCGGGCCGGCAGGTAGAAGCCGAACCACTCGCTGAAGCTCATGTCACGCAGGCCCTGCTCCATCAGCGTGGGCGTGTCGGGCGCGAAGCGGCTGCGCGTGGCGCCGGTGGCAGCCAGCAGGCGGCACTTGCCGGCCGCCACGTGCTGGGTGAACTCGCCGATGGGCCCGGACACGGCCTGGATCTGCCCGCCGATCATCTCCAGGATGGCGGGCTGGGTGCCGCGGTAAGGCACGTGCTTGAGCTCGATGCCGGCGCTGCGACCCAGCAGCACGCCGATGAAGTGCGGCACCGAACCCGCCGCCGGCGAGCCGAAGTTGGCCTGCGCCGGGTTGGCCTTGCACCAGGCCAGGAACTCCGGCAGGGTGCGCACCGAGGCCGGCACGGCCGGGCCGACGGCGAGGCCGAAGTCGAAGGTGCAGCCCAGCGTCACCGGCGTCAGGTCGGCCACCGGGTCGTAGGGCAGGCGGCGGTAGATGTGCGGGTAGATGCCGAGCATGGACATCGGCGTCTGCAGGATGGTCGCGCCATCGGGCGCCATCGTGCGCACTGCCTGGATCGCGATCTGCCCACCCGCACCGGTGCGGTTCTCCACGACCACGCTGCGGCCGTAGCCCGGCGCCATCTTGGCGGCGACGCGGCGGCAGATCGTGTCGGAGGTGCCGCCCGGCGGGAAGCCGGTGATGATCTTCACGTTGTCGAGCGCGGCCTGGGCCTGGGCGCGCGAGCCCACGGCCAGCAAGGCCGAGGCGGCGGCGGACTGCAGCAGGGTGCGGCGGGCGAGAGTCATGGCGTGTGTCTCCGGGGGTGGAAAAAGGCGAGGGAGGTTACGGGCTGCGCCTGGGCCACGCCGAACCGGCAGGCCGAGGGCCTGCCGCCAACAGGGTCAGGCCGGCCGAGGGCCTGCCGTGAACAGGGTCAGGCCGGCCGCGGCGGCGGGGCCGCCAGGCGCGCGAGCAGCCAGCCCACCGCGCTGCCGTAGACCGGCAGGTAGAAGGCCAGGCTGACGGCCTGCTTGGTCAGGTAGTCGGTGGCCGCAAGCGTGGGCCAGTGCTCGGCCATGAAGGCGTCCGGGCTGCCGTGGAAGGCGGCGGCAAAGAACACCAGCGTGTCGATGAAGCCGCCGACCACGGTGGAAAAGGTGGGCGCCACCCACCACGGCCCGCGCCGCTGCAGGCGCTGGAAGACCAGGATGTCCGTCAACTGGCCCACGACATAGGCCGCCAGGCTGGCGCAGGCGATGCGGAAGACGAAGAGGTTGAACTCGCCCAGCGCCGCCCAGCCGGCGAAGGCGCCCTCCTGGAAGAGCACCGAGACGACGTAGGTCGCCACCAGTGCCGGCCCCATGGCCAGCAGCACGACGCGGCGCGCCACGTCCTTGCCCAGCACCCGCACCGAAAGGTCGGTGGCCAGGAAGATGATGGGGAAGGTGAACGAGCCCCAGGTCGTCAGCACCGGCCCGAGCTCGAGCGGGATCTGCACCAGCACGTTGCTGGCGATGATGACGGCCACGTGCAGGGCGGCCAGGGTCCAGAGGATGCGGCGGGGGCTCATGGGCGTCGCGGGCTCGCGAGGAGCCCGGGCAAAGACCCGATTGTCGGTCAGGGTTTCGCGGCCGGGTTCCAACCGCGGGCTTCGCCGCCGGCGCCGGCCGGCGCGGTGGCGCCCCATTCGGCGCGGGCCTGCGCCAGCGCCGCCGCCACGCGCTGGCGCAGCGTCACCCGGCGCCCGGCGTCGAGCCAGCAGGCGTCCACGCCGGCCAGGCACAGGCGCTCGAGCGCGTCCAGGTCGGGCTCGGGCAGGGCGCGCTCGTAGGCCTCGCCCAGGTCGGTGTCGAACATCGCCGGGTCGTCGGTGGCCAGCGTCACGCCCAGGCCGGCCGCGCGCATCGCCGCAATGGCGCCCAGGCGCAGGGAGTCGCGCTCGCGGGTCGAAGGCTTGGGGCAGCAGGTGAACACCGCGCCGTCGGCACGCGCCCGGGTGACGACCGCAGGGTCGGTCAGCAGACGGTAGCCGTGGTCGAAGCGCTCACAGCCCAGCAGGTCGCGGCAGGCCAGGTAGTTGGCCGCCGGCGTGGGCGCGTAGTCCTCGCAGACGTGCGCCGTGCGACGCAGGCCCGCCGCCCCGGCGCGCTGGAACAGCGCGGCGAAGCGCTCGGGCGGGCCGCGGTCCTCCGGGCCGTCCAGGCCCAGGCCCGCGACCTCGTCGCACCGGTCGGCCAGCACCTCGTCGACGACGCGCTGCGCGACGTCGTCGCCGAACTCGCGGTCGATGGAGGGAATCAGCAGCACGCTGACACCGAAATCGCGCTCGGCGGCGCGCGCGCCGGCCCGCAGGCCGTCGAGCTGGGTGCGGTAGGGCACGCCTTGCGCGTACAGGTAGCTCGGGTTGAAGAAGAACTCCACGTGCGCCAGCGCGCCGGCGCGCTGCGCGTCCTGCACGTACTCGTGCACCGCGCGCTCGAAGTGCGCTGCGCGGCACATCGACCGGGCCGCGAGGCGGAAGATCTCGATGAAGTCGTAGAAGCCGCGGTACTGGTAGAGCGCGTGCGCCGGCCGCGGCAGCGCCAGCCCGGCCTCGGCCGCGAACCGAGCCAGCGTCGAGGCGCGCAGCGAGCCGACCACGTGCACGTGCAGTTCCACCTTCGGGATGCGGCGCATCAGGGCGCCCCAGGCCGCGGCTTGCGAGCCGGCGGACGCGGCGCCGGCCTGCGCGGCGAACGTGTTCCTAGAATGGTCCATCATTCACTGCCACGACCCGAGGCCGCACCATGAAGCTGTCGTCCCTGCTGAAGCCCGCCATCGCCGCCGCCGCGGCCCTGGGGGCGCTGTGCGCCGCGCTGCCCGCTGCGGCGCAGGCATCGTATCCGAGCAAGCCGGTCACGCTGATCGTGCCCTACGCCGCAGGCGGCAACGTCGACGCCGTGGCGCGCTGGGTCGCGCCCGAGCTGGCCAAGCGCCTCGGGCAGCAGGTGGTGATCGAGAACGTGGCCGGCGCGGGCGGCATCATCGGCACCGACCGCGCTGCGCGCGCGCCGGCCGACGGGCACACGCTGCTGCTGTCGGTGGAGAGCACGATCGTGATCGCGAAGATGGTCTCGCCGTCCACGGTCAAGTACGACGGGCTGAAGGACTTCGCCCCGGTGACGCTGCTGTCGAACTCGCCGCTCGTGCTGGTGGGCCGGCCCTCGCTGCCGGCGAACACCCTGGACGAGCTGCTGCAACTGCTGCAGCGCGAGCCGGGCAAGCTGAACTACGCCACCTCGGGCATCGGCACCTCGCTGCACGTCGCCGGTGAGATGTTCAACCAGATCGGCGGCGTGCAGATGACGCACGTGCCCTACAAGGTGGGCGCGCAGATCGTGACCGACCTGATGGGCAACCAGGTGGACCTGGCCATGCTGCCCATCCCGCTGACGAGCCAGCAGGTCAAGGCCGGGCGCGTCAAGGCCTTCGGCGTGACCGAGGGCACGCGCTCGTCGGCGCTGCCCGAGGTGCCGAGCATGGCCGAGCACCCGAAGCTCAAGGGCGTGGACGTGACGGTGTGGTTCGGCATCTTCGCGCCCGCCAAGACCGACCCGGCCATCGTCGCCCGGCTGCACCGCGAGACCGCCGAGGTGCTGAAGGACGAGGGCCTGCGCCAGAAGTTCGCCACCATCGGCATGCGCACGCTCGGCCTCGGGCCCGAGGCCTTCGGCAGCTTCCTCGAGGGCGAGCAGCGCAAGTTCGGCGAGATCGTGCGCCTGCGCAACATCCGCGCCGAGTGAGCCCCACCCCGCCCTGAGCCTGCCGCCGATGACCGCCCTGGACGTCACCCTCCCCATCCCCGCCACGACGCGCCAGCGCGCGATCGCCGCGGCCCAGGGCCGCGAGCCCTTCGACCTGCTGCTGACCGGCGCCACCGTCGTCGACGTGGCCACGCTCGAGCTGCGCGAGGCCGACGTCGGCGTGGTGGGCGAGATGATCGCCAGCGTCCACCCGCGCGGCAGCTTCACGCAGGCGCGCCAGACGCAGGCGCTCGACGGGTGCTACCTCGCCCCGGGCCTGATCGACGGGCACGTGCACTTCGAGTCCTCGCACATGCTGCCGCACCATTACGCCGGCGTGGTGGTGCCGCAGGGCACGACGACCATCTTCTGCGACCCGCACGAGCTGGCCAACGTGCTCGGCCTGGACGGCGTGCGCTACGCCGTGGAGGCCAGCCGCGGGCTGCCGCTGCGCTTCGTGGTGCAGGCTTCGTCCTGCGTGCCGGCGGCGCCGGGGCTCGAGCTGTCGGGCGCGGACTTCCAGGCGCGCGAGATCGAGCAACTCCTCGCCCTGCCCGAGGTGGCCGGCCTGGCCGAGGTGATGGACATGCGCGCCGTGCTCGAGGCCTCGCCGCGGATGATGGGCATCCTCGGCGCCGCCCTGGCCAGCGGCAAGATCGTCGAAGGCCACGCGCGCGGCCTTTCGGGGGAGCGCCTGCAGGCCTACGTGGCCGCCGGCATCGGCGCCGACCACGAGATCACCTCCGGCGCCGACGCGCTGGAGAAGCTGCGCGCCGGCCTGACGGTGGAGCTGCGCGGCTCGCACGACTACCTGCTGCCCGAGGTGGTGGCCGCCGTCAAGACGCTGCCGGTCGTGCCCACCAGCCTGACCGTATGCACCGACGACGTCTTCCCCGATCACCTGGTGCACAAGGGCGGCCTGATCGACGTGCTGCGGCGGCTGGTGCGCTACGGCCTGGACCCGCTGCAGGCCCTGCGCTGCGCCACCGTCAACAACGCCTACCGCCTCAAGCGCGACGACCTGGGCTGGGTCGCCGCCGGCCGGCGCGCCGACCTGATCGTGCTGCGTGACCTGCAGGCGCTGGAGGTCGCGCAGGTCTACGCCAGCGGCCGCCTCGTCGCCGTCGAGGGCCGCATGGTGGAGCCGATCCGCCCGCGGCCGATGGCCCTGCCGCTGAAGACGATGAAGCTCGCGCCGCTCGCGCCCGCCGATTTCTCGGTGCGCGTGCCGGAGCTGCGCCAGGGCCGCGCCGTCGTGCGCGCGATCAAGGGCGCGCGCTTCACCGAGTGGAGCGAGGTCGCGGTCGACGTCGTCGACTCGGTGGCCGTCGTGCCTGAACACCTGTCGCTGATGACGGTGGTGCACCGCCACGGGCGCTCCGGCCTCGGGCCGCAGACCGCCCTCATCGACGGCTGGGGGCGCTGGCAGGGGGCTTACGCCACCTCCTACGCGCACGACTCGCACAACCTCGTCGTCTACGGCGCCGACCCGGCCGAGATGGCGCTGGCCGCCAACACCGTGATCGAGATGGGTGGCGGCGGCGCCGTCGTGCGTGGCGGCGAGGTCGTCGCCCGCACCGCCTTCCCGGTGGCCGGCCTGCTGTCGGTGGCCGAGCCCGAGGTCGTCGCGCGCGAGCACCTGGCCCTGGTGGAGGCCGCCGGCACCGTGGTGGAGTGGCAGGGGCCCTACCGCACCTTCAAGGCCCTGTCGGGCCAGTGCCTGGCCTGCAACGCCGGGCCGCACCTGACCGACCTGGGCCTCACCGACGGCACCACGCGCGAGGTGCACCGGCCCTTCCTGCGGGCCGTGGGCTGAAGCGGTCCAGCCCGGCGGCGTTCAGGCCGCGGCCTGGGCCAGCGCCTGCGCCGTGTCGCGGATCAGGTGGCCCGAGATCGAGAAGCGGGGCGGGATCTTCGGCAGCTCGTCCAGCCCGAACCAGTGCGCCTCGGCAATCTCGCCAGGCTGGGGCACGATGTCGCCGCCGGCCCATTCGGCCGTGAAGGCCACCATCAGGCTGTGCGGGAAGGGCCAGCTCTGGCTGCCGTAGTAGCGCAGGTTGCGCACCTGCAGGCCCACCTCCTCCTGCACCTCGCGGTGGACGCAGTCCTCGAGCGACTCGCCAGCCTCGACGAAGCCGGCCAGCGCGCTGAACATGCCACCCACGAAATGCGGCGCGCGCGCCAGCAAGAGCTCGGGCCGGCCGCGGTCGACGCGCCAGACCAGCGCCATCATCGCCGGGCTCAGCCGCGGGTAGGACGAGTGCCCGCAGGCCGGGCAGCGGCGCGTCCGCTCCCCCGGCTGGAGCTGCGTGGGCGTGCCGCACACGCCGCAGTGGCGGTGCGTGCGGTCCCACTCGAGCACCTGGGCGCCGCGCCCCGCCAAGCCCATCAGCGACGCCGGGAACTGCATCATCGCCGCGCGCAGCGGCACCTCGCGCCAGCCCGGCGGCGCCGCGTCGAGCCGCGCCACCCAGCAATCCAGCCCGTCCAGGCGGCCGAGGAAATGGCGCGCGCTCGCCAGCGGTGCGAAGTCCGCCTGCGCCAGGGGCTCGAGCGGCAGCGCCTCGTCGGCCGGCAGCAGGAGCTTGCCGTCGACGAAGGCCAGCCACCAGGCGGCTTGGGTGGGGGGCAGGAAAGGGTCGATCGCGGGGACGAACTGCATGGGCCGGGTCGCGCTGCGCAGGAATGGCGAAGGCCCGAGGGTACGACAAGGCCGCACTCGCGCGCTGCCCACCTCCAGCGAGGCGGGGGCCGCTGCAAGCAACGCGGGGCGCGCGTGGCATCGCCCACTGTTGCATCCATGTGTCAACCCAGGCTGACACATGATCGAACTGACGTACGATAACGGCGACCCAGCTTTCGGAGAGCCGTGCCGTGATCACCGTCAAGACCTGCCTGAGCCAGAAATCCGGCGCCCTCATCAGCCTGACGTCGGACCAGCCCGTCCAGCGCGCACTCGAACTGATGAAGGAACACCGCGTGCGCTCGGTGCTCGTCATCGACGGCGGCCGTCTCGTGGGCATCGTCACCCAGGGCGACTGCGCCATCCGCGTGCTGCTGGCCGGCCTGGACGCCAAGACCACGCCCGTGAGCGAGATCATGACGCGCGACCCGATGACGGTGAAGCCCGAAGACCCGCTCGAGGCCTGCATGGGCCTGATGGCCAACCGCAACTTCCGCCACCTGCCCGTGCTCGAAGGCGGCCGGGTGGTCGGCGTGGTCTCGATCGGCGACATCGTCAAGGACATGATCCGCCAGCTCGGCGCGCAGGTCAACTTCCTCGAGACCTATATCAAGGGCCACGGGGCCTGAGAGCCTGAGAGTCTTTCCGCCATGCCCGCCTTGCACCCCAAAACACCCCTTCTCGGCGTTGCAAATCCGCGCCATAGCCCGAGCGATGGCTGTGGTTTGCGCCTAGATGCGGGGCGTCTTGGCGCGCCTTTCGGGCACGGCGGA
>Ga0169931_10010707_pt1 | contig 13032 bp, 8 predicted proteins | sample Kivu_15m_20L_FD_129675 | JGI IMG/M metagenome (GOLD analysis project Ga0169931, IMG submission 129675) | Freshwater microbial communities from Lake Kivu, Western Province, Rwanda to study Microbial Dark Matter (Phase II) - Kivu_15m_20L... | ecosystem: Environmental > Aquatic > Freshwater > Lake ...
AGAGTGGAGTGAGTCAGATCCAAGCCTTTTACTTTAGTTTTGGCCATTTGCTAGCATAAGCTGTCGTTAAGGCTCAATAGTAGCACTAGGGCAGTTTAGGCAGAACGACAGCTGTGGATGAGTCTGGGGATACAACTAAAACGAACTTGCAAAGCCACTTGAGCAATAATTTTAAGTTTCTAGTATACGCCCTATTCTTTAGTACTGTTTTAAAGGCATTGAACCATGAAGTTAGTAATACTTTGCACTAAAGTTGAGTTGTTGTTGTTTACTGCTTGCTCGCATGCATACATCAAGGCGCCTTTGAAAATATTTGTATTGTTTATTTTATGGAGCAGACTGAGATGATTGATGTTATTGTGTTGAAGTTGTTGGTCGAGGTGGGAGCAGAGAGGCAGACAAGCAGAGAGAATGTGTTCGATTGAGTGGTTTTATTGGTTGATGATGGAAAGTAGTTGTTATGTGGAGGGATAACTAGTATTAAGCATTAATAATCTTTATATTGCCAATGCTCTTATCTATCTATAACAAACAAAATCCAACTAAACTCATAAAAATAGCAAAAATGCGCTAATAGACTCAATATAGTATCACATCTATCAGCAGAGTTGAATTCGTTTAAATTTTGACATATTTTTAAAAGCAACTATAAGGACATCACTTATATTGGTTTGATATATATAAGTTAATAGTTGGAATGGGTTTGTGCTGTGACCTATGTTTCAGTAGGCAGGCCTAGTAGCACTCTAACAACCAAACATTGTTGCAATCTGCCATAAGGACTGCCACCAGTACACTCAATGACCCTCAATTCACCTACTATCTCGGCTGCTTTCAACAACAACACCTAATACACAGGATAATGGTGGAAAATCGCATTGATTCGTCAGTCTTTAACTCGAATGAATAGTGGTAGAGCAATAAGAAATAGATAGACAAGTAGGTGGAGAGACTATAAGAGTACTTGGCTGCAATAGAAAACCAAAAATCGCATTTGAATAGTAAGATAAAAGAGAGTTGTATTAGAATATCAGCACAGTATCCATAACAAGTAGGGGGAAATAATTGTGCCTGTATGGTCAAGCTGTAAATACAACAGATACATTTAATTCCAGGCATATCGCATATCACCATAAATCAACTATAAAAACACACAACAAACACTACCGTCCCTTATATTAAACTATAGATAGCCAAAATAAAGTCAACTCCTTTCTACTGTGAACTTATTTTACCTTCTTTTCACACCAGTAGTATTCAGATAACTACATGGCCTATCTTTTCTTCCCTCACTATCGAAGTAGAGTAGTTAATGCTCACCTAATCACTCCTAGAAGTTTTTTCCTTCAAGGATTAAAGGCACAACTAACTAGGCGATCTGGCCCTCAGAATGCAGTTTATTAGCAACGATTCTAATTACAGATAAGATAGAGTAAGGAAGCTGAAACTGTTGAAAAAGTAGTTGAGTTTGTATAGTGAGGGACGAGACCTCGACCACCTGAGTTCGTTCGTAAGCCAGTCTTCCAATCACAGCAACAGAAACAGTCTTACGAGCGATTTAGTCAGTTCCTTTCCTAACCACTATCAAATATGAACAATGAGTAATAAAAAGAAGAAAAAAATATATTTATATATAGAGTAAAAGAAAGTTCTATTGTTTTTTCACATTGATATGGCTATCCTATGTATCAATATAGATTTCATTTAAATTGATGAAAAGCTGTATGTTTTTATAAGGTTTGATTATTTAAATTATATTAATAGTAGTCAAAATGAAGAACAAACTGCCCCAAAAACCAAGAAAACTCAGACAGGAAGAGGCTTAGTAAATAGAGTCACGCGAATAACTACAAGACGAGGAAGAAGAACAGGCCGAGTAGCTCAACCTAGTCCCTAGAGCTATCCACAAGGACGCACTCATCGTCACCTTCACCGGCACCATCGACCGAGGATTCTTCCAAGAAGATGACTCTCTCACTGCCTTCTGCTCCATCATGCACGGCCCCGACTGGACCAGAGTAGCAGGCGAAAAGAACTATATCAGTCAAATCGCATCATCAAATGGTCAGCAAATCACCTGGAACCTGCCCTTCTAAGTACGCATTAAAACACAAAGGTATCATTCGAAACCACCTATCTATCAGGTTGGCCACAACTAGTTGTTGCTTTGTACGGAACTGACTTTTTTGGACGGTCCTTTGTGCGCGGCTACGGCAACATACATCTACCATCGCAAACTGGCACCCACTCACGAACACTTAATCTATTTAGACCTCTACCACAGTCAATCATATCAGGAATATTCGGGTGGATAGGAGGCACTCAGGCATAATACAAAGATCACTAAAAATTGTTATCGAGTGGCGATGGTCGATAGGTGACTCGAGTGCAGTCGATGGGACAGCTTAGCATAACAGTTTAAACAGTCAAGTACAACTTCCACAAGTACGGCTACGAATGATCGCACAGTTTTATTGCCAGTACTTGCTTAAAACCACAAACAAAGCCATTATATGCTATTTACAGAGTTTTTTAAGTTTTTTGCAATAAAAGTACGAATCATAAAGGTATCTTCCGTAGTTCTTTCCGAATAAGATTTTTCATCTTAGATAGCTTAAGGGTCGATTTACCAACTAAACAGTCAGCCACTGCCTCTTATCCTCCCTTTTCGCCCTTAACTCTAGATTTATTAGCATTCTTGGAAGGAGTTGTGTGTATTTCATCTTTACACTAGTTTTTTAACTGTTTTGTAGGGTAGTACGGATTGATCTGCCTGTTTACGTTGACTTTTCGGGATGGCTCAAGGATATTCTTTGGCGGACTGTTCCTATTTTTTCTGTTGGGGTTGAGTTTGGGCGTGAATGTGCATTCTTTGAGTTAGTTGCTCACGTCTTACTCTTTTTCTTTAATGAGTCGTTCTATCCTGTGTTCCTGCCATATGTTGATTCTTTCTAGAAAGGTAGAGTGGTTTTCTGCTAGGAAGCGTTTGCTTTGCTGTAGAGTTGGCTGGAAAGTGCATTATCCGTCTATTTTTCCCTTTCTGCTTTCGTGTCTGTCCCTTATTTATTGCTTAGATCGCATGCCTTCACGGTACAGATGCTACCATATTGTCTAGAACACAAGTTATGTCTTCCTCATTCGCTGAGACGACTACAGCTATAAACGATATGGTGAAGTTGCCTATAAGCGATGAGGCGATGCAGAAATAGGGTAAGACTATGATATTCTGCTATATTCTGGTTATTTTATTCTGTTGTATTCTGTTTATGCTATTCTATTGTATTGTTTTGGAGATGCATTTGTGATTTGTTGTCTAGGCGAGTAAGACTTACGAAAAGATGGACTGTTTTGCTGTTACTATTCCGATAGCAGGTAGGGCCTGTAGTATGCTGGTGCATGCCTTGGTGTTTCTCTGGTGTCTCCAAAGGCAGCCATGTGTTTAAGGCGGTAGGGTCTGAAAGTATTTTCTTATTAAAAACTCATTTTTATTATAGTCTATACAATCATCGATGAAAATCAATTAAGATCAATAATAGCAACAAAAAAACTAAATCTTAATAAACTATTGTAAATAAAACTAATCGATCAGAATAGGATAGGAAATCGTTTTTGTTTTAGGGCTTTCTTTGTAAGTATTACGTTATCTCCTATTTTCTTGAAGTTTGCAGGATGAGTATCTTAGTAGTAAATCCTCGTCTTGGATTCCCTCCCTCTCTCTATCTACAACTTCTACCTTACAACCTACTTGCCCCTCATCCACTTCGAACTAGATGGTCTACTGTTTTTCTTCAAAATCAGATGTTTGCTACTTATTTCCTACAAATACTTGCTGCTTATTCCCTACAAACACTTTTCTGTCTTCTATCTCTACCCCTTCTAAGTTTTTTCTGTAGTTTTTTGTTTGCTTTTGCTGTTTCTTTATAGTTTTTGCTTAGTTTTTTATGGCTTGAGTGACCTGCGATCGAATAGTTTCTGCAGTTAACTATCTTTCATATCGTGTTCTACTGACTAGTTGTCGCTCTAGTCTTAAGGAGTTGCTAGTGATTTGTCTTTTTCGTTTAAAATTTAGTCTATTATTCCTTTGACTTCAATCTGTCCGTTACTAGCCTAAAGCTACACTGATCCGCTTAGCATTACTGTCTTTCTTTTCATATTTTTTAGTCTGGAAAGTTCATGTGAGCCTCGTCTGCGTAGATCCACTGATAGTCTAGGTTCTGAGTGGTTTCTGAGTGGATGCTGTTTGGGCTGATCTTTGAAATAGCAATTGAAGTAGTGAGTGAGTCCCTGTAGTAGAACTGTGCCTGCTTGTTGCAGTGATTGCGAATCGAAGGAATTTTATGTGTCACTGTGGCTGCGATAGAGAGCATTGGAGACTTAGAAGGTGAAAGTCATAGGAATGCGTTATTTTTGAAGCATATATGCTCTGCCTGTATTCCTCTTATGTTCGTGGACCGCAAATATACATTTTTTATCGTTAAACATTGGGTGAGCCATCCTCAACAGCTTCACCAACACCCTTGCCCTCAGGAAATAGGGACTGCTTGAAGGCAGCTAGGGTCCATAGCAAAATAGATCTTTTTTGGAAGAATGGCTGTGGAGATCTAAGAAAAACTATACTTTCTTGTGTTGCTGTTTTATACGTCGCACCAGACCTACCAGTCCGTTTATTTCAGGGTAGAGGAAGCTGCCAACTTAGCTGAACATGCGATTGAGGTCTCTTCCGCTGAAACTGGTGCGGTAGTTGCCAGCCACTACTCCGTCAGGGTTGACCATAGGCACTATGTAGAAACAGCAACACTAAAGCATTTTCTAGCAACTCTAGTTGTCCTCGAGAAGTCCTCTGATGAATCCTTATAGCATGTGGGATGAGTTGGTCTCGCCAGGGTGGATGCGAGCAGTAACTACTATATTTTTCTTTCTGTTTTTTCCATTGCCCTGTTTCTACCTGTATGGACCTTATATAGTGATGAGGGGCAGTTATAGTCCGCTGAAGGACTAGCAAAGTGTGCTCACTCGTACCAAGGGGTGTCTGTTGATCTATTTAATAAAGGATTGCAATTTAGTGAGAGTGTAGGGAATAGAGTAGGCAAAGTATACTTACATGTTTTATTCGTTAAAGTTGAATTTGAACTGCAGTTGATTCATTTTCAGCTCGCTTCCGTATCTGCACAGTCGCTACACAAAACGCACCTAAAAACATCCGTTTTGCTGCCACTATTCGCTATTACCCTTTTTTTACTGTTATTTTCGATTTTTGTATTATGATTGGTAGACTACTCGTGTGTATGGAGTCATGCCTTTGCCGTATAGATTGCGTTGTTTGATCAAATTGCATATATTGAGCTGTAGAACTCCCTTGTGTTTGCGATTGCTAACTTTGAAGTAGTACCAGTTGGTGTGGCCTAGAGTGTTGGTGTCGCTGCGAATGAAGCAATCGTACTCGTCTGGCTTGACCCTGACTACCATATCAAGGTTGCCACTCTCCATCCCTGAGTCAAATACGTACTAATCACCTTCTGTCTGATTACTGCCATTCTTATTCAAATAAGAATGACCCGGTGTTTCTGAATAACAGTAATCTTGTAAATTTATAGTAGGATATCCTTGTATTTTAGTTTAATAGCTCTTGAAGTCTAAAGAACATGCCCCCTTCGCATCTAAACTAGACTTTTTTTGCTTATCAAAAATACTTTGATTGCTTTGCTGTGCTCCTATATTCTATATGGCTTGTTAAATAGCTTTTATCTTTACATCGTATCTTTATCGGTACTTCCACTTGTAGTTGTACTTCTGATGCAACTGCACTGAGTTTATGGCCCGCTCGCCCCTGTACACTATCTCGTATTTGTGTTCGCGAACAATCTGGGCTGCCAGGTAGTCGATGTATTTGTTCTGGTAGGTGAGCGGAATAGGGCAGGAGGGCAGTTTGGGCATCCACCCTGTTATCATGTCTGGCTACAAAGAGTACTGGTTGTGCAGGATGGCCAAGCCCTATAGTTTCTTAGGGCAAGCCGTAGTGGCTATAGTTTACTAGCTAGAGTCAGATAGACTGTCCCAGCCGTCCTCAAAACTCTTTTTCTAATGTTCCATTTATATTCCAAACATAATGAAATTAAACAAAGTGCCACCCACAGCAATAGATAAATAAGCACTTAGTCAAAATTACTTAAATTAAACGAAAATAATAGATTTATGTCGTAGATTAATAAGACTTATCTTCTATATTCATTCGATCTTTTCTGTATTGCTCTATACATTTTCTATTCTACTATCATTATTCTATTCTTGTGTGCGTATATATACTATTTATTTTGATAAATTTTATTGGTAAAGAATGGACCACCCCTAGGATATGCCTTAACTCTTCAAATACTAGCCTCACAACAAATCTCACCACCAACACACTCCCAACCAGAACAACAATAAGCCCTAAATCAACAAACAAAAGTAAGAACACTCAGCTGGCTCAGGCTTTGCTGCCGTCTCATCCTTTGGACCTACTGCTCAGTCTGGTTTGGCAGCTGGTTTATCGGGAGTGGGCTTGTCATCGTTTTTTGGACAAGGTGGAGGTGATAATATAGGCAAGAAAGATCAGGGAATGTCGCTGAGCATGAAATAGACTCTTGGTCAGGTCTAGAAGGCAAGGTAGTGGACACGTCAGATGATATCACGTAAGTAGAGTTAAAAAAACCAACAAAAGTACGAAAAGCGTTAGCAGTACGTGAAATCGAATCGACTAATAGTAGAAATGGAGCAACGCATTAACTCGACCCACGCCAGCTAGGACAAGTACCCAGTCAGCCAGGAAACTCTACAAAAACTAATAGAAGAAATCAATTAATAGGTAGAGTTCATATAGGTAGAGCTCAACTCTCGGAGCAAACTGTAACATAATGAACTCAACCGCAGAGAAATTGATAGTCTGTAGACGGCAGTCAAGCGATGCAATACAATAAAGGAACTATACACTGAAAAGATATTCTTGAAGGAAAAGATATCGCAAATTGAAGAGAGAAATGTACAGTTGAAGAGAGAGAATCACTCTTTGAAGCTGAAGATAGACAACGGTATAAAGAAGATCACTGACTACATGCACAACCTGCCATGCGAGTAAGAAAAAAAACTAATGGACAAACTAGAGGTAGTCACTCGCGAGATGGCCCTCTAGAAGGAAATGCGGCACAACCTATAGCAAAGAATTGGACAGATAATGCTGAACTTCCAAACACTATACAGCGAAGCAGACATAGCACGACGCATCATCACCCAGCAAATAGCCCAATTACAAATCAAAGAAAAATAGCTAAACTAAGCGAGAACAGCACACCTTAAATAAAAATAACTACTTTAGGCCGCAAGACACGTTGAGAAAAGTAGCATGGATAAGACGGTGCTTTCGAAAGTAGAGCACTCCAACGAAGGAGATCGCAGTAGTCGACAAAGAAGTCAGCAACAATCCAACAAACAATAAACATCAAACAAACAGTAAACGTCAAATAAACAACAAGTAGGCAACTATAAAATGAACTAACCATCAAAATATCATCAGTATTAACCAACAAATCTTAGACAAAACATAGCAGCTAGTCCTCAAACCTATATTGCAGTAAGTATTTGCTGATGTAGAACCTTCGAGCAGTTAAACAGTAAGATAGGACGACTAGAACTCCAGCGGATGGAGTTGGGCGCAGCAACAACTAAAGAAATACGGGGGACAGACCATTTAATGAGAAAGAGGGGCCTAAGACGAGCATGTTCTCACTCTAGGAGCAACTGCAGAAAATGCGAAGCAATCAGTCTGCCTTCGTCAAAAGAAATCACGGCTGATTAGACTTAGCTAGAGTTTATTAGTACAATACACTTACTTTTATATTAGTACAATACACTTACTTTTATATAACAATTCAATCTAAAATACTTTTTCTTGATATAACGTTAAGAATCTTTCCTCTTTTAGTCTTATATTGTTTTAATATATTTTCATTATGTTGTTTAAATATATTCTTTATATGTTGTTTTTTATTCATAGTGTAATGATTGGTACAGTTTGAAGATGTATGCATCACTACTCTTCTTACTACTGCTTGTCGTGGTTGGTGGGGAAGTTTGTGCCTGCTCTGAACTTCAACTACGACTACAACTGTCCCCTACTCTATGGCGTTATGGCCTTAGAGTTCAAGTTGTTCCTCTGTGACAGGAATTTCTGTCTGTTTTTCAGGGTCTTGCTGGCCTCACTTACAACAAACTTACAGTTACAATAGGATTGTTATCCTCGTTGAGTTGCTGGTAGTCGATGCTCTGGTAGGTGCGTTCGTAGAGTCCTGCGTGCTAGAGGGCGTTGACTTTCAACTTAGGCAAGTGGCGGTATCTTTATACTTTTTTGGAGAGGTCCTTATAGAGTTCGTTTTTGATGGACTGTTCGCGTGTGTTTGCTGACTTGTTAAGATGATTCAGGAAACCTTTCTTTTGTTCTTCGATCTGTTCGGCTGCGCTGTTTACGACCTATATTGCTACTTGTGTACCTTGGTGAGGTTGCGGATGAGTTGTTCGTTCTCACTCAAGTTTTCTTTAGAAAAATTAAGAGCTTTACGGTATATCTTAAGGGCTTCTTAGAACTAACTACCATCACTTGTACTCGTTTAAGATGCTAGAACTCAACACCCAAATTGTGGTAGGCGATGGCCAGCACTGCTAGTCGTTAGTCGTTTATCTCTGTTTCAGTGTCTCCTTTAGCTTTGGGCAGCAATAATTGAAGGAACTCGTCTTGAAGCAAAATGATGGAAAGCATCGAGTGCTGAAGTGCATCCTAGTGTCGATCAAGCTGACTGAGCACTGCACACAAGTTGAGATGAGTGTCTGCTAGTGTTTTTGGGTGTTCCATTTTGAGTTACAGCTCAAGTGCTTGTATAAGGTAAGACAGAGCTGTACGCGCTTTACCAGTGCGTCGGTAGTAGCAGGCCAAGTTATTGTATGTGGTTGCTTTCAGGTCGAGTGAGTCCCTGGCTACAAGTTATGCTTTTCTGAGCATATCGAGTGTGAGTTAGAACTTTTCCTTTTGAAGGTGGATCATGGCTGCGAGGTTGAGATACTCGCATAGTTTTTCTGAGGCAGCTTCGAACTAGGAATGGTCGACTCCGTATACGTTCTTTTTGATGCTGACTATTTCCTCCATGATGTCAATACACTCGCTGTACTTTCCCTAGTTGGTATATAGCTTACGTTTTTCTGTAGTACTTCGCACTTGGAGGTGAGCTGTGTGAGTTTTTATCGGAGTAAGGCATCCATGGGCAATAAATATTATTATACAGCTCGTTTCACTTTCATCCATTAAACGATATAAGCAGAACCACATTATTAGTAGTTAAAGCAATAGTAGTGGATAGAATGATGATGAATGCAATAAAACTATATTTGATTCTTATTTTGTTTGAGTTATTGTAAATAACTGTATCTCTATATGCTAATATGCAGATTATAGGATGTTTTCTTGACCTCCGCTTATATTTATAAACCCAGCGAACTAACTTACATGCTCAGGTCACTACTACTCACATCCCATCCAATACACCTCTCCGCCATACACGAACCAGTCGTCTTCCCATAAATCAACAAACAAGTATTCTCCATTCAAACACATGACCAACACTCATGTCCTCCCTTACCCCATCCTCGTCATTTAGAACCGATAAACCTTCAACAACACTCGAGACGGCTTCCTTCTCAACACTTTCATAGATATCCACGATACCATGACCTAGTTCAAGGCACACTTTTAAAAACTACAAGCCTACAAGTAAGACACGCTGCGGTTCATGACAAAAGTATAAGTATAAGACAGTAACAAGCCCAGTCGCATCAGTATCGTACCTTATCCTCTGCACGCTAACTAACAAGCACTAACTTTCCTGTTGGTGCTTCACTGGCATCCCAACTGCCCCAGAAACGATAAAAAAACACGCAAAGGCAGTTTCGTGACTTAAAAGTAAATAATAAGCAGAAGTCATCAATAAGTGAATAGAGGAAATCATTAAGTAAATAGAGGCAATCAATAAGGGAATAGAGTAGTTAACTAAAGAGAAAGGAATACTAGGGTAGGCAACGATAACTAGACTTATAATGACAATACAAACGATAAATACAAGCAAGAAAAACTCAAAATAGCTAAAAACATGATATAATCGTAAGACCTGTTGAGTTTAGTCTTCCTTCTCTCCGAAAAGATATATGTGCCCTAGCAACACATCGACCAGTTCGTACAAGTCATCAGCAACAGACACTAAACACATCCCTCCCATTTCAACTGCCTCACCATAGTAGTAGCATCACCTTCTGCTCAAAAAGATCTACTTCTGTCCACCAGAATACCCTCAGAAGGAACCAGCCAGTACCACGTCTACCAGTACTAACACTACCCACCTTAATACCACGAAAGACCAATAGACATTTAAGGACTTCACAACTACAGCCAGAGAACCAACAAATATAGTCAGGGATAACTGTAAATGGGCTCAGTGCGAAGTCCTAGAATTTCCATGGCCAATAGCAGTCTTAACAGAAAACATTCAAAAAAAAGCAACGGAGACAAGACTCCAAGACGAAGCAGAAGATCCAGAATGCTAGAGTTTAAAGAGGGCAGTCGCAGCAAGACCGAGTCAGACTTCAACTAGGGTTAAAGCAGGAGAGTGCTAGGATTCCACGCAGATAGAGCTAAGCAGTGTTTCAGCAGCATCGAGTACCTGAGAGTGGCAGACGAACTATAAGTAGACACAGTCATTTTCCATCTGAATTAACACAAGAACACGCATAGTGATGGCATTAGATTGAGCACTTTAGAGAGCATAGTGTGTCAGTGGCCCAAGTATGCCAGCTACGAGTTAGTCCAGCAACTCAATAGACAGCTTGTTCTGTAGGGCTTAAGAAAATAATGCTTGCAAAATTATCGCAGTCTGATGTAGTTGTAGTTCTAATAACTGGCTCCAGCCTCGATTGAGGAAATATACACTACTTTGCACTAAATACACAACCATGCCCTTAGCCACTACCTACAGGGCTCAGTTCAGTTCATGAATCACCAAGAACACAATAACAACTTACAAAGAATATAGAAAGAGCTAAGTTTGTTATAGGGGTAAGTGGTGAGTAACCACGCTTACAGCAAGCGCTAATAGGGACGCAGAATGATGACAAATCTATAGCTAAAGCAATCAGACAATAAACACTAAGCTAAACATAAGAAAAATAGAGTATAAGCCAGGCAATCAGGTAACAAACTATAGATGATGCAACTAAAAAATAAGTAATCAAAATATTCCTAGAATAAGTAGCTGAAACAGTTGGAGAATATCACTCATTTGAGGATATCATAGAGCAGAGGGGAAAAACAACACTTCCTCAACAAATCAGATAACAGGAAGGCAAGGCAGAAAAGATAGGAAAGTGTAGGCATCATGCGAGTAGTAGGCGTATAGTAGCTAGCCACCATGGATATTGGCTTCAGACTATACAAAGAACTAATCCTACCTACACTTCCTAGGGGTTTCTAGCAAATGGGCAGAAACAGGAACAAGTTGAAAGCACACAACCAGCGCATGACTGGCAACAACCAGGAAGACATGCTCAATCAGATATAAAATAGAATAGAGATTTGTCAGTAGAAAAAGAAAATGTTGGCAACTGCGATTGATTTGTCAGTGAGGTAACAAGAAACACTGCAGTATTTCGTGAGAGACCTAGCCTCAACCCAACGATCAGATACCCAACATCAAGCATAAATACTACCTTAACTGTGAAACATGGTATAGCCACATGATTACTTCCTATCACTGTTACCAACTTAGCTATTAATTAATATAAGCAAACTATACATTAAAAAGAGTAACTTTGCCATCTTTGTTAGCAAGTAAACAATTATTGTTTATCTTTATATACAGGATTGGTAAAAAATATTGAATTTAAATCATCCTAGGTTTTTTTACAAAGAATAGTTCCTTTTTCCCTTACTGCCTTATTTATCACTCCTTAAGACTGTAAATCATATTCTGAGGTCGCGGACTAGGTCTTTCAGTAAGCACTACTGACGAACCAGCACCAATCGAAGAGTTAGGGTACACCGACGAATTGGGATATACTGATGAACTAGGGTACACAGATGAGTGCAACTAGTCGATTATGGACAACTGCTAGAACTTTATTTTGGTGTTGCTAGGGTAGGCTGCATTAGGCAACGGCCTATATTTGCTCTTACTGTTGTACTATGCAGCCACTCTGTTGTCCCTGGCTATTGCCCTCACTTTAGAGGGGTCTAACTACTGCCCCTAGAAAGCCACTGAACATCTCAGCATGTCCTGCTATTCTTAATCTACAGCGTTTTGTGTATTTTTGGTACCGTAATGCTGATGAAGTGAATCGGTTTGATGATGCTATGTAGTTGATTGAGGTTTTTGTTAGTAAGAAGTATTTGATAGGCGTTTGCCCTGTTGGTTGTTATAGTAAGGGTGATTGTATGAATGTACTTATACAGTTTGTGGTTCGAAGTAGAGATCTTACTATCTATGTTAACAGCAACCCATCTATAGTCACACTAACATTATCATTCAAATACCCTCTGCTCACTTAAACATAATTAAAAGAAGCATTTTCCAACAATAAACATTGGCTACATAAACTATCCTTGTGTCATCTCACTCCATTCATGTTTACAATCAAGGATGGCTCAGCATGATCAATCTGCATGCAAGAGTTATTGAATGGGCACTAGTTGTGATGTATGGTCGTAATGTTAAAATAACGATATGTATGTTATGTTCAGTCATTAGAGTCGTCTTTCATGAGTCAGACGTCGTGAGATAATGTCATCAACAAATCAATTTATATTATTAACATGTTCAACATCAATATCAATAACAATAACAATAAGAACAACGATATCAATAACAATAACAACAACGATATCAACAACAATAACAACATCGATATCAATAACAATAACAACATCGATATCAATAACAATAACAACAACGATATCAATAACAA
>Ga0169931_10010708_pt1 | contig 13031 bp, 13 predicted proteins | sample Kivu_15m_20L_FD_129675 | JGI IMG/M metagenome (GOLD analysis project Ga0169931, IMG submission 129675) | Freshwater microbial communities from Lake Kivu, Western Province, Rwanda to study Microbial Dark Matter (Phase II) - Kivu_15m_20L... | ecosystem: Environmental > Aquatic > Freshwater > Lake...
CAATACGATCACCCGCAGCGCGCCACGCCGCTACGGACTGACGCAGTTGTTCTATCGAGCTGACCCGTTGCATTCGGCACACATCGTAGCAGAGTCGTCACACTGTAACGGCACTCACCCAATCAACTGAAGCAGTGTTCGGGGGCCGGATATGTCAAGGATTTGACAGCCTGCACGTACCGACGCATCGCGTCGAGATTGCCCGAGGCACCTTGCATGCAATCGAGCACGAATCGCGGCTTGCGACCGGTGGTGATGCCGAGCACGTCGTAGAGCACCAAAATCTGGCCGTCCGTGGCAGGACCTGCGCCAATTCCGATGACCGGTACCTGCAATGCGTCGGTGATACGTTGCCCCAACTCGCTCGGAATGCATTCGAGCAGGATCAAATCGGCCCCCGCCGATTCGAGATCCTTCGCCGCCTGCACCATCGCGGAGACCGCATCGCCACTGCGACCCTGAACGCGGAAACCGCCGGTCTTATGGACCGATTGCGGCTTCAGACCGAGATGCGCACAAACGGCAATGTCGTGCGACGACAAGAACTCGACCACATCGATTTGCGAAGGACCACTCTCGAGCTTCACGATCTCGGCGCCACCCTCTTGCATCAAGCGCACGGAATTGGCGAGCGCCACATCTCGAGTGGGATAACTCGCGAACGGCAGATCCGCCATGAGCAACGGCCGATGCAAACCGCGCGCGACGGCTTTGCAGTGATAGACCATGTCATCCATCGTGACGGGCACGGTCGTGTCGTGGCCCTGAATCACCATGCCGAGCGAATCACCGACCAGCACCAGATCGACATCCGCCTCATCGAGCAGCGTCGCGAAGCTCGCGTCGTAACAGGTAAGCGCAGCGATCTTCTCGCCCTGCTCTTTCATACGTGCGAGCGTCGCGAGAGAGACCGGTGGACGCGTCGAATCGCGCAATTGCAAATGCGTGTACATGAAAGCCTTTCCAGGAATATCAGAGTGCAGCGTGACGTAGCGGGTTGAAGTACAGCTTACCGCGCTTCATACGCTCGATCGCCAAGAGCAGTTCGCCGAAATCTGCTTCGCGTGACAAGGGGTCGAGCGTCGCGGCGTTCACGATCAAGGTAGGCGCACCGTCATAGTCGTGGAAAAAGCGCGCGTAGGCTTCGTTCAATTTTTCCAGATACGCTCGTTCGATCAATTGCTCAGCCTTGATGCGACGCTTTGCGATACGTTCCATCAAGACATCCACCGGGGCCTGCAGGTAGATGACTAAATCGGGCTTTGGCGGATTCACCACCATGCGCGCGTAGACCTGCTCGTAAAGACCGAACTCGGCGTCATCGAGCGTCACTCGCGCAAAGAGCTTGTCCTTTTCGAGCAGATAATCAGCTACTCGCACTGAGGCGAACATGTCGTCTTGATGCAGACCCGATAGCTGTTGCGTCCGTTGAAACAAAAAGTGCAACTGCGCCGGCAACGCCGAGCCCACCGGGTCGCGATAGAAACGTTCGAGAAACGGATTGGTCTCGGCTTGCTCGAGGATCAACTCGGCGTTCCAAACCTCGGCCAAACGACGCGCCAACGACGTCTTGCCGACCCCGATGGGACCCTCGATGACAACAAAGCGGTGTTTGGGGGCGTCCGACATGTTCTCCCGACCACTCAAGCCAGACGCTGAACCCCTCGATCGGGCACCCATTCGGCTAACTCGCGAACACGACCTAATCCGGGGATATACAAATCGGCGGCAACGTCCCGCAGAGGATACAGAACGAAATCGCGCTCCGGTATCCCGGGGTGCGGCAAGCGCAGCGACTCGGAATCGCGGCACTCGTGCCCGTACACCAACAAATCGAGATCGATCTCGCGCGGGCCCCAGCGCTGGTGTCGCGGGGCTCTACCGAGCTCGGTCTCCAACTGCTGCAAGGCCGCAAAGAAGTCATCCAGCGGCGTTCGGGTGACCACGCCGACCACGGCATTGATGAAATCGCCCTGCTCGATCGGACCGAAAGGGACCGTGCGATACAGGGCCGAGCGACGAGTAGCCTGGGTATTCGGTAACGCGGCGATCGACTTAATCGCGCGCTCTACGGCAGCTCGTGAATCACCGAGATTGCTGCCAAGGGCGATGTAAGCGGGTTGCCACAGCACGACATCAATCGCCGCTGCGTCGACTACGACCACCTCGTCCGCGAGGGCGCCCACCCCGACTACGCGACGCGCCGCTGCGGGCGGGAGCCGCACCGCTCGCGCGGCCCAAACTCTCCGCCATCACCGCACGCTGCTCCGCATTAGCCGACTGCATGCGCGACCACCACTCGACGATGGCGGCATCAGCCATGCCAAATTGCGCCCGCAGTTGCAGCAGATCGAAGGCTGCACGAAAACGCGGATGCTCCATGGTGCGCAAGGCGCGACGTCCACGCGGCGACTCCAAGCGTGGCTGGAGTGCAAACATGTCACGCACGCCGAGGATGAATCGACGATGCACCGCCACTCGTCGGTGAATGACGGTCACGGCTCGATCGACGGCATCGAGAATCGTGCCGATGTCGTGCCACTGCTCACGTGGCGCCTTCTCGATCTCAAGACCGATCGGCCCATAGAGCAACACGGCGAACAAGAACCCTGGCGTCACAGGCTTGTCGGCCTGTACCCGCGCGTCGGTGTTGGCGAGCGCCTGCATGAGCATGCGCGCCGGCGGACTATCCGGATATCGCTCCATGAAATCGCCGACGTTCGGCAACAGCACTTTTAGCAACCCACGGCGACGTAAGGTTTCGACGCTGCGGGCACCATGCCCCGTCAAAAATAGCTTCAGCGTCTCATCGAACAAGCGCGCTGCAGGCACGCCCGCGAGTAACTCGGCTAACTGACCGATTGGCTCGGCGGTCGCAGGCTCGATCTCGAAACCTAACTTGGCCTCGAAACGCGCGGCACGCAGCATGCGCACGGGATCCTCGCGATACCGCGTCTCGGGATCACCGATTAGACGCAGGCGACGTGCCTGCACATCTTCGAACCCACCGCAGTAGTCCCATACCGAAAAATCAGCGATGTTGTAGTAGAGCGCGTTGCAGGTGAAATCCCGTCGCCAGACATCGTCATCGATACTGCCGTAGACGTTGTCGCGCAGAATGCGGCCACTGTCATCGACCACACGCTCGAGATTCTCATCGAAATCGTGAATGTCGTGCGCATCGACAGTGTCGCCCGCTGTATCGACCGACTCGACATCAGCGACCGCTTCATCGATCGACTCATCGATCAACTCCACCGGATCCTCCGCTTGCGACGGCGCACTCGAGGCACGGAAGGTGGCGACCTCGATGATCTCGCGACCGAAGAACACGTGCGCGAGTCGGAATCGACGGCCTACCAAACGACAGTTGCGGAAGAGCTTTTTGACTTGCTCGGGTAGCGCATCGGTCGCGACATCGAAGTCTTTCGGTTCGATGCCGAGCATGAGGTCCCGCACACAGCCGCCGACGAGGAAAGCTTGAAAGCCTGCCTCCCGCAATCGGTACAAGACGCGCAACGCATCCGGCGAGATGCGCGAGCGCGAGATGGGATGGGAATCACGCGGGATGATGCGCGCGAGACGAGGAGTCGCCTCCGGAGAGGCAGGATTAGAATTCAAAGCAATGCGTTCCGCTTGAGCAATCGTGGCGGGCGCCTATAATACCTCGCCTCGCAACGTCATCACCCGGCCCAACGCTCCTTTCGTCTAGAGGCCCAGGACATAGCCCTCTCAAGGCTGTAACACGGGTTCGAATCCCGTAAGGAGCGCCACCTCATCGGGGGTTGGTCAAACCAGCCGTATGAAACCCGCCTCGGCGCCAGTCTTTGCCCTGGAACGGCTCTGTAAATCGTACGGTACAGGGCCCGCTGCGGTACACGCATTGCGCGGTCTCGATCTGACGATTTCCCCCGGCGAACTGCTGGTTCTGCTCGGGCCGTCTGGCTCAGGCAAATCGACGTTGCTGAACATCCTCGGGGGTCTCGACCGCCCCACTTCCGGTAGCGCACGTTTCGGCAGTCTCGATCTGGCAACGGCAGACGACGACACGCTGACAGAGTACCGACGTCGGCACGTCGGGTTCGTCTTCCAGTTCTACAACCTGATCGCGAGTCTGACTACCCGCGAAAATGTCGAATTGGTGAGCGAGATCGCTGACGCGCCGATGTCGCCAGACGAAGCTCTAGACTTGGTCGGACTTTCGGAACGGACTACCCACTTTCCCGCACAACTATCAGGCGGCGAACAGCAACGTGTCGCTATCGCACGAGCGATCGTCAAACGTCCGACCGTGCTGCTCTGCGATGAGCCGACAGGCGCTCTTGATGTGGCAACGGGAGTCAAAGTGCTCGAATCGTTACTGCACGTCAATGAAACCATCGGCACCACGACGCTGCTCATCACGCACAACTCGGATATCGCCCGAATCGGCGATCGTGTCGTTCACTTTGCCGACGGCATGATTCGTAACGTGGAGATCAACGCCCAGCGAGTCGCGCCGAGCAAAGTCCGCTGGTGAGCCCGCTCCATCACAAACTGCTTCGCGATTTACGTCGACTGTGGATACAGATCATCCCCGCCGGGACGGTGCTCGGCTGCGGAATCGCCATCTTCGTGATGTCCATCGGAACGTATGCCTCGCTGGAATCAGCGCGTAACGAGTACTACCGACAGTCGAAAATGGCCGACCTGACCACATCGCTAGTTCGGGCGCCCGATAGTATCGCGCCATCTTTGGCACTCATTCCCGGTGTCGCTGCCATCGAAACACGCACGGTGGGCTTCGGACTGATCGACTTGCTGACGGTCGATGAGCCGGTGACCGCACAGCTGCTATCTCTTCCCGAAGGGCGACGTCCCGCAGTCAACGACCTGACCTTGCGGGCCGGGCGCTGGCCAGAAATACATCGACCCAACGAAGCCGTGCTCAACGAAGCCTTCGCCAGCGCACGCGGAATTGAAGCCGGCGAAACGATCTCGCTGTTGATTCGAGGCGAGCGAAAGCGCTTCACCATTGTCGGCGTCGCTAGCAGTCCCGAATTCGTCTTCGCCGTCGCGCCAGGCAGCATCCTCCCGGAACCCGGGCGATTCGGCGTTCTTTGGATCCAGCGCAGTACACTCGCGAGCGCACTTGAACTCGATGGTGCTTTCAATGATTTGGTGTTGCGCTTGTCGTCAGAGACAGCTCGTGCCGCCGTCATCGCCACCATCGATCAACGCCTCGCACGCTACGGCAACCGAGGCGTATACGGCCGCGAACGGATGCTGTCCGCACGTTACTTGAGCGACGAGCTTTCGCAACTGAGAACACTGGCTAGTATCTTGCCGCCGATTTTTCTGCTCGTTGCAGTATTCCTGATCCACTCGATCCTCTCTCGCTTGGTCGGAATGGAGCGGTCAAACATCGGGCTACTGAAGTCGTTCGGCTATCGAAACTGGACGATCGGCTGGCATTATGCGCAATTCTCACTGGCATTTTCCTTAGTCGGTATTGCGATCGGTATCGCACTCGGCCTTGCGGTCGGCGACTACATGACCGGGGTCTATCGTGAGGTGTATCACTTTCCGACCCTCGATTTTCGAACTGATGCGTTGACCTTTGGCGGAGCTGCGGCGGTCGGTCTGCTCGCTGGCCTATTGGGCGCATTCAGCGCGGTCCGTCGCGCGACGGGGCTCGCACCCATCGTCGCTTTATCGCCACCGACACCGACATCGTTTCGCAAACTCAGCAGTCGGATCGAGCAGCAACTGGCTAGCCTGTCACTGCGCTCGCGAATGGTAGTGCGACGACTGATGTAATTCCCGCGTCGAAGCGCGATGACGATCATTGGCATTGCACTCGCCTCGGCTTTGTTGATCATGTCCGAGCACTTTCCGATCGCCATCAATCGCCTGCTCGAACTAAACTTCGGTACGGCGCAGCGTATGCACGCGACACTCACCTTCGCCGACCAACGCAACGAGACCGTGTTACGCGAGATCGGCCGACTCCCCGGCGTCGTCATGGTTGAGCCGATGCGCGCCGCTGACGTCTTCCTCTCCAGTGGGCATCGTCGCGAACGCGAAGTCATCATCGGGCTACCACCAGATGCCATGCTCAATCGGCTCGTCGAATCGAGCGGATCGATCGTCGTGCCAGACAAAACTGGACTGACACTGTCGACCAGTCTCGCGCGAAAACTTGGTGTCAAAGCGGGTGATCGTGTGTGGGTCGAGGCGACGGATGGACAACGCGTCACCACCGCGGTCACCGTCAGTAACGTGGCGAGTCCCTTCCTGGGTGGCAGTGCCTACCTGGATCAAACGGAGCTCGGGCGTCTGTTACGTGAGCCGGGTCGAATCAACGGTGCATACCTGATCATCGATCCCACACAACGTCAGCTGCTCAATGCGCGTTTAAAACAAATCCCCTCGGTCGTTGGCGTCGCCTACACGGATCGGTTCCAGGACGAGCTGCAAAAACTCTTTCGCGAGGGAGTCGGCTTTTTTTCGAATATGTTCCTTTTTTTCTCACTCAGTATGGCCGCCGGGGTTGCCTTCTCGGCAGCACGAATCACCATCAGCGAGCAAGAGCGCGACCTTGCCACCTTGCGAGTGCTCGGCTACCACCGGAAAGCGATCTCGATGCTGCCGCTCGCCGAGATGACTTTTTTACTGCTGGTCGCGATCCCAACCGGCTTGCTGCTAGGCGCCGCCCTCTCGAACTGGATGATGCACCAGTTCGAAACAGACCTTTTCTCGTTCCCGCTGATCTTCGATCGTAGTGCCTATGCGCAGTCGACCCTATTCGTTAAAGTGGCCGTGCTGCTGGCGACTTTCTGGGCGCGTCGCGACATGGATAAGATTCAGTTAGTTGCCGCGCTGAAATCGCACGAATGAACCAATCAAAATTTTTGAAGCTTCTGATGCAACGATGGTACGTCGTCGCAGCTGCCTTGGCTTTGCTTGGGGTGATCACTTGGTCACTCCAACCACGACCTATTCCGGTGGAGGTGGTCACCATCGATCAAGGCATCGTGCGCAGTACGCTCATCGACGAAGCGCGAACCCGAATGCACGAGACCTATGTCGTCAGCGCACCGATCACCGGAGAGCTGCTACGCGTCACCGTTGAGCCTGGCGACGCCGTCAAGCAAGGCGATACGCTCGCGCGACTGTCACGTAACCGAGCAGGATTTCTCGATGCACGAACCGACGCCAGCACGCAGTCGTTGATCGCCGCAGCGCAGTCTCGTTTGCGAGCCGCGACGGCAGCCCGAGAATACGCCGCGCTCGAACTCGACCGGGCGCAGAAATTGGCGGACTCGAAACTGATCGCCACGACCACTCTGGATAGCGCCCGTACCCGACTGCGCACTGCCAACGCCGAGGAGGCCGCCGCAAAAGCGGAGCTGAGTCGCGCGAGAAGCGCACTGCTCCCCGCCGAGACCGAAAATTCAACCAATCAGATCGCCTTAGTCGCGCCAGCTTCGGGCTACATTCTTGAAGTACGCCAAGAAAGCGCTACCGCCGTTCAGGCTGGCACACCGATCATTGTCCTTGGCGATCCGTCGCGCATCGACATCGTGGCCGAGTTTCTCTCGCAAGACGCACTCCGTATCAAGGCGGGCAATACCGCACTGATCAAGAACTGGAGTACCGGCGAGTCTGCGAGCCAAAGTATTCGCGCCATCGTCGAGCGCGTCGAACCTACAGCCAGAACCAAAATTTCAGCGCTCGGTATCGAGGAACAGCGCACTCGAGTCATCCTGCGTTTCGACGAGACGGTGCCCGATGAGCTGCGAGCGCATCAATACCGCGTCGATGTGCGCGTGATCCTCGATCAAGTGGATAAGGTCACTCGAGCTCCACCCGGCGCGCTCTTTCGCGACGGCGATGACTGGAGCGTCTTCCTCGTACGCGATCAACGAGCCCGCTTGCAGCGAGTCGAACTGGGTACCCGCGGCGAAGACTTCACCGAAATCAAAAATGGCTTGCGAGTTGGCGATAAGGTCGTGGTGTTCCCCAGCCGCGAGCTCTCGGACGGCGCGAGAGTCGTAAATGAGGATTCTCAATCATGACGGATGACCCTCGCCTCAAAGCCATCTTGGCTAGCCCCAGTTATCGACTCGCCGAAGACGACGGTGATTTTCTCGAGAGCGATAGCGCGCGAGCGATCCGTCTCGCCCTCGAATTCCATCGTGCTGAGACTTATTTGCAGGCGCACGGTATCGAGAGCACCGTCGCCGTCTTTGGTAGCGCTCGCGTTCGATCGCCCGAAGATCTGCTCGCGAGTGAGCAACATCGTCACGACTACGAGCAGGCGCGCCGATTCAGCTATGACCTCAGCCGAGGGGCTGCGCACACACCCGGCTGCCATCGACTGGTGGTTGCCACCGGCGGCGGCCCCGGACTGATGGAGGTAGCCAACCGAGGAGCTGCCGAAGCCGGAGCACCGACCATTGGCTTTAACATACGACTGCCGCACGAACAGCAGCCGAATCCCTACATCACGCCGGGGCTCGCCTTCAGTTTTCGTTACTTCGCGCTACGCAAGATGCATTTCATTTTTCGAGCGCGCGCGCTGGTGGCCTTCGCGGGCGGTTTCGGCACGCTTGATGAAGTGTACGAAGCGCTGAACTTGGTGCTCACTCGCACCATCGACCCCATTCCCATCGTACTCGTGGGATCGGACTACTGGGGACGCATGCTAGATCTGGATTATCTGATCGCCGGCGACTACATCGAGGCAAAAGACAAAGCGCTCGTGTACTTGACTGACTCGGGAGCAGATGCCGCTGCCTATGTGCTTGCACGTTGCGGCTGCGGAAAAGATGGTGGGTCCTGACAGGATCGAACTGTCGACCAACTCCTTAAAAGGGAGCTGCTCTACCGGCTGAGCTAAGGACCCACCGTTTGGGAGGCGCGATTTTACACATATCGAGTCGAATCTGGGACACCCGCTGCGTGGAACCCTTCCCGTCGCAGACGACAGGAATCGCAGACCCCGCAGGCTCGACCCTGTGGGTCAGCCTGATAACAGGATACGGTCAACGCGTAGTCCACACCCAAGCGGATCCCTTCCTGGATGATCTCGGCCTTGCTCCAGTGCAACAGCGGCGCGACCAGGCGTACCCCACGGCCTTCGACACCGGCTTTGGTACCGACATCGGCTAAACGCTGGAATGCCTCGACGAACTCGGGTCGGCAATCGGGGTAGCCGGAATAGTCGAGCGCGTTGACACCGATATAGACGTATTGCGCCTCAAGCACCTCGGCCCAACCGAGCGCCAACGAGAGCATCAGCGTGTTGCGCGCCGGCACGTAAGTCACTGGAATGCCGACGGTCGGCTGGTTGGGCACGCCGATGGCAGCATCCGTCAGTGCAGACCCACCGATACCGGCGAGATCCACGCCCATAACGCGATGCTCACGCGCGCCGAATAATTTGGCGATCTTCGCTGCCGCCTCGAGCTCAATCGAATGCCGTTGACCGTAATGAACCGACAGCGCGTAGCACTCGTGCCCGGCCTCGCGTGCCATCGCAAGCACCGTGGCCGAATCGAGCCCGCCCGAGAGCAGCACGACAGCCCGATTTACTGGAAATTCGGTCATGAGCTTTGATCAACGACCGGGGACATCGCCCCAAAGATATTTATGGAGTTGGATCTGGAAGCGCACCGGCAGACGATCCTCCAGTATCCAATCCGCCAGATCGCCCGCTTTCAATTGCTGATGACTTGGCGAGAATAGGACAGTGCAACGCTCCGGCAAAGACCGTGCTTTGAGTTGCTCGCGACTCCACTCGTAATCCGCACGATCGGCGATAACGAATTTCAGCAGATCCTTCTGATCGAGACGCACGAGCTCGTCATAACGATTGCGCGACTCCTCGCCTGAACCTGGGGTCTTGATATCGACGACTTTGACGACCCGGGGATCGACTCGCTCGAGAGACATGGCACCGCTCGTCTCGAGCGAGACGCGGTAACCCGCATCGCACAAGGCAGTTAGCAACTCGTGCACCGACGCTTGAGCGAGTGGCTCGCCGCCGGTGACACAAACGTGACGGACCTCGAGCTCGGCAACGCGCGCCAGAATCTCGGGTAACGACCACCACTGACCGCCATGAAAGGCGTAGGCCGTATCGCAATACTGGCAACGAAGCGGACAGCCCGTCAGACGCACGAAGACGGTTGGAATGCCGACGGTGTCTGCCTCGCCCTGCAGCGATCGGAAGATCTCCGTGAGCTTCAAACGACTTTCTTTGGTCACTCAGCGCAACTTCTGCAATGCATCTGCGGCCGTGCGCGCCGCATCGCTATCCGGATAACGCTGCAACAACTCACCGAAACTGCGTCGAGCATCCTCGTTACGTTTCAGCTCGATTTCCGACAACCCTTTCTTCAACAAAGCATCAGGCGCCTTGGATCGATCCGGGGACCGGCCACCGACGGCCGAAAACGCCTCAACGGCACGCGCATAATCGCGGCTAAGGTAGTACGTTTGACCAAGCCAGTACTGCGCATTGTCCGCGAGCGGATGCTGCGGGTGCGCCGCCAGGAACGCCTTCATACCCTCGATCGCCTCCGGATAACGGGCTGCCTTGAGCGCATCGAAGGCGCGGTTATACAGGGCCTCGGCGGAAGGATCCGCCGCGACGAGCGGCGCTGCTACAGATGACGGCGGGGTCTCCGCTGTCGGTGCGGCGACCATCGCCGGTCGACGCTCAAGCTCGACGAGGCGCCGATCGAAATCCGCTGCGAGATCGGCGAGCTGCTTGCGCAGTTGCTGGTTCTCGTTTTGTGATGACTCGATCGCCCCACGCAGTTCACGCAACTCGGCGGCTTGAGCCTCCAAGCGCTGCGACATCTCGATTAGGGTTTGGCTCTGCAGCGTTTGCTCCAGCTGCGCTACGCGCAACTCGAGATCCTCCACGCGAGAGCGGGTGGATTGAGCGAAGAGCGGCGTTGCCGACAACAACACCGCACCCGCTGCCAGCCAAACGATCGAACGCATCAATTGGCGCCGTACACCAACTCGACGCGACGGTTCTTGGCGAAGGCCTCTTCACCCTCACCGCCCATCGCAGGGCGTTCTTCGCCGTAGCTCACGGTGGCGAGGCGCGACTCCGCCACACCTTGCAGCGCTAGTGCGCGACGCACTGCCTGGGCGCGGCGCTCGCCAAGACCGATGTTGTACTCGCGCGTACCACGTTCGTCGGTGTGGCCTTCGAGGCGCAGGCTCACACCCGCCTTGCCATTGAGAAAACGCGCATGTTGCGCTAGCAGGTCGAGATCGGCACTCGAGATGGCATCGCTATCGAACGGAAAATAGATCACGAGACGATTGACGAGCTCCGGCGGCAGACCGACCGGGTTGCTCGATGCGTCGCCGACCATCCCGGCCGAGACCGCATCATCGCTGGCATCCGGTTGAGCCACGGCCGACTCGCTCTCGCTCTTGGCCACCGGCTCCGCTGGAGCTTCGTCCGCCTTTTTCGGCGATGAGCAGGCGGCAAGCAATGCAAGCAAGGCGAGCGGGGCAATGAATCTCAAAGTCATGATGTTCTCCGACAACTGAAGTGCGAATTATGACAGGAAGCCAAGCGCAAGACCGTCAGGGCAGAAACGGACCCCAAGCCGGGTCGCGCACATCGCCGCGATCGGCCTTCAAGCGCTGCGAGATGAGCCCATCCGCAGACACCGTCGCCAACACGCCCTGCCCTCGCTCCCGCGCGGCATAGATCAGCGTGCCGCCGTCGGGCGAGTACCCGGGTGACTCGTCCTGCGACCCTTTCGACAGCACGGACATCGATCCGTTCCCGAGATCCTGCACCGCGACCCGATAACCCCCACCGTCACGGGTGATGAAGGCGAGTTGCTTACCATCCGGTGACAGACGCGGCCGCGCGTTGTAATTGCCGCTGAAGGTGACTCGGGTGGCCGTGGCACCCGCGCGCGGCTCGGTTCGATAGACCTGCGGACCACCACCGCGATCCGACGTGAAATACAGGCGCGCGCCATCACTCGACCACACCGGCTCCGTGTCGATCGACGGATGCTCCGTCACTCGGGTCAAGGCACCGCCCTCAAGTTCGAGCACATAAACGTCGAGATTGCCGGCGGGTGATGACAACGTGAGAGCCAAGCGCCTGCCGTCGGGAGACCATGCCGGTGCGTTGTTCACGCCCGCGCGAGCCGATACGCGACGACGCTCTGCCGTACGCACGCGCTGCACATAGATCGCAGCACTTCGGGTCTCGAAGGAGACGTAAGCCAACCATTCACCATCGGGCGACCATGCGGGCGACATCAGCGGCTGCTTCGACTCGAGGATCACACGCGAATTTTCGCCATCGGCATCAGCCACGATGAGCTGGTATCGCTGCGCCGGTGGCCGACCATCGACCGATACATACGCGATCCGTGTCGCAAACGAACTGCGCGCACCGATGATGCGCTCGTATATTTTATCGGCGATCCGATGCGCGGCATGGCGCCAAGCCTGCGGCGATGCAACCAGGCGCTCGCGTAACAATTTTTGACCGGTCAATAAATTGGTCAGCTCGTAATCGATCTGATGTCGACCATCGGGTGTCACGGCGTGACGTCCGGTCACCAGATAGTCGGATCGATTGGCGGCGCCAGCCGAGAATCGTCCGCTGCGAGTGAGGTCGGCCGCCACCACCTCGCTCGAGGGACGCGGGTCGGCGTCGAACGGCAACACCGCGATCGGAATCGGATCGGTCACCCCGGAGGTGATATCGATTTTGAGTTGCGCGAACCCGGCGATCGACGCGAGCAGCACGAGTGCGACCCACCAGCCCTTGATAGCGATGCCTCGAAACGACTCACTCATACGGTCTGAACCTCAACTCCAACGTTCGCTCGAACAGGGCCGGATCCGGCGGTGGCGGCAGCGGTGAAGCACGGAACACCGCCGCTTCGATCGACTGCTTGACCGCCTCATCGCCATTGCAACTGCGCACTTCGGCGCGCACCACCGTACCGCCTGGAACCTGCGTGACGATGACCACGCAATCGAGTCCC
>Ga0169931_10010709_pt1 | contig 13031 bp, 10 predicted proteins | sample Kivu_15m_20L_FD_129675 | JGI IMG/M metagenome (GOLD analysis project Ga0169931, IMG submission 129675) | Freshwater microbial communities from Lake Kivu, Western Province, Rwanda to study Microbial Dark Matter (Phase II) - Kivu_15m_20L... | ecosystem: Environmental > Aquatic > Freshwater > Lake...
AATCCCGGTTCTGATATCGCACCGAGGATGCCCGACTGATATCCGGGCAGAACGGATAGCGATCTGTCCGCTATGGGCTGCTGTTGAGTTGTCTGAACCGGGATTTCGTTGATTCCATGATTTAAGTATTGGCGGTTGAAGTGCCCATGCACTTCACAGATAGCGATCAGGAGGGTTATCGAATCTGTCAATCACATTCCTGCCCATCCTGTCCCCCTCCTGCTCCATCCCCCACCCCTCCACACAAAATTTCGATCTCCAGAACGACCCGCTGTATGCCATCCTCATACGCTATTCGCCTCGATCTGGCATCTTGCGATCAGCCGTCCATGCCGTCGAAACGCCGTATCTTGTTGAACGGCTCATCCGCCGTTGTACTTGAAACCCTTGCCATGCCACACAGGTCTTCCCTCCTTGCAGCGCTGCTGTTCCCGTTACTCGCCGTCACCGGTTCCCGCGCCCAGTCGCCGGCCACCGTGAAGGAGTATCCCCGCGAGTTCACCACCTATCCCTTCTCCGACCCCGACCCCATCCCCTCGCAGACGGCCATCTATCCCTATTTCCGCTACGACGGCTTCACCGACAAGCCGGAGAAGCGCACATGGAAGGTCGTGGAGCTCGAGAACGACTACATCCGCGTGATGATCCTCCCCGAGGTGGGTGGCAAGATATGGACGGCCATCGACAAGACGACCGGGCAGCCCTTCCTCTATTTCAACTCGGTCGTCAAGTTCCGCGACATTGCCATGCGCGGCCCCTGGACCAGTGGCGGCATCGAGGCCAACTACGGCATCATCGGCCACACGCCCAACTGCGCCACGCCGGTCGACTACCGGACACGCACCAACGAAGACGGCAGCGCCAGCTGCTTCATCGGTGTGCTCGACCTGCTCACCCGCACCCGATGGCAGATCGAGATACGGCTTCCGAAGGACAGGGCCTGGTTCTCCACCGGCTCCACCTGGAGCAACCCCACCGGCCTCGAGCAGCCCTACTACCACTGGATGAACGTCGGCATCCGCACGAAGGGCGACCTGGAGTACATCTTCCCCGGCACCGCCTACATCGGCCACGAGGGTGAGCGTGGCGACTGGCCCGTCAACACCGCCAACGGCAAGCGCGTCAACTTCTACGAGCAGAACGACTTCGGCACCTACAAGAGTTACCACGTCATCGGCAGCCATACCGACTTCTTCGGCGCCTACTGGCATGCCGACCGCAACGGGATGGTGCGCTACGCACCCTATGGCGACAAGGCCGGCAAGAAGATATGGATATGGGGCCTCTCTCGGCAGGGCATGATCTGGGAGCGCATGCTGACCGACACCGACGGACAGTATTCCGAGATCCAGTCCGGCCGCCTCTTCAACCAGAACGCCGTCGGCAGCACCTACACACCCTTCAAGCACCTCGGCTTTGCGGCGCATGCGACGGACCGGTGGACGGAATACTGGTATCCGGTCAACCGCACGCGAGGCATGGTCGTCGCCAACGAATGGGCCGCGCTGAACCTGCGCGTGGAAGATGGATGGGCGAAATGGTACTGCTCGCCGGCAGCTACCTTCACCGACAGCCTGCGCGTGTCGGTCGACGGCCGCACGGTGGTGCGGCGTCTCGATGCGCGGCCGCTGCAGACGCTGTCCGACTCGTTCCGTGTCGAAGGCCGTCCCGCCAAACTGTCCATCGCCGTCCCTGGTCGCGGACTGCACTGGTCGTCCGATGGCGGGGATCGGCTCTCACGTCCCCTCGTGGCCCCTTCCGGCTTCGACTGGTCCTCGGCGGCAGGTCTGGCCCTGCTGGGTCGGGAGCAGATGGAGCAGCGCATGTTCCGGGAGGCCGAGGCCAGCCTGCGCGCATCGCTGGAGAAGGATCCGCTCTGCATGCCGGCCCTGCTGGCGATGTCGGAGCTATCCCTCCGCAACGGCGATGCGGAAGCCGCCTTCGAGCTGGCGAAGCGGGCCCTCTCGCTGGACGCGCATGACGGCGCCGCCAACTACCACTACGGCCTGGCCGCCGCGCGGCTGGGTCGTGACGCTGACGCGCTCGACGGCTTCGGCATCGCGACCATGCAGGTAGCCTTCCGGACACCCGCAAACGTGGAGCTGGCCCGGCTGCAGGCACGCGGCGGTCGCTGGGAGAAGGTCCTCTCCCATGCCGAGCGCGCCCTCGACAACGACCGTCATAATCTCGCGGCGCAGCAGCTGCGCATCATCGCCCTCCGCATGACGGGCGATGCGACCGCCCACCGTGCCGCGCTGGACGAGATGGAGCGCCGCCTGCCCCTCGATCCCTTCATCGATTGGGAGAGGGCACGCATGGCCGCCGCGGGCATGCCGCAAGCCTCCGTCATCCGACAGCAGAACGAGATGCCCTGGGAGGGCCTGTTGGAGCTGGCCTCTTTCTATCTCTCGGCAGGGATGGAGGCCGACGGCAAGGCCCTGCTGGCGGGACTCCCCACGCACCCGTTGGCGCTCTACTGGCGTGCCTGGGTGGAGCGGGCCGACGCGTCGGCGTCGAAGTCGCTGCTGGCGCAGGCCGATGCGCAGCCCGTCGGACAGGCCTTCGCCTTCCGCGAGGAGATGCTGCCCGTCCTCCGCTGGGCGGCCGCCACAAGTCCGCACTGGCGGCCCCGCTACCAGCTCGCCCTGCTGCTGCACCACAAGAACCGCCGCGAGGAGGCCCTGGCCCTCGTCCGCGCCCTGGCCGACACGCCCGACGAGCCCGCCTTCTACGCCCTGCGCGCCCTCTGGGCAGGCGATGGCGCCGAGGCAGAGCGCGACCTGCGCCGGGCCCTGTCGATGGACCCGGCCGAATGGCGCTACCCCAAACTCCTCACGCAACTCCTGATCCGTCGGGGTGAGGCCGCCAACGCCCTCGCCGTTGCCGAAGGCTTCGTGCGCGCCCGTGGCGAGGGCAAGGCCCCCATCATGGACATGCTCCTCGCCAAGACCCTGCTCCTCAACCGCCGCTATGCCGACTGCGACGCCCTGCTGTCACGCATGAACATCATCCCCTTCGAGGGCTCCACCGACGGTCGCGCCCTCTACTGGGAGGCCAAGATGATGTTGGCCGTGGAGGCCTTTGGAAGGAAGGACCACAGACTCGCGTTGCGGCAGGTGCAGGCGGCGGCCGAATGGCCCGAGCACCTCGGTGTGGGCAAGCCCTATGATGCTGACATCGACACCCGCCTGGAGCGCTACCTCGAGTATCTCTGCCAGCTCCGTCTCGGCCGGAAGCCACAGGCCGAGGCCGCGCTGGCCGCCATCCTCGCCTTCCAGCCCAGCATCTCCAACACCATCACCCAGTTCCAGCCCGCCAACCACCTCGTCACGAAATGGGCCATGGAGGCCCGCGGCGAGGGTGCGCGCTGGGATGAATGGATGCGTGGACAGGAGCAGGCCTTCCCCCGACATGCCGAGGCCTTCGCACAGGTGCGCCGCGAGGCCTCCGGACAGGCAGTGTCCGGCACTGCGGCCGACGACGCCTGGATGCGCGTCATCCGGGCCCTGCAACCCATGGTCCGCTGAAGCGGCCGGCCACGCGTCCTGACAGGACGGAATGAACGAGGCATCGACCTGCCCTGCCCCTGGACGACATGGCCAGGCAGGTGCCCGGTCACCTTCTTCATTTCCACGGAAAATTTAAGAAAAGTAACGGTTAAAAACGGCCTCCCTCCCTTTTCCCCGCTTGCCACATAGGTTACATTGCAGTCCGCTAGATTCGACCTCCGAATCCGGGGAACCACAAAACGAAACATGCAGAACAGAAGGGAATACGCCTATTTCCGGCCCGTGGGGCCGCTGCGGTACATGCTGACGGACCGGCAGGGGCGGGAGCGGCTGGGATTGTACGAGTACAGCGGCGACGGCCGGCTGGTGCTGATCGGCGATGGTTACGGCGGGAAGGTCGTCTTCTGGCCGTCGGTGGACGCGATACAGGAAATCATCGACGGGCGGGCGGAGGTGTCGGGCGTGTTGCGGCGGGTACGCTGGACGACACCGGGGCTGGAAGCGCCCGACGGCTGGGGGCGGCTGCTGTGCCGGCTGTGGCTGTCGCGCGAGCTGGGAGGCCGGATCGGGTGCCTGCCGCGCCTACTACCCTATCTGAACCTCTTCTATGTGTTCCGGCAGTTCCGGATGGTCGCGGAGCGGCAGTGACGAACGGCATCCCTGCAACTGGCAAAGCCCATACCTTCGGGACCGGCGTTGCTTTCGCGCCACCCACAATACCATCGCATGAAGCAGAAATGGATGACCGGGCTTTCCTGGTTCATGGCCCTGATGCTGTTGAACAGCGGGCTGAACAAGTTCTTTGCGTACATGCCCGTCCCGGAGGGACTTCCGGAGGCCCTTGTGCGGGACAATGCCGCCTTGCTGGAGATCGCCTGGCTGATGCCGCTGGTCGGTGCGGCCGAAGTTCTCGGGGCCTTGTTGCTGCTCATGAAACGTACGAGGGCGTTGGGGGCCATCGTCGTCTTCCCGGTGATGGTCGGCGTCCTGCTGATCCATGTCTTCGTTTATCCGGCGGGCCTGCCCATCGCCCTCATCGCGTGGGCCATCCTGGGTTGGATCCTCTACGAGCACCGCGAGAAATACCTGCCCATGGTCCGTTGACCGCAGGCCGCTTTCGGCTGCCCCCCTGATGCGCTCTTGGGGGGATGGAGCCCCGTTGTGCATGACGGCGATGGCCAGGATGCCAAAGGCCGGGCCGGGGTCTTGGACGGCAGTCAGGGATCGGCTGCTGTTCCGTCCGAAGCCCTTCGATGCCTTTCCGGCCGTACCGTCGTGCCGGTGCCGGTGATCCCGGCCCTGACGAGCCGGATGGGTGTGCCCGTCCGGCTGCTGCCAGTGCGGTTCCGTCCCAATCCCTTCATGATAGGCACTGCTTGGTCGGGCCGGATGGTGTCTGGCCGTTCCGGTCAGGGTAGAAGGCGACCTTCGGCATAGGCCCGGAAGTTGTTTAGGATGGCCTGCCAGCCCTGCCGCTGCAGGTCTTCCGGGTTCATCGTCTCGGGTTCGAAGGTTTCGGTGACGCGGGTCTTGCCGTCGACCGCCTCGAAGCGGGTTATGACCTGACGGCCATCTTCCAGGCGGAGGGCGATGGACCGACCCTCGACGATCGCCTCGAAGGTGCCGGAGAGGACGAAGGAGAAGCTGCCGTCGCGGGCGGCCATGGTGTAATGGAAGGTGCCGCCCTTGTGGAAGTCGCTTGCTGCTGACGGGCAGTGCCAATCGCTGTTCGCGAAGTTCCAATGGACGACGTGGGCGGGGTTCGTCCACCGTTCCCATACGCCGGGGAGCGGGGCTTCGACGTCGGCCGTCACGGTGATGGCCGGGTTCATGTCGGGGGGATTGGTGGTTGTCAGGCTTCGGCGAGGACGACGATGCGGTCTTCGGGCGAGAAGGTGATGCGGGCCGACTTGACGGGGTTGACGACGATGCCGTAGGCCTTGGAGGGGTCGTGGCTGTGGCGAAGGATGCGGTAGCCGATGGCCGTCTCTCCCTTGCGGGCGGCCGCTTCGATGAGGGTGTGGAAGTCCATCTCGACGCCCGTCTCGACGTATTGTCCGACGGGGCGGATATAGACTTCGGAGCCCTGGTCGCTGAAGAGGATGTCGAAGACGGCGGAGAGGTCGCGGTTCTCGCTGATCTGTGCGATGAGGAGGGCCACCATGTTGTCGCTGACGATGAAGTCGTCGGCCTTGGCGACTTCGGCGAGGCTGCGGTTGCGGACGTCGCGCATCTCGCTGACGATGTTGAGGTCATTGCCGGTCCTTTCGGCGTAGTTCCGCAGGTGGAGCAGGGCGATGAGGATGCGGGCGTCGGCCTCCTGGACGGGCATGTCCTGGTCGCAGAGCAGGATGATGTGGTCGAAGCTGCCGGGTTCGGTCTCTTCGATGACGCGCCGGGCGGTGATGTCGGCCTGCCTCCATGCGAGGTGGGTGTTCCTGACCTGTGCGTCGAGTTCGTCCCTGTCGGATGCCGGCGCTTCCTGGTCGGAGACCACGAGCAGCGAGGAGCCGGGCGCCACGTAGTTGTCGATCTCCCGGATGATGCTGGGGGCCTTCTCGTTCCAGCCCATGATGAGGGTGCGTTCGGGCCGGGCTTCGGTGCGGGCGTGTCCGACGATGAGGGATGCGTCGGGCTGTGGGGCCGGCGCCTTGGAGGGGCGCATGGTGTCGTCGTCGAGGGTGATGGCGATGACCTTGTCGCCTTCCATGAAGACATGGTCCATGGGCGGGTTGACGAGTGTTCGTCCGTCGGCCTTTCGGATGCCGATCACGGCGGAGTCGTCGTATGCCGGGACGATCTGCCGATAGGTCTTTCCGATGAGCGAGCGTTCTTCCGCCATGTAGATCTCGGAGCCGTCGAAGTCGAGGAGTTCGGAGTAGAGGACGGAGAGGCCCGACTGGCGGCATGTCTGGGCGGTGAGTTTGGAGATGACCTCGGGGGCGGGCACGACGCGGAGTTCGTCGCCGCCGACGAGTTCGGCCGCTTCGAGGTTGCGGGTGTCGCGCAGTTCGGCCACGATGTGGAAGGGTTCCTTCCTGCGGTCGGGGTTGTTGGTGATGGCGAGGATGGACTTGATGGTCCAGGTGTCGGGGAAGTCGGAGTCCTCCGGGGAGAGGATGATGATGGATCTGGCCTCGTTCATGCTGACGAGTCGGAGGTCGTCCATGTCGATCGGGCTGCCGGTGCGGCAGATGATGCGGGTGTTGCGGGTGTCGGGGAGTTTCTGGCGGAGTTCATCCTCCATCTCGACCTTGTCCTTGTCGGCCATGATGACGATGCGGGGTCGCTGCTGGTTGGCGTTGGCCACGACGAGTTCGGAGACGATGCGGAAGACCTTGGGCCCCCATCCCAGTATGATGGTATGATCCGATTCGATGACGACGGACTTGCCCTTGCGGAGCTGTTCGATGGCGCTCTCGAAGCCTGCGCCGATGGAACCGATGAGGGTGGCCACGATGAAGATGCCGCCGATGGTGACGAGGAGGCTGACCATTCTGAGGGCCCAGCCCTCGTCGCCTGCGAGGTTGCCGGCGTCGAGGGCGCGCATGAGGTTGCTCCACAGGCTCTCGATGAAACCGGGTGCTCCCGCCGTTTCCGTCGTCGTGGGAATGTCGAAGAGGGTGATGACGGCGGCGGCGGCAAGGATGATGAGCAGCGAGAGGACGGCGAGCCAGGCGATGACGGCACCCGTGCCCGAGGCCAGGGTGTTCTCGAAGCGGTAGCGCAGACGCTGACGGAGGCTGTGGTTGGGCATTGGAAGGATTTGCAGCCGTCAATTTACGGAATACGGCTTTTTGAGCAATCCCGGCCGCCGGAACAGCGGGCTGACGCGGCAATCCCTATTTTTGGAAAAAGCGGCGATGGACGTGTCGGAGATGCGGAGGGCCATCCGGGAGGGCAGGACGGACGGGCTGTCGGACCACCTGTTGGCCATGTGGCACGACGGGGCGGGCGACTGGGCGGCGGCGCATGCCGTCGTGCAGGACATGGACGATGCGGCCGCCGCCTGGATCCATGCCTACCTGCACCGACGCGAGGGCGACCTCGCCAACGCCGACTACTGGTACCGGCGGGCGGGGCGGAAACGACCGGCCATGGGCCTCGACCAGGAATGGGCCGCCCTGGTGGAGGCGCTGTCCTGACACCCTCCCCGTAGCCCCGCGCCTCCCGGAGCTTCGCGCCGCATGGCCCATCGATAGACATCCTTCACTCGGAATACAGATCCCACATGAGACCGATCACCATCCTCCTCGCCGCCCTCGCCGTCGGCACGGGCCAGGCGCAGCAGCGCAACGCCGCCCTCGTCAACATCAGCACAACGACCCATAACAACCCCGGCGGCGGGGCCACGACCGGCCGTGGCGACAGCCTGCCGCGGCGGATGTCCGCCGACATCCCCTTCCAGCCCGACCACACGGTCGTCACGGAGCATGAGGTCACCATCCGGGGTGTTCGCGTACCCTACCGTGCCACGGCCGGCATGCAGCCCGTCTGGGACGCGGAGGGTCGGGCGCAGGCGGGCGTCTTCTTCACCTACTACGAGCGCAGCGACGTGAAGGACCGTGCCCCGAGGCCGCTGCTGATCTCCTTCAACGGAGGTCCCGGCACCTCCTCCCTCTGGATGGAACTCGGCTACACGGGTCCGCGCATCGTGCACATCGACGACGAGGGCTATCCCCTCCAGCCCTATGGGCTGAAGGACAATCCGCATTCGGTGCTCGACGTGGCCGACATCGTCTTCGTCGACCCCGTCAACACGGGGTATTCGAGGGCCGTCAGCCGCGACGTGCCGACGAGCCGTTTCTTCGGGGTGAACGCCGACATCAAGTACCTGGCCGAATGGATCAACACCTTCGTGACGCGGATGTCGCGCTGGGCCTCGCCGAAGTATCTGATCGGAGAAAGTTACGGCACGGGCCGCGTCTCGGGTCTGGCGCTGGAACTGCAGCAGAGCCATTGGATGTTCGTCAACGGCGTCATCCTCGTGTCGCCCACGACGCTCGGCATCGAGCGGGGCGGTCCGCTGGCGGCGGCGCTGAAGCTGCCCTACATGGCGGCCACGGCCTGGTACCACAAGGCCCTGCCGGCCGACCTGCAGGCGAAGGACCTGACCGACATGCTCCCCGAGGTCGAGGCCTTCACGGTCGACGAACTCGTGCCGGCCCTCTCGAAGGGCGGCTTCCTCGAACCCGGTAAGCGCATGGCCATCGCCGCCCGGATGGCCCGTTATGCCGGCCTGAGCGAGAAGGCGGTGCTGCAGAACAACCTCGACATCCCCCTCGGCTTCTTCTGGAAGGAGCTGCTGCGCGACAAGGGCTTCACCGTGGGCCGCCTCGACTCGCGCTACAAGGGCCTCGACCGCCGCGATGCCGGCGACCAGCCCGACTTCAACGCCGAGCTCATCTCCTGGGAGCATTCCTTCACCCCGGCCATCAACATCTACCTGCGCGACGAGTTGAAGTACAAGACCGACCTCAAGTATTACGTCTTCGGGCCGGTGCAGCCCTGGGACCGGACGAACGACCGCACGGGTGAGAACCTGCGCCTGGCGATGGCGCAGAACCCCTACCTGCATGTCCTTGTGCAGTCGGGCTACTACGACGGCGCCTGCGACTACTTCAACGCCAAGTACAGCCTGTGGCAGCTCGACCCTTCGGGCAGGCTGAAGGACCGGCTCTCCTGGGAGGGCTATCGCAGCGGGCACATGATGTATTTGCGTCGGCCCGACCTGGAGTCCAGCAACGAGAGCCTGCGGCGTTTCATCCAGCGGACGACGCCACGGCCGGGCCAGCCGGCGAAGTATTGAGGACTGCCGCCTGACCGGGCACATGATGTATTTGCGTCGGCCCGACCTGGAGTCCAGCAACGAGAGCCTGCGGCGTTTCATCCAGCGGACGACGCCACGGCCGGGCCAGCCGGCGAAGTATTGAGGCCTGCCGCCTGTCGGATGTCGCCGGCCGTGAGGGGGGTCGTCCTGCCAGGGTGCGCCGGACCCGCCTGGGGCGCGGGTCAGGGATGGAAGACGACCTTGTCGCCGGGGTGCAGGACGATGGGGTGGTCGATGTCGAGCCGACGGGTCCTCCGGAGGGTGAATCGCGGCAACTCCGTGGCGGTCATTTCGACGCGATAGATGTTTTTCATTCCATAGGAAGCGGCTGGCAGGGGCCGGCTGCGGCCGGTGAGGGCATCTTTGATCTTTCCTTCGAAGAGGTCCATGTCATCCGTCTCGTTGTCCGGGTGTTCGAAGACGTTGAGTCTGGCTTTTTCGGGGAAGTAGCGCCAGCGTGCCTTGCCGAAGTCCCAGTAGATGCAGTCGAATGCATAGTGGTAGGGTTTCTGCAGTTGCTGGAACATGGCTTTGACGAGGGTTTCGGGGAGCATGGAGCGGATGCGGACGCCGTGTACGAAGCGGAGTTCGGCGGCCTGGGTGGGGTCTACCTGCATGTCGGCTTCGGGTTTCCAGGATAGCAGGCCTTCCTGCCAGAGGAGGCAGGCCTGGTGGAAGTCGATGCCTTCCTGGCTTTCGAGTTCCTTCCAGGCGACGGGGAATCCCTTGATGCGGGTGTAGCAGGGGTCGAGTGGGATTTTGGCGGAGAAGCCGGTTCTGACGAGGGCTTGGGAGAGGATGCGGTTCATGTCGTCGAGGGTGCCGGTGCCGTCGATGATGACGCTGGTGCCGCCGACGTAGTTGGAGAAGGCGGTGAGGTTGTTCTGGGTGAGGGGGTCGTCGACGGCGAACTGGCAGAGGAGGACGTTGTAGGTGCGTACGAACCGGTCGATCAGGTCTTTGGGGATGACCTTTTCCATGGGGACGCCGCAGGTGTCCTCACCGTCGGTGAGGACGAAGATGAGGTATTCGTCGGCCAGTTCGTTGCGGCAGGTGTTGATGGCGTCGAGGGTGGTGTAGTAGAGGGGGGTGCCGCCGCCGGGGGTGATCTTACGGATGCGGTCGAGCATGGCGCTGCGGTCGTTGGGGAGGATCTCCATGTGGGAGTGTCCGGAGCAGCCGTGGCGGAGGAGGCGGAGTGCGACCTTGTCGCCCGGCTCGCCGATGGCGGGGAGAATGCTTGCTTCGAAGATGCGTTGGGCGACGATGTAGCGGGGTTCATTGCCGAGGGTGGTCGACATGCTTCCGCTGTTGTCGAGGACGATTTCGATGTACCGTTTGGTGTTCATGGCCGGCGGGTTTGGGGTGTGATGATGACGGCAAGTACGGGTCGCGCATTACCACCTATTTGAGGGCTGGGAAGAAAATTTGCCGGCGTCTCGGGGGAGGGTAGCGGCTCAACCGGTGACGTTGGCGCGGTCGATGGCGATGCGGTAGGGTTCTCCGCGTTCGCCGGCGATGCAGTAGTGGCGGGCCAGGTTTTCTCCGACGGCGTCGATGAAGACGCGTTTGATGCGGGATATCTTTTCGTCGGCCGAGTTGGAGAGGATGCTGACGAGGTCGTCGATCCTTTGGCGTTGCTGTTCCTTGTCGTCCTGGTTGGAGAGGTGGCTGTAGATGGCGTAGAGTTCGTTGCGATGGAGGGGCAGGTCGGTGCGGCGGATCCCTTCGGGGTGGTTGAGGAAGAGGCGGTAGAGCGCTTTTTCGAGGGGGCGGAGGCTGATCTCGATGTTGCCGAGGTCGGGCAGCTGGATGTGCATCCGTTCGTCCACGACCATCCTGCCCGGTTCGTCGGCCTGCCGGAAGTTCTGGGAATAGAGCATCTTGATGCGGAGCGACTCCATGATGTCGAGGGCCTGCCGGATCATCGGCTTGGGCATGTGGCTGCCGAGTTGCTGCATGCATGCCACGCAGATGTCGGCCGTCCGCAGTTTGAGGATGATCTCGGGCTTGTGCATGCACATGTCGTTGATGCAGCCGATGGGTTTGAGGTGCACCTGCTGTCGCAACTGCATGTTGTCGCCGAAGATCCGGCCCTGGAGGACGAGGGCGACGACTTCGAAGGCGATGGGGAAGGCCGGCTGGCAGTCGATATACGCCTGCCAGTCGGCCGTGTGGATGAAGCCGTTGCGGGCCGTATTCCAGTCGAGTGCGGCGAACCAGTTGTTCTCGTTGCGCACGTCGGTGAGCAGGATGACGTATGCGTCGTCGGGGATGGCGTGTCTGCGGCGGTACGTGGCGCATTTCCCGAAGATGCGCTCCCAGGTGGCCGTCAGTTCCCGGATGGGGAATTCTACCCGGGCCTCTTCCCTGACCTCCAGGAGGCGGGCCGACTTCATCTTTTCGAAGATGTCCCGGTCGTGGATGTAGCCTTCCTGCACTTCGTCCCGGTCGAAGTCGACGATCGAGTCGCGTTCGTATTCGAAGGACATGGGGCCGGGAACGGCCTTCAGGAGGTCGACGACCTTCGTGAAGCGTTCCCGGTCCATCTCGGCGCTGCGGATGAGGTGTATTTTCATAGTGTGGCCGTCATTCGTCCGGCGCGGCTTTCGTAAAGAACTCGTCGAGGTTCTGTCCCCTTCGTTTTTTGAGCATGTACTCGTGCATGGAGTCCGAAGACTGTTCGTACACCTCCCGGTTCAGGTTGGCCTTGTCGAAGCTCCGGCTGTTGCGGGAGCGGATGGAGAGGCGTTCGGCGACGTCCACCGCGTCGAGGGTCGCCCCGAGGTAGGTGAAGGTCCATTGCCCGCTGGCCTGGAGGATGTCGATCCGGTTCCGGATGTCCATGAAGGTATGACGTCTGGAGGCGTTCTCATGCCCGTCGGTGATGATGACCATCACGACGGTGGTTGGCAGGTGGCGTTCGGCCTCCGTTTTGGCGGCCTCCAGTTGCGTCAGGGTGATGCCGATCGCGTCGAGCAGGGCGGTGGAGCCACCCGGAATGTACGTCTGTTGGTCGAGCAGGGCGCATTGGCCGGGCTCCTTGCCTGCCAACAGGCATGTCACCTCGTTGTCGAAGAGGGTGAGCCCGATGGTGATCTGCTGTTCAGGGAATTCCTCCGTGAGCCGGTTGATGCGGGCCACCTGTCCGTTGAATCCTTCGATGGTCGCTTCGATGCTGTCGGACATCGATCCGCTCTTGTCGACGACCAGATGGTAGATCGTCCGTTGCGTGTGCCTGTTCATGTGTCAGCTTTGGGTGATGGGTTGGGTTTGGAGCCGTTGCCTGTCCGGCCTGAGGGTGTAAAATTGGCCGGGATCTTCCAGTCGATGCAATCCTTACAAGCTTGTATCGCTGCATCATCGATCCCGTGAGGCGACCGCCAACTGCATGACCCAATCACTGCTGGTCTGACCTTTTGATACAGCCGTTATGTCAGACTGGACGAATTGTCCTCGACCCTCTGAACCAGGATGCCCCCACTACCTAACGCCTCATAGCGATCCCCTCAGCGGCGATTTCAGAGGAAGCCGGAGCAGTGGAGGTGCATTCAAGTTTCATACGCTCAGATCATCGAATGAACCAGATGGTAGCCGGATCAGGGAGGATGTACCAGGATTCGCTGATGTGGAATCGAGGATCTAGGACTTTGTCATCTTGGTGTGTCCATCATTAGATCCGTAGAACCATC
>Ga0169931_10010711_pt1 | contig 13030 bp, 11 predicted proteins | sample Kivu_15m_20L_FD_129675 | JGI IMG/M metagenome (GOLD analysis project Ga0169931, IMG submission 129675) | Freshwater microbial communities from Lake Kivu, Western Province, Rwanda to study Microbial Dark Matter (Phase II) - Kivu_15m_20L... | ecosystem: Environmental > Aquatic > Freshwater > Lake...
ATGCTGACCTGAAAAGCTCACTGGTTTACCGCTGACCTTACCGGAGAGTTTTCCAAAGGCAATTACGGATGCTGTGAAGGTAATTGCACCAATAAATGCACCAATAAACAACTCAATTTTTTGAGCGCCACTATGGACTTGTGCAGGATTGAAGACCGCGGCAATTGCAATTAATACTGCTGACAAACCGACAAAGGAGTGCATTAAAGCGACAAGCTCAGGCATCTTTGTCATTTGTACGCGTTGCGCTGCAATTGAGCCAATGACAGCGCCGGCGATAATTGCTCCCCCAATTAACCAATATACCGGCTTAAAGGTTGGAATGAGGAAGGTAGTAACAACCGCCAGTGCCATCCCAACCATGCCATAGACATTGCCTTGGCGGGAGGTGGTTGGGGATGAGAGTCCTTTGAGTGCCAAAATAAATAGCACGGACGAAACAAGATAAGAAATGGCTGTGAAGTTTGACATGATGTGCTCTCTTATTAGTGACCAGCCGATTCGTTCTTCGGAGCTTTTTTCTTGAACATCTCAAGCATTCGCCGAGTGACCATAAAACCACCAAAGATATTGATCGACGCAAGAAAAATAGCCAGCGCTCCAATCAAGCTCGTTAGGGTAATTTCATCACCGTTAATGACTTCAGTTTGCAACAAGGCGCCCACAATAATGATCCCTGAAATGGCATTCGTGACTGACATGAGCGGGGTATGCAAAGCAGGTGTTACATTCCACACCACGTGGTAGCCAACAAAAATGGCTAATACAAAAACCGTGATATTTTGGACGGTTAATAGACTTTGAATAGCAGCAGCATCCATTTTGGTTCCCTCAATAATTAATTGGTGCGAATGGCTTGGCCATCACGGCACATCAAGCAGGCGGCAACAATATCGTCATCGGCTGCGGCAGGAATGGCAAGTTGCCCTTCCTTATTAATGATGAGCTTCATGAAATCAAGCAAGTTTCTGGCATAGAGGGCTGAGGCATCCGCAGCCACCATGCTTGGTAAATTGGTGTAGCCAACAATCATTACCCCGTTGTGATTGATTACCTGATCGGCGCGAGTGAGTGGACAGTTCCCAGATCCGTTTTCACCACGACCTGCGGCAATATCAATCACTACAGAGCCAGCTTTCATCTTCTCAACGGTATCGGCATGTAAAAGAACAGGGGGTTTGCGGCCAGGAATCAAGGCGGTGGTAATTACAATATCGGCTTGTGCTGCACGCTCAGCCACCAGTGCCGCTTGACGCTTCATCCATGCTTCTGGCATGGGGCGGGCATAACCACCAACGCCTTGGGCAATCTCGCGTTCCTCATCGGTTTCGTAGGGCACATCGACAAATTTGGCGCCAAGGGACTCTATTTGCTCCTTGGCAGCAGGGCGTACGTCAGAGGCCTCAATAACCGAGCCGAGGCGCTTAGCGGTCGCAATGGCCTGCAAACCGGCAACTCCAGCACCCAAGATTAGGATGCGGGCAGCTTTTACGGTTCCCGCAGCCGTCATCAGCATGGGCATAAAGCGCTGATACTCATTCGCGGCCAACATCACAGCCTTGTAACCAGCAATATTGGCTTGGGAGGAAAGGACGTCCATGCTTTGCGCACGCGTAGTCCGCGGCGCGGCCTCAAGGGCGAAAGCGGTGATTCCTTGAGCTGCCATGGCAGAAATTCCTTCATTATCAAAGGGATCGAGCATACCAATCAGGACAGATCCTGATTTGATCTGCTTTAGTTCATCATTCTGAGGTGCACGAACCTTGAGAACAATCTCACAGGCGAATGCATCCGTTGCAGAGCCAATACTGGCACCAACGGCCTCATAGGCGGCATCCGGTAGGCTCGCGCCAACCCCCGCGCCGGATTGAATGATGACCTGGTGACCTTGGCTAATGAGCTTTTTAACGGTTTCAGCGGTCGCAGCAACCCGGGTTTCTCCAGGCCTTGTTTCCAGCGGCACTCCAATGCGCATGGCATATCTCCAAATGCAAGAATTTTAAAAAAAGGACCCATCTTAATAAATTAGCCATGCCTTGTGAGCTAGCCCGCCCAGTCTCCTGTATATCCCTTTGGCCAGAGCTTGACCGAGACTTTTACAATGTGTGAGCTTGAAACAATATCTGTATTTTCGCACTTTTTAATGGTTACCCCTGATATTTCTATTTTTCATCAATGACAGCCTTAAATTCCTCAAAAATTACAAGCTCTGCCAAGCCAAAGGTGGTGGTGGGTATGTCTGGGGGCGTTGATTCCTCGGTGGCTGCTTGGTTACTCAAAGAACAGGGCTACGAGGTGGTTGGCCTCTTCATGAAAAACTGGGAAGACGATGATCAGGATGAGTATTGTTCAGCACGGCAAGATTGGATTGATGTTGTATCTGTAGCCGATCTCTTGGGAATCGATGTTGAAGCAGTGAATTTTGCAAAAGAATATCGCGAACGTGTTTTTGCTGATTTCTTGAGAGAGTACGCGGCAGGTCGAACACCAAATCCTGATGTGTTGTGCAATGCTGAGATTAAATTCAAAGCGTTTTTGGATCACGCAATGCATTTGGGGGCTGACTTGATTGCTACTGGGCACTACGCTAGAGTTGAGCGCCATGCAGATCGTGTGCAACTCCTGAAAGCCCGAGATCTTACGAAGGATCAGAGCTACTTCTTGCACCGCTTAACGCAAGCCCAATTATCAAAAGTCTTATTCCCACTCGGCGATATCACCAAAAAAGAGGTTCGTAAAATCGCTGCTGACTTGGGTTTGCCCAACGCTCGTAAAAAAGATTCAACGGGAATTTGTTTTATTGGAGAGCGCCCATTTCGAGAATTCTTAAACCGCTACTTACCGAGAGCCCCAGGCCCGATCTTGAGTGTGGATGGTAAGCACTTAGGTGAGCATATGGGCTTGGCATTTTTTACTTTAGGGCAACGCAAGGGAATTGGCTTGGGCGGCAGCCAAGACGGAACGGGTGACGCTTGGTACGTGGCCCGTAAAGACGTCACCAATAACACCCTCTATGTGGCACAAGGTCACGATCATCCTTGGCTATTGAGCGAACGGTTGGCGGCAATCGATGCCTCGTGGATTGCTGGCCATGAACCACCCCTTGGTCAATACAGTGCAAAAACCCGTTATCGACAAGAGGATGCACTTTGCGCGATTACAGCGGAACAGGATAATTCCTTCGAGTTGCAATTTAAGACAGCACAATGGGCAGTCACACCAGGTCAGTCAGCCGTTTTGTACCAAGGAGACGTTTGCTTAGGTGGCGGAATTATTGTTCGCTGAGGATTACTGCGCTGGTGGGGTAGTCTGTTTAAACGAAGTACGTTCCGATAATTGTGCAAAATGCGTTGCAAGATTTGGATATTTAGTTTTCCAATCAAGTTCAGGAAACCGCAATTCAAACCAGCCAAGGGCACATCCGAGGGCGATATCTGCTAGGCTAAATTGATTGCCATGGCACCATTTTGAGCTGCCTAAACTCGTTGACATGGTCGCCATACCTTGATGCACTTTGTGCATTTGTCGGTCAAGCCACTTTTCGCTTTGTTCACCCTCACCCCGAAATGTTTTTTCAAGGCGTACCAAAATGCCAGCATCGATTATTCCGTCAGCCAATGCCTCCCATGTTTTCACTGCAGCACGCTCTCGTCCAGTGGCAGGGATCAGTTTGCCGACTGGGCTTAAGGTATCGATGTATTCGGCAATTACTCGTGAATCAAACATAGCCCCACCATCGTCCATGAGTAAGCATGGAACCTTGCTAAGTGGGTTGAATTCCGCAATGGAGGTACCCGAATCCCAAACGTTTTCAAGTACGAGCTCGGCATCAATCTTTTTTTCTGCCATAACAATACGTACTTTGCGAACAAAGGGACTGGTTAATGATCCAATAATTTTCATAAGAGCGCAGTATAGCAATCTATGAGACTCGTCATAAACCCATTAAAATCAGGTTTTGAACACTTTGTCACGAGAACCCCTTGTCCACGCTAACTTCATTAACTGCACTATCGCCACTGGATGGCCGATATGCAAAAAAACTGGATACGCTTCGTCCCTGGTTATCCGAAGCAGCCTTTATGCAACAACGGGTTGTTGTCGAGATTCAGTGGTTTTTAGCCCTTAGTGAGGCCAAGTTAGCCAATATTCCTAAAATTGACTCTGCCGATGAGGCTTTCCTCCTTCAGCTTGCAAGTGATTTTTCAGAGGAGGATGCGCAACGCATTAAAGACATTGAGGCGATCACCAACCATGATGTTAAAGCGGTGGAGTACTGGTTGAAAGAAAAAGTCGCTAAACGTCCAAAATTATTAAAAGCGAGTGAGTTCATCCACTTTGCATGCACTTCAGAAGACATTAACAATACCTCGCACGGTCTCATGCTCAGGGGCGCACGTGATCACGTATTAATTCCGCAACTGCGATTGATTTTGAAAGCATTAAATGAGCTGGCGGTTCGGCATGCCACCACTCCAATGCTCTCTCGAACCCATGGTCAGCCAGCATCACCCACGACCTTGGGTAAGGAAATTGCCAATATGGCAAAACGTTTAGAGCGGGCGATTCAAACCATTGGCCACGTCGCACTGCTTGGCAAGATGAATGGTGCGGTTGGTAACTACAACGCCCATTTAGCGGCTTATCCTGAGTTTGACTGGGAAGAATTTGCCAAAAGAGTCGTTGAAAAGCGTCTTGGTTTGGAATTTAATCCCTATACGATTCAGATTGAGCCCCACGACGGTATGGCTGAGTTATTCGATGCCATTGCTCGAGCCAATACAATTTTGTTAGATATCGATCGGGATTTCTGGGCTTATATTGCGCTTGGCTACTTTAAGCAAAAAACCAAAGCGGGTGAGATTGGTTCCTCTACCATGCCCCACAAAGTCAATCCGATTGATTTTGAGAACTCTGAGGGTAATCTTGGAATTGCAAATGCACTCCTGCGCCACTTGGCTGAAAAGCTTCCTATTTCACGATGGCAGCGCGACCTTACTGACTCAACCGTCTTGCGTAACTTGGGCCCAGCATTTGGACACAGTGTATTGGCATATGACAGTGCCCTGCGCGGACTTTCTAAATTGGAAGTGAATGAGGCCGCAATTGCATCCGATATTGATAATTGCTGGGAAGTTTTGGCTGAGCCTATTCAGACCGTGATGCGTCGTTACGGAATTGAGAACCCCTATGAGCAGTTGAAAGATTTAACTCGGGGTAAGGCGATTACTCGTGAGGTATTGCATCGTTTCATTAAAACCCTTGCGATTCCTGAGCCAGAGAAGAAACGCTTATTAAAAATGACCCCCGCTTCATATACGGGCAAGGCAGCTGAGTTAGCATCGCGATTGAAGTCAAGTAAGCGTTGAGTCGATCCAAACATCCGATCGCGCATTATCCCTTTGGCCTCTATTTTTTGTATGAGGCAATTTGGCATTTATTAATACCGCTTGTCATTTTGCGCCTCCTGTGGCGTAGTCGCCAACATCGGGGTTATCGTCAACATATCGCTGAACGTTTTGGATTCTATGGAGCAAAAAAATTACAAACTCAGCCGATATGGATTCATGCCGTTTCGGTGGGGGAAACGCATGCAACCCAAGCCTTAATTGAGAAACTGCTCCATGAAGGTCACCCTGTTCTTTTAACGCACATGACTCCAACAGGGCGTGAAGCGGGTAGCGCACTTTATTGGAAAGCAATTCAGCAGGGTCGACTTCAGCAGGTTTACTTACCCTACGATATTTGTTGGGCGATCGAGCGCTTCCTAAAGCGTTTTCGACCCCAACTTGGATTACTGATGGAAACCGAGGCATGGCCAGGTTTTGTATTTCGGGCGCACCAGCTCGGGATACCCCTTTTCCTAATCAATGCTCGCCTATCTGAACGTAGCTTTAAACGTGTGCAGAGTTTTGGGCAGGCAGGGCAGGTTCTCTTCCAATCGTTTACTGGAATTTTGGCTCAGTCAGGGCATGATGCAAAGCGCTATCAAGCTCTTGGCGTCAAGAATGTTCACATCGTTGGTAATATGAAGTTTGATATCGCCAGTCAACCAGAAACACTCGCTCTCGGAATGCATTGGAAAAATGCGATTCAAGTCCAAGGCCGGTTAGCAGTTTGCGCTGCAAGTACGCGAGCTGGTGAAGAGATGATTATCTTAGAAGCTTGGAAGCATATCCTGACAACCAACAACTGGACGAGCCCACCGTTGCTGATGATGGTGCCGCGCCATCCAGATCGCTTCTCTGAGGTTGCTGATCTCATTTATCAATCGGGGTTGGCTTTTGAACGCCGCTCAGGCATGAGTGATCCGCGTTCCAGTGAAGAGGTAGACCCATCCTTGCATTGGGCAAAAATCGATGTTCTGCTTGGTGACTCAATGGGGGAGATGGCGGCTTACTACGCTGCTAGTGATTTTGTGGTGATGGGGGGTAGTCTTTTACCAACCGGTGGGCAAAATCTCATTGAGGCATGTGCAAATGGTTGCCCAGTGATTTTGGGGCCGCATACTTATAATTTCCAGAAAGCCAGTGAGGATGCCATTGCTTGCGGCGCAGCGATTCGAGTGACCGGCGATTTGAATTCAGAGTTAATAAACGCCTTGGCTAAAGCGATCGAGGAACTACTGGTTAATAATGCAGAGCGTAAAAAACGCACAGATTACGCTCTTCATTTTGCCGCAGAACACCAAGGCGCAACCCAACGAATCTTAGATCAGCTTAAACCTGCGCTCCAAAATTAGGATCATCAGGCCGATTATTTTCATTGGGTTTGCGATCTGCTTTGATGAGGTCTTCGCGCTTAATACCAAGCCACATTGCAATCGCAGCGGCGACGAATACCGATGAATAAATTCCAAACAAAATACCAATCGTGAGCGCAAGAGCGAAATAGAAGAGGGATGGCCCACCAAAAATAAGCATTGCAACCACCATCATCTCGGTACTGCCGTGTGTGATGACGGTGCGGCTAATCGTACTGGTAATGGCGTTATCAATAATTTCGCGGGTGCTCATCTTGCGCTGCCTACGAAAACTTTCACGAATCCGGTCAAAGATCACCACCGACTCGTTCACCGAGTAGCCAAGAACCGCTAATACAGCGGCCAGTACGGAGAGCGAAAACTCCCACTGGAAGAAGGCAAAGAATCCCAGAATGATCACCACATCATGCAAGTTCGCCAAAATACCAGCCACGGCAAATTTCCACTCGAAACGGAATGCGAGGTAAATCATGATACCGATCACCACAAAGATGAGAGCTTTAATTCCGTCAACAGCAAGCTCTTTGCCAACTTGAGGCCCTACGTATTCAACGCGTTGTAGTTTTGCCCCAGAATTATTGGCCTCAAGTACTTGCATGACCGCAGTGCTTTGCTGTGCTGATGAAATGACTTGACCAGTTTGATCGCGTTGCAGAGGCAAGCGAATCATGACGTCACGAGAGCTACCAAAGTTTTGTACTTGCGTATCGGTGTATCCAATTTTGGCAATCTGATCACGAATGGAGTCGAGCGGCGCGGTTTGGGAATAAGAAATCTCCATCACCGTACCACCGGTAAATTCAATCGAGAGATGCAAACCTTTTTGCCAAATAAAAAAAACGGCAGCTAAAAATGTAATAAACGAGAATGCATTGAGTAGTAATGCATGGCGCATGAAGGGAATATCTTTGCGGATTCGAAAAAATTCCATGACTTATTTCTCTTGTGGCCGCCAGACTTGGCCAATCGAAATGGACTGCAATTTCTTTTGACGTCCGTACCAGAAGTTCACCACGCCGCGTGCAAAGAAGACGGCGGAGAACATTGAGGTCAAAATACCAAGGCAATGCACTACTGCAAATCCTTTAATGGGACCCGAGCCAAAGGCAAGCAGGGCTAAACCAGCAATGAGCGTGGTGATGTTGGAGTCCAAGATCGTGGCCCACGCCTTATCAAATCCAATCGCAATCGCCGTGTGGGGAGCTGCGCCATTGCGCAGCTCTTCCCGAATCCGCTCATTGATGAGCACGTTGGAGTCAATCGCCATGCCAATCGCCAATGCCATCGCTGCAATGCCAGGCAGAGTGAGCGTGGCTTGTAGCATTGATAGCAAAGAAATCAAAAGAACCAAATTAACCCCAAGCGCAATGACTGAGAATGTGCCAAAGAGCATGTAATAGGCAATCATGAAAATCGCAATGGCTGCAAAGCCATAGATGAGAGAGGTAAATCCCTTCTCAATATTTTCAAGACCCAAGCTTGGGCCGATCGTCCGTTCTTCAATAATTTCCATTGGGGCAGCCAAGGATCCAGCGCGCAGAAGGAGTGCAAGATCATTGGCACTCTCAGTGGTCGGTTGCCCAGTAATCTGAAATTTAGAGCCAAACTCACTTTGAATCGTCGCAATGGTGAGTACCTCACCCTTACCCTTTTCAAACAGAATCATGCCCATGGGCTTACCAATGTTCTCACGCGTTACTTCTTGCATCACTCGTCCGCCAGCCGCATCAAGTGAGATATTGACAGAGGGCCGTTGATTTTGATCAAAGCCAGCGCTGGCGTCGGTAATGCGATCGCCTGTAAAGATCACAGATTTTTTAAAGACGCCGAGACGATTCTCGCCAAAACGAAATACATCGGTGCCTGGTGGCGGGGTTTCATTGAGACCAATCGTTGAAGCGACTGGATCAGCTAGACGCGATTCAAGGGTTGCGGTTCGACCAATAATATCTTTAGCGCGCGCAGTGTCTTGAACACCGGGTAGCTGCACCACAATGCGCTCAGACCCTTGTTGCTGGATGACTGGTTCCTTGACCGCTAATTCATTGACTCGTTTGTTGAGGGTAATGATGTTTTGCTTGACGGCATTTTCTTGAACTTCTTTAAGTGCGCTTGCCTTAAATCGTCCAACGAGTTTGGCACCATCAGCTGCCTTTTCAATCAGCCACTCCAATTCTGCTTGAGGACCTGCCAGTGCCGTGCGGGCAGCATCTGCTTCTGAAGTCGATCCAAAGCGAATCGTAATGGTGTCACCCGCACGCTCAATGCCTTGATGACGAATCCCTTTATCACGCAGTTGTCCCCGAATATCGGTCGCTAAGGAAGTCAGTTTCTTCTGGACTGCGCCTTGCATATCGACTTGCAACAAGAAATACACCCCACCACGCAGATCTAGACCTAAAGGCATGGGAAGTGCATTGATTGAGCTGAGCCAATTGGGTGTATTGGAGAGAAGATTGAGCGCCACAATATAGTTGGGCTCTTTGGGATCAACATTGAGTTTCTGATTAATTAAATCCCTAGCCTTGAGTTGTGTATCGGTATTTTCAAAGCGAATCTTGATGCTGCCGACATTACCAGTGCGCTCAAAGAAGATCCCCGTATTTTGAATACTCGATTCGTTCAGAAGCGACTCAATTCGAGATTGGGTGGTGAGATCGACCTTGATCGTAGGTTTAGCTGCGGAGATTTGAACAGCAGGCGCCTCGCCAAAGATGTTTGGTAAGGCATATAAAAAGCCGATGGCGAGGGCTACCCCAATAACAAGGTATTTCCAAAGGGGGTAGCGATTCATAGAGCTAGCTTAGTGGGCACCAATCATGGTGCCCTGATTCATTAAACGGATTTAATCGTACCTTTAGGAAGAACGCTGGTTACCGCATTCTTTTGCATTTGAACTTCGGTGCCTGGTACTAATTCAACCGTTACATACTGATCTTTAACTGCAGTCACTTTACCCAAAATACCGCCAGCGGTAATGACCTCATCACCGGCTGCAAGGGCCTCGAGCATGGCTTTGGTCTCTTTTTGGCGTTTCATTTGTGGACGAATCATAATGAAATAAAGCACCACGAACATCAGAATTAAAGGAATAAAACTCATTAATCCACCAGCATCGCCACCGGCAGCTGGCGCACTTTGCGCAAATGCATTGCTAATCAACATCTTGGAGCCTCCAATTAATTACGACACGTAAGCCGCAATTCTAAACCGACTGGCTGTCGGCCGGGATTTTGAGCTTTACCCTAAAGCCTTAGTCTTGGTGGGGCTCAATTCCGCGTTGGCGTTGGCGATGGAACAGGGCTTTGAATTGCGAGAAAACTCGCTCTTTAAGGGCAGAACGAATGCCTTCCATGAGCTCTAAATAGTAATGAAGATTATGAATCGTATTTAACTGGGCCCCGAGGATTTCATTGGCTTTTTGGAGGTGATGCAAATAGGAGCGGGTAAAGTGGCGGCAGGTATAGCAGGTGCATTGCATATCAATCGGCCGATCATCGTCGCGATACCCAGCATTACGAAGTTTGAGATCCCCAAAACGGGTAAAAAGCCATCCATTTCGGGCGTTGCGCGTTGGCATCACGCAATCAAACATATCAATTCCCATACTGACCCCAAGCACCAAATCTTCAGGGGTTCCAACTCCCATTAGGTAATGCGGCAAATGCTTAGGTAGGCGCGGTCCCGTATGACTTAAGATGCGTTCAATTTCAGGCTTGGGTTCGCCAACGGAAAGGCCGCCAATCGCAATGCCATCAAAACCCTGAGTGGCTACGCCAGCAAGCGACTCATCCCGAAGTTTTTCATACATACCGCCCTGCACTATTCCAAATAGGGCATTACCGGTTTCCAATTCACGAAAGCGCTTGATCGAGCGCTCGCCCCACCGAAGTGACAGTTGCAAAGATTCGCTCGCGGATTTTTCGGAAGTCGGCTGTCCTTGAGTTTCATAGGGCGTGCACTCATCAAATTGCATCGCAATATCGCTATTAAGCGTTGCCTGAATCTCCATGGATACCTCTGGGGACATGAATAATTTATCGCCATTAATCGGTGAGGAGAAAGTTACGCCATCTTCCGTAATTTTTCGTAAGGCACCCAAGCTAAATACCTGGAAGCCCCCTGAGTCGGTCAAAATTGGTTTATCCCAGCCCATAAATCGATGCAGGCCACCATGTTTACGAATTACATCTAGGCCGGGTCGTAACCACAAGTGAAAAGTATTGCCCAAGATAATTTGGGCTTGCATTTCCTTGAGATCTCGCGGGGTTACTGCTTTTACTGTGCCATAGGTTCCCACTGGCATAAAAATAGGGGTTTGAACCTCACCATGGGGTAGGCGGATTTTTCCAAGTCGGGCATGGCTATCCGAGTCCTCCTGGATGCTGGTGAATTCAAGTGGGCTCATGCACGTATTGTCTCAGGTTCGCCGCAGAAACATGGCATCGCCATAGCTAAAGAATCGGTAGCGTTCGCGAATCGCATGTGCATAGGCATAGCGAATGGCATCCACTCCAGCAAATGCACTAACAAGCATTAGCAGAGTCGACTTTGGCAAATGAAAATTGGTGATTAATGCATCGACAACTTTGAACTCAAAGCCGGGCGTGATAAATAAATTTGTTTCACCTTCGAGAAGGCCGCTGATGGCATAGCTTTCAAGCGTTCGGATGCTCGTGGTACCAATGGCGATCACCTTGCCATGATTTTGTTTGGTACGTTCAATGGCCTCCAGTGTATCTTTGGAGATCGAGTACCACTCATGGTGCATTTGATGCAGCGCCAAGTCTTCGTGCCGAACCGGAGTAAAGGTCCCGGCGCCGACATGCAAGGTGATTACTGCCATTTGTACGCCATGATCGCGTAGGCGCTTCAGTAAGGCTTCGTCAAAATGCAATCCCGCGGTCGGTGCCGCAACGGCTCCAGGCTTTTGCGCCATGACAGTTTGGTATCGGTTTGCATCCTCTTCATCGGGGGTGTGGCTGATGTAAGGGGGTAATGGTAGCTCACCATAACGTTCTAAGACAGCCATCGCATTATCCGGAAAAATGATTTCGTAAAAATCGCTATTGCCACCTAAATTGACTCGACCATTGACCACGAGTTCTGGAGGAGTCTCGGGCGCGACCAAATCCGAATGCGCGAGAAGCCGGATTATCCCACCCGGTTTTGGAACCTTGGAGGCGCGAATTTGAGCAATCGCTTGATTGGGCCCTGTAATTCGCTCGATTAATACTTCAACGTGACCGCCTGTTTCTTTTTGCCCAAACAGACGAGCTGGAATGACGCGGGTGTCATTAAAAATGAGGAGATCGTTTGAGTCAATTAATTGGACAATATCGGTAAATGAACGATCAATGCACTCAGGTCCTCCATCCGCACTTTTGCCCAGTTCCAAAAGACGGCTGGCAGAGCGTTGTGCAAGTGGGTGCTGAGCAATTAGCTCTGGCGGGAGGTCGTAGTTGAAGTCGGATAATTGCATGGCATTACTATCGGTGTTGGGATTCTAACCATGAGAACCAAGTCCAACACAAAAGTACCCAAAACACCGAGCCGTGAGGGGTCTACTAACCTACTCGAGAAAATGGGGCTGACTACGCCTGCCGCATTGGCTCTTCACCTGCCCATTCGCTACGAGGATGAAACCGAGCTATGGGCGATTGACGAGGCCTGTGCATCGGCACTCCAAGGTCCGGTTCAAACGCAAGGGCGAGTGATTCGTAGTCAGGTTGTGTATCGACCCCGTCGCCAACTCTTGGTTACGATTGAGGACGATACGGGTAGCTTAAACCTTCGTTGGTTAAATTTTTACCCCAGTCAACAAAAGCAAATGGCAGTTGGGGTGCATTTACGGGTTCGGGGTGATATTCGGGATGGCTATTTCGGTCCAGAAATGGTTCACCCGACGGTACGCGTGGTATCACCGGATGCACCGCTCCCTAAAAGCCTAACCCCGGTGTACTCGGTGGTTGCGGGGGTGAGTCAGGCCAAAATTCGTAAGGCAGTACTCAATGCCTTGATGGATCCGAGCCTGGAAGCATGGTTGGCAGAAACAATTCCACAAAGTGCTTTAAGTCCTACTGCACAAAGCGTGATGCAGTGGAGTCTGCGCGATTCCATCCATTATTTACATCAGCCACCCGCTGATGCCGATACCGAATCGATTGTTGAGCGGACTCATCCTGCTTGGCGTCGGGTGCAATTAGAAGAACTCCTTGCGCAGCAAATTTCTTTAAAACAAGCGCATGCCAGTCGTAGAGCGCGCCC
>Ga0169931_10010712_pt1 | contig 13030 bp, 18 predicted proteins | sample Kivu_15m_20L_FD_129675 | JGI IMG/M metagenome (GOLD analysis project Ga0169931, IMG submission 129675) | Freshwater microbial communities from Lake Kivu, Western Province, Rwanda to study Microbial Dark Matter (Phase II) - Kivu_15m_20L... | ecosystem: Environmental > Aquatic > Freshwater > Lake...
CCGAACGGGCACAGGATTTTGGCCCATATTTCAGGGAAGATGAGGATGAATTACATCAAGATTCTTCCCGGAGATAAGGTGACGGTAGAAATGTCCCCCTATGATCTCACGCGGGGGCGGATCACATATCGTGTGAAATAATAAAAAAAGATTTGGTTTCTTGAGCGGGTAAGGGTAAGCCCCAACCTCCACGAGCAGACTAAAAGATTGAAAACGGAGTAGCGAGCGATGAAAGTCAGAGCTTCTGTGAAGAAAATTTGTGAAAAGTGTAAAGTTATCCGCCGATGTGGAATCGTTCGGGTGATTTGCGAAAACCCGCGGCATAAGCAACGTCAAGGTTAATCCTCAATACCTGACTAGGGTTTAAAGCTGAAGGCCCTCCGTCGATGGACTGGAGTGCGCCTGATTAACAATACGAAAGGGGTACAACGTGGCGAGGATTGCTGGTGTCGATCTTCCTCGAAACAAGCGTGTCGAAGTTGCATTGACCTATATTTATGGGATCGGTGTAGCGACTGCTCGCAAAATCGCGGCTGAAGCAAAAATTGATGTTTCCAAAAAGACTGATGTCTTGACTGAAGCGGATGTTGCGAAGCTTCGCGAAATCATTGACCGGGCTTTTAAGGTCGAAGGGGATCTCCGTCGGGAGATCAGCTTGAATATCAAGCGTTTGGTGGATTTGGGATGTTATCGCGGTATTCGTCACCGCAAAGGTCTCCCTGTTCGTGGACAGCGAACCCACTCCAATGCTCGGACTCGTAAAGGTCCTGCGGTGGCCATCGCAGGGAAGAAGTCCGTTAAGGCAATGAAGTAACGGACGCCCTAAAGGAGTTTGAGGAAATAACGTTATGAGTGAACAAGTAGAAAAAAAATCTGCCGATTCCGCACCTAAGAAGACGCTCCGTAAGTCGAAGCGTGGTTCGGTGACCGGTGCAGTGCATGTTCTTTCTTCTTTTAACAACACAATCGTCACCGTTACCGATCAAATGGGTAACGCTGTTTGCTGGGCGAGTGCAGGTGGAAAGGGCTTTCGTGGCTCTCGTAAAAATACTCCATTTGCTGCTCAGGTGGCGGCCGAAGATGCTGCACGTCGCGCTTTCGAAACCGGAATGCGAAGCGTTCAGGTTTTCGTGAGTGGTCCTGGAGCGGGTCGTGAATCTGCTCTCCGTGCGATTGCTTCGTCCGGGCTTCGTGTGACCTACATCGAAGATGTAACTCCGATCCCCCACAATGGTTGCAGACCTCCGAAGCGCAGAAGGGTGTAATTCAGTATGGCACGTAATTGTGGTTCAGTTTGTCGTATTTGTCGTCGTGAAAACCAGAAGCTCTTCCTGAAGGGCGATCGTTGCTACACGGAAAAATGCTCTTTCGAGCGTCGTGGTTACCCACCAGGACAGCACGGACAGGGTCGTATCAAGTTTTCTGAGTACGGTCTTCAGCTTCGTGAGAAGCAAAAGATCAAGCGTAGCTACGGTCTCCTGGAGAAGCAGTTCCGTTCTCTCTTTGAGAAAGCGGATCGCATGAAGGGAATCACCGGTACGAATCTTCTCAGTATGCTGGAGCGCCGTCTGGATAATGTGACCTACCGCGCAGGGTTTGCAAACTCCCGCACGGAAGCTCGTCAGATGGTTCGCCATGGACACGTTCTGGTGAACGGTCAGCAAGTGAACATTCCTTCTGCTCTGGTTCATAAGGGCGATGTTGTGGAAGTTCGCGAGAAGAGCCGCGCATCTGTTCGTGTTGCTTCCGCAGTTGAGTCTGTGAAGCGGCGTGAGATTCCTCAGTGGTTGGAGATGGATTTTGCAGCTTTCAAAGGCCGCGTTCGCGATCTCCCAAGCCGTGATGATATCACGGCTCAGGTGAACGAGCGGTTGGTTGTTGAGTTGTACTCCAAGTAATCCTTGGGATGTCGTTAGGATCTTAAGAATGTCCGAGTCGCTGGGGTGGATCAGGAGATTTCTCCAGCGACTTTTTGAAAATCAGGCCGCATGGTTCGGGACAGGATGTTAGAACGAGGTCTATTTTTAGGAGCTGAATCAAATGATTGAAAAAAACTGGCGTGATCTCATCCGTCCAAAGGGTTTGGATGTAGATGCCGAATCTTTGACCGATGGATATGGGAAGTTTGTCGCTAAGCCTCTCGAGCGTGGTTTCGGGTTGACTTTGGGTAACTCTCTGCGTCGTGTGATGCTGTCTTCGCTTCAGGGCGCTGCTGTAGTGGCCGTGAAGATCGATGGCGTTGTTCATGAGTTCACTTCTGTGGCTGATGTCACGGAAGATGTTTCAGAGTTGATTTTGAACTTGAAAGAAGTTCGTTTTCAGCTGCTCTCTGAGTCCACCACGGTTTACATCGAGAAGATGGGGCCCGGTGTGGTCACCGCTGCAGATATCAACTGCACCGAAAATGTACGCGTCCTGAACCCAGAGCAACACATTGCTACTTTGGGGGCGGGGGCGAAGTTTCGGGCAGAGATTAAGGTCGCGCGTGGGCGTGGCTACTCGCCTGCAGAGAACAACAGTGTTGAAGACCTGGGTATCGGTTGGATCGCTGTGGACAGTTTTTTCTCGCCTATTCGTCGAGTTAACTATTCTGTTACTCAGAGCCGGGTGGGTCAGCGTACGGACTTCGACAAGTTGACGCTTGAGGTATGGACCGATGGGTCTGTAAAGCCTGAGGACGCGGTTGCTTTAGGGTCCAAGATTCTGAAAGATCAGCTTTCAGTTTTCTTGAACTTTGAAGAAGAGGATGAGCCTGTTGCGCTCGCCAAGGAGGAGGGTAGCTCTCAGTTCAATCCGAACTTGTTCCGTTCGGTTGAAGAGCTTGAGCTATCTGTTCGCTCCGCAAACTGCCTCCAGAATGCGAACATCAAGTACATTTATGAGCTGGTTCAACGTACCGAAGCGGAGATGCTGAAGACGAAGAACTTTGGCCGTAAGTCGTTGAACGAGATCAAAGACATCTTGGGTGAGATGGGTTTGAGTCTGGGAATGAAGCTCGATGGGTTTGTTCCTCCTAGTCAGCCTCCAAAGCCTGCCGATTCCGATGTGGATGAAAGCAAGATTCTGAATGATCGGAGTCGTGGTGAAGAAGGTGATGACCTTGAGGACGATATCGAGGATTAATTCCTCGGTTTCTAACTAGAAAAAGAAAAGTGTTGAGGTAGTCATGCGACACAATGTCGATGGAAGAAAATTTGGCCGGAACACGTCACATCGAGTGGCGATGCTCCAAAATCTTGCTAACTCCGTTATCGCGGGTGAGCAGGTCGTGACGACGGTTCAGAAAGCAAAGGAAGCACGTCGGGTGGTGGATCGTTTGATCACTCTCGGAAAACAGGGCAACCTGGCTTCTCGCCGCTTGGCTTTTGCTCGCACTCGGAATGACGAAGTGGTGAGCAAACTGTTCGGGACTCTTGCAACCCGTTACGCGGATCGGGCAGGTGGTTACACACGTGTTCTTCGTCTCTCGGATCGTCGCTGGGGTGACTCGGCTGAGATGGCGGTTCTCGAGCTCGTCGATCGTCCGGCTCTGGATCGTAAGAAAAAGGTGAAGGAAGCGGCTCCGGCTGTAGAAGCTGAAGGCGCTGATGCACCAGTGGCTGGTGTGAGTGGTGATCCGTTCTCTCGGATTCGTCGTTTGTTCAAGCCGAGCCCAAAGCAGGCAGCGAAGTAATTGATTGGTTTTTCCTGACTAGTTCGGGGTGAATCTGAAGAATGCCCTGGAGCCTTTCGATAGGCGCCGGGGCATTCTTATTTCTACTTGGCCTCGTCCTCAGCGTGACTATGGCGGTTACCTGCGTCCCAGTTGTACGGGCGGGGATGGTTTCTTGGTGAGTGTTATGAGTGATTTGGTTACTGAGTTGAGCAGGAATTTGGATACTGCGCCCTGGAGTCTGCTTAAGTTGCATGCACAGCGCGGTGGGTTGATCTGGGTTCAGCCCGATCTGGATCTTCTTCAAGTGGCGGTTGCGGTTGCTCAGGACCAAGTACAGCTCGTGGAAGAGTGGTTGAGAAAGGGTGCGATGAGGAAGCCGACTCTGCAGGATTTTGCAGAGTTAGATGTGGCACCTCAAAGGGAGTTTATGTCCGTGGTTGTGCAACCGTGGGTGTTGTTCCAAGATCTAAAGAACTGAGTAGGGTGAATCGAGCTCTTGCCGAGGAGTCAGGGAATGGATCGCTTTCTCCAGAATAGAATTGTTCGATTTGTTCAGGACTGGCGCCAACGTTCGGGTGAGTTGCCAACATTGCAGGATTTTGAGGCCAGCGGGTTAGATCGCAAGTGGATTGATGAGGCGGAGCGTCTCGGGCTGGTTGAGAAGTTTTATGTCACCCTCACGAGCGGTACGATTAAGAAGGGCTATAAGCTGGGCTCGAAGATCGCTTCAAAGTGATAGGTGAGGTTTTTCCACTCGTAGCGTCGCTCGTTGAAGAATCGGAACCAAATGGCGTCTTCGCCGCAAAGCCACTTGGGGGCTGCTCCCGTTTCTTCTTCTGTTAGCAAGAGGCATCGGTACCAGTAGGGGCCCATGTATCCACAATCCCCAGTATACGCCACGCGTATGCGTGCAAGGTGCTTTGAATGTAGGGTTTGGACTCTAATTTCTTGAGGACAAATCGATGGTTCATTGCCTTGGATAGGCACGTAGAGACCGTTTTTGGGGGGAGGGGGTAAGGTTGGGCTGACCCAGTTCGGCGTTGCTCTGGCCTCGGCAGTGACTGGGAGCGAGCAGAGCAGGACACCGGAATGAAATGAGAGTGTACAGAGGATCCTCCGGTTGACTGTGAGGGGGGCTCGTTTGTTTCGCTTGGGGGGCATAACTGGATTCTCCTTCTGATGAGGCAGTAGGAGAACCGAGTGATGACCGAAAATCAAGGCTTTGGCTGAGCCTGGATGATTGGATGCGCGATCCCCTTTCGGGCTCGAGGTCTTGCAGAACTTCCAGCAAGAGCTGGCTTGAGAACGGACCGGATGTTTTGACTTCTCCGATAGCTCCCATCATGGGTGCAAATGCGTGACCGAGATTGGGGTAGATGCGCATTTTCTTGAGTGCTGGGAGTAGGACACTATCGTTGAGCGTACGTGCTGCAGATACCTGAGCGTCATCTGATCCTTGATAGACAAACGAGGGTACGGTGACCTGTTGCGCAATTTGGGTAAATGGGGAAGTGCTTTCAATCCTTGATACCAAGTCGCAAACATCGGCGTGGTAATCAAGAATGTGACCACTTCCATGCTAGTGTCGTATGCGGTCTTTATTTCTGTCTCGAAGCTCAGCTCTCCGTCTTGGTTCAAGTCCCAGGTCGTCTAGTGTTCTTTAGTTGCGTCACCCATGAGGGCGCCTAGGAGGGGGATTTGCCCATCGTTTGGAAGGAGGCTGAGCTCGGTTGCCTCCAAAACCTCAGGTCGGATGCCCGCTCGGTTCACCCGAGCCTGAAGAAGAAGGGTTGGCCATTCCGAAAACTGGTACCGCAGGGATTCATCTATGGGCTGTGTGGGTAGGCTCAGGAGATGAACGCTACGGACCAAATTCTGAGTGGCTGGATCCTGAATGGCGTGGAGGGCCATCAGTGCTCCTTCGCTGAATCCAATTAAGTGAAGGCTTTGTGTCCTGAATGCGCCAGAAAAATGAAGAAGTGCGTCCTGGAGATCCTGAATGAGAAAGCTTGCGGTTTGGCGAGGAAGCTCATTTGGGTCCTCGAAGCCGCGCTTAGCGAAACGGACGACAGTGAATCCATTTTGGCTGAGAAATGCTGCTATTTGATCGCCTAGTTTAGCACTCTGGCCTTGGTAGCCCACTCCGTAAACGGTCCACTGATGTCTCCATCGAGACCAACGTTCCCACTCCCAGGAGCAAAGAGTACGACTCCTTGAGGAGAAGCTGAAGGGCAGTCTACTTGAGTCGATAAGGTGACGCCGTCACGTGTAGCGAATTTTCCGGGACCGCACTGTGCATATGCGGCTAAAGCCACGGTTGGGAGGAGAGAGAAAGCCAGAACGCTGCAAGCAGCTGTCTTTAAAGCGGCTACAGTCAGAGAGAATTTAAGATTCATGATTTTAAATTAATTCAGTAAAAATGTTTTTTAGGACTCTACGGCCGGCATAATGGTGCACTTCCTAAATCAAGGGTGTAAGCGAGCGCTCGTTTTTTCTGGTGTTTTGGTCGGGTGACAGGGGATGGAAAAGGGCAATGAGTTTGATTTTCAAGTGGGTGAGACCAGTTTTGTCGGCGTTGATACTCGGTTGGGAGCGTATGTTCCCGGGGCGAGCGAAGCGCCTGAGGGCTCCGGCAGAGCTTGCGCAACTCCAGCCGGAACTTCAAAGGCTAGTCTTGTACCAGTTTCCTGCCTGTCCTTTTTGTGTGAAGGTGAGACGGCAACTCAGGATGATGGACTTGCCCGTTCGCATCCAAAATGCTCTTCCTGGGACTGATGCCGCTCGCGAGCTTCAAGCCGGCGGTGGAGAGCTTCAGGTCCCTTGTTTGCGGATTTCCGATGGGGCGGGAGCCTCGGCTCAGTGGTTGTACGAGTCTGATGCGATCATTGAGTACATGACCGCCCGATTTGGGGATGCTTAGGGCCAGGCGGTTTCATGCTAAATTTGAGAAAGCCAAATGACGACCCGCGAGTACCCTGCAGGGATGCGTTTTTTTGCGGGGCTTCTGTACCAGGTGAAATGGGTTCTGCCGGTTTCGACACGAGCCTCAGAGTTTGTCCGGCTCTCGCTTGCCTGCTCGTCGGTCTCTACCAATGCCTGCAGGAGATTCTTTACTTGAAGGATTTGATCCGACGGGACAATCAAGTCGAATTGGATTCCTCCGGGTACTCGCAGTCCTTGAGGCTGGGCTTGAGGGTTTGAGGTATTGCGGGCGCCCTGCTTTTTGAGGAGGGTTTCAACCTCTTGCGAAGTTTCCCTTGGAGTTCCCGTTTTCAGGTTAAACCTCCAGACCTCTTGCGTTAGGGTGGATGCGCCACCGCTAGTCGTGGCGCTGTCAGAGTTACTCCCTTCCTCGGCTAGAGCTGCATCATCTTGAAACTCATCTTGGTCAGCGGCTGCATTGAGCTCTTCCGCCTCGCTGACCGGGGCGTTTTCGAGGGACTCTCCGGTCGGCTCAGGGGTGGTTCGCTTTCGAAATAAGGATGCAGGGAAGTCTGGAGACGGCTCCTCGTATGAGTCGATTAGGGCGAGCTCTTGGCTCAGGTTCTGTTTACTTTTTTCCTCGACGTACTCTTTGATGCGTGGAACGGCACTGAGTGCTGTCAGTGCGAGAGTGCTGATTGCGATCACCTCAAGGGATGTTCGAAGGATCAGCGGAACTCGACTCCATTTGTCGACCTTGAGTTGGAGTGTCCAATCTTGCACTCTGGATTTCAGGGTCTGACCGAGCCCTTGTTTTTCTACATAATCGGTCACTGAGAAGCGGGGCTTCTTTTTTGGGGTCTGTCGGATTTTGCTGACGATGAGCTGATACTGAGAGTGTTTTCTCTGGCAAGCAGAACAAGTAGCGAGGTGTCTCTCGCGATTTTTGTTCTCCGGAGGAAGGGAGAAAATAGATGCACAGTCCATCATACTGATGTCTCCCAGATCCAGCTTCGAAGACTTTCTAAAATCTGTGTGCAATGGAGCTCTAGGCTCTTTTCTGGCTCTCTTAGGATTGTACTGATCTCAGACGACGGGAGTTGGTACCGGTAGAACAAAAGCAAAAGGATTTGATCGCGGGGAGAGAGTCGGTGCAGGTACGAGTCCAAAAAGTCGACCCTCTCCTTGGGCGAGTAATTCGCATCCAACATCAGCTGTTCGGATGGGTTAAGTTTTCGGCCGTGCTTTTCTGCAAAAGGAATTAGTATCGAGACCGTGTTGGATAGTACAAATGCGCGCTCGTGTTTCGCGAATGCTTCACCGTTTTTTGCGAGGGATTTCCAAGTTTGTAGAGTCTGCTTGAATACAACATTCGCTGTCGATGGACTCCAGAGCACGCTTTCGCATAGGTCATAGGAGAGATCAGCGTACTTCTCGATCCATTGTTGAAGTCGAAAAGAATCTTTTGATTTTGATTGGGTTGGCGAACTGGAGATTGGGTTAGGTGCTACCAAGAAGAGCCTCGTCAGATGTCCAAGAGACTAGGGTACTTCTTGTTGATTCGCTAGTGCTATTCCTGATCGTCCTCGTTCATCGGGGGATCGTCAGGATCCTCGCTTGAATCCACGCGGAGATATACTCTCCATTGTTCAGTCGACAAAGATAGCCCGAGTTTGAGTGAGGAAGAGGGGAGCCAGTTCGGCTGTCTTGGCTCGCTCATCAGCGCCATGCCTGCTTCCTTAGGGGTTCTTCCGCCCTTCCGTTGATTGCACGGTTTGCATGCAGTGACTATGTTTTGCCACGTCTTTGGTCCGTTCTGAACACTCGGAACGACGTGGTCGAGGGTGAGTTGGGTTTTAGGAAACTGTTTTCCACAGTATTGGCAGATGTTTCGATCTCGCAGGAAAATGTTACTTCGCGAGAAGCGGACCCAATGCTTCTTTTTTTTCAAGGAAACGTAGTTGAGTAGGCGCAGGACCGCCGGAACCCGAATTTCAAGCTTCACGGTGCGCACAACTCTATCCGATTCCTCGATCACTTCAACTTTACCTTGATACAGCAGCTGAAGGGCTTTCTGCCAGGAAACGATATGAAGGGGCTCAAACGTCGCATTCAATACCAATGCGTTCGCCATACTCAAATTATAGTGATTTCATGTGGACGGATGCAACGGATGGATTGAAAAAAAACGTTTTTTTTCGCAAAAATCGAGGACTTACCGAGAGTTGTGTCGCAATCTTGACATTAGGTCGGGCATGGGAGTCAATTCGGGCACTGTGAAAAATAGCACGCTCGTCTCTCGATTCTTCTCGCGAACAGGTTGGTTAGTTCTTTTGCTCATTGGGGTCCTTTTGGTTGGGGTATGGGCGCTCAGACACACTTACAGTGGTCGGCAGTCTGAGATTGTCAGTCCATCAGGGCGTTTTGCGAGAGCCGCGGATTTCGAATTACCTGAGTCAAAAACCCAATCCCTACGGAGTTTAGGAAGTTTTTTGGGCAAGCCGGTTGTGCTTCATTTTTGGGCCTCGTGGTGCGCACCTTGTTTACCTGAGTTGGCAGAGTGGCTGGGGGCGGCTGCTCGAATGAAGGATACACCTGTGCAGTTCGTCGCTATTAGTCTGGACGCTCAGTGGGACGATGCGCTCAATGCGTGGCCTTCCGCAAGGCAGCCTACGAATACGGTGCTTTTGCTGGATGCAGAACAAGAGGTGTCAGAGCTTTACGGAAGTTTCCAGTTTCCAGAAACTTATTTGATCTCCTCTCAAGGTGAGGTTTTGAAGAAGCTCGTAGGGCCCCAGCCGTGGATGGATTCTGGCTTTCAGGAAGGCTTAGTTCAGTTGTTTCAAAGTCAAAGTGTGGGCACTCAGTGATGATTTCTTCTCGTCGCATTTTAGATTTTCAAAGTTTGCCTCCCGTTTTTTCGGAGAGGATCGGTAACGTATCTCGTGATCCGCACGTTCTCTCTGCATACTCTCAGGACCTTTGGCCGAGGAAGTTATTGGAGTTACGCGAGAGCGGACCCTCATCCCAATTCACAGTTGACTGTGTGGTTTGGCCTGAGAACACAGAAGCTTTGAGTGAGTTTGTGAGGTGGGCAGCTCGTGAGGATGTCTCGCTTTATCCTTATGGAGCTGGAAGCGGTGTATGTGGTGCGACGATTCCTGGTCCTCTTGAGTCGCGCCCCCGAGTCTTGGTTGACCTCAAGCGAATGCGAAAGGTCCGTTGGTTAGATCGGAAATCCCAAGTGGTTTGCGCTGAGGCCGGATGGATCGGTGAGAATTTGGAGCGCACCCTGAATCAAGAGGGGTTTACTCTGGGGCATTTTCCGTCATCCATCTATTGCAGTAGCCTGGGCGGTTATCTTGCCACCCGTTCCGCAGGACAATTGTCAACGAAGTATGGAAAGATTGAAGATTTGGTTCTGTCGATCGAGTGTGTTCTCGCGGATGGGACTACTCTAGAAACTGGACGAGCACCTCGGAGTGCGATGGGGCCCGACTGGACGCAGCTTTTGCTGGGGAGCGAGGGGACTCTCGCATTCTTTACAGCAGCTCAGCTGCAAGTGAGTCAGATGCCGGAGCTCCGCGTTTTTCAAGCGTTTCAGCTTGAAGGAGTAGAGTTGGCGCTCGGATACGCACGTACTTTGCTTCAGAGCGGATTACGGCCCGCTGTCGTGCGAATTTACGATCCACTTGAAACTCAGCTTGCTCTGAATAGCACTGCTTTGAAGACTGCTGGTTTTGAGACTGGGGCAGTGATGATCGTCATGTACGAAGGCCGAGCTCGTTTGACTCAAACTGAGGCGGATGAGGGAGTTACTCTTGCTGATCAAATGGGGCTGCGAAGGTTGAATGAGAGTTTGGCCAGGCATTGGTGGGAACATCGCTATGATGTTTCATACAAACAGCAGCTCATCTTGAGTCATCAGCACATGATTCTCGACACCTTTGAGGTGGCAGCCACTTGGGGGCAGTTAGAGCAAGTCTACCACGCGGTAAAATCTGCTTCGATTGGGCCTGGATTGATCCTGGCGCACTTCAGTCACTTTTACCCTACGGGCGCAAATATTTACTTCACCATGGTCGCTCATTCGGGTTTTTTGAGGTCTGCTCCCGAACGATATGATGAGATCTGGGGAAAAATGATGGCAGCTGCGCTTGATGCGGGTGCAACCCTGAGTCATCATCATGGCTCAGGATTGCTTAAGAACGAGTGGATTCGTCGTGAGAAGCAAGGATGGATTCCTCTATTTGAAAAGGTGAAGCGTGGCTTCGATCCCGAAAATCGTCTCAATCCCGGTAAAATGGGTCTCTAAAAAAATAATTCATCACTCCCTTTTGCGCTTTCCCGGTGGAGCAAAGGCCGATGCTCTTGCGTGCACCTACTGTCCGGAGCTGTGCCGGTTTTCGTGCTCTCCCTCGGTCGTCAGCGGAAACGATGCAGTTACTCCGTCAAATAAGATGGGGCTATTGTATAAAGAAAGAGAGTGGCCAGATCAGTTTCAGGATGTCTCACAAGGGGTAGCGCTCTGGCCGATCTATGACTGCACCGGTTGTGGTCGTTGCACGCATTACTGTTTGCATGGAGTGCCTGTTGCGGAGACCTTATTTCGGGCGCGTGCCTCTCACCCCTATGTTCCAGCTGAGGAGCTTTCTCGATCTTTCCTGTCAGAGGAGATGGATCCTTGGGGGGAGTTAAATGAGGAAGTTGGCCAAAAAGATCGGGCAGATCAATTATTCGCAGCGGAAGTTGCACGCCATCCCGCTCATGTCGTCATCGAAGTCGATGAGCCTAAGACTGTGCATTATCTAGGATATCGGGGGGTATCGACTGCGCTGAGTTGGCAGAGTGTTTTGATGGCTCCTTCCAGTGATCCCATTTGGAGTCGAATCCAGGAGCGCTTGAACGGAAAGAGATGGCTCATTGTCGAGTCCTCTTGGTTGAACCGCCGCCTTGGACGAAGCGATCAAGTTTTGCAGTGGGTGGAGCGTGCTCGAGGGCTTGGTATTGATTTGATTACCCCCCATCAGACTGGGACCGATTGTGTCGATACCGGTGGCGAGGGGGCTTATTCTTGGTTGTTCCGAGAGCAAGCTGCTCAGATGGCGCGCGATTTTTGGCAGCGCGACGCACACCGTGCAGACTCACTTCTCTGTTTTAGTCCGCGTATCGCCAGTCATTTTCAGAACGTGTTTTTATCTGACTCTTCGGTCGTCTCACCTCCGGGGACTAACCGATTCTGCGGCGGGGTTCCCGCAGAGATTCTTTCTTTATTGGAGCTCGCAAAGCATGAATGATTCTCTTCAAGATGGATCGCCTGATTCCAACTTTCCCCCAGTAGCGAGTCACATTCGTGTAAGGGTTTTGATGAACGCTCTGGCTCGGAACGGTGCATTCTTGGGTGAGTGGCCGGAGCTTCGCGGAGAGGTCCTCAGGAGACTCAATCTGCCACTTGAGGTTTTGGAGACTGTCTTTCCGGACTCTGCAGAGGAGATGGCTCAAGAGGTCAAGCGAACCTTTGAGGCAGGAGTCTCACATCTGATCTTGATGGGAGGCGATGGTACGTTTTCTTCGGCAATTCAGGGGATCTTTGAACTGATCAAAGCACAGCCGAACATCGATCTGACGGATCAAACAATGGTTCATTTTTTTCCGGGGGGGCGAGGGAATGACTTCTTCAGAAGTGTCTCAGGTGAGCCAGCTCTTTCTGCCTCTGAGGCTCGTGAAAAAGCCCTTCAGTTGTTACGAATTCCTCATGGTGTCATGACAGATCTTGCGAGGATTCGGTGGCAAACCGATTCCGGTTGGGTGAAAGAACGCGCATTTTTGAATATTGCATCTTTTGGGTTTACCGGAACGATTACTGATGCGGTGAACCATCAAGCGGACTGGCTTCGAAAAACGCCGCTTGGAAATAGTGGTCTCACTTATCTCGCGCATGCGTTAGGTTCTGCTGGGCATTATCGACGAGAGCCACTTCGAGTGGAAGTGGATGGTCGTTTGATTTTTGAAGGAAAAGTGCTTCTTGGGTCGGTGTTGAATGGCCGATTCAATGGAGGTGGAGTTTGTTGGTCAAAAGAGTCGATGTTGGATGACGGTGAGTTGGAGCTGGTCTTGATCGAGGGCCGGAAACTGACTGAAGTGCTGCGCGCACTTCCTGCGCTCCGCAATGGAGAATGGAGTGAGCGCGCTGGTGTTTATCGAGCAAAAGGGCGCCACATTCGGATCGAAAGACAAGGGGATCATCTGCGCTCATGCCCTTTCTGGGAGACGGATGGTGAGCAGCGCGAGCCAGAGGGAGTAAGGGTGACCGAGGTGGAGTGTATGCAGCGTGTTTTTCGAGCTTCCCGAGTTTCACAAGACGCTTCCTGATCGGGCCGATTCGAAGGGGGCCCGCCTGCTTGAATCTCCCTCCTATTTTGTGAGTCCTAGGCGGTTTTAACGGCATCTGAG
>Ga0169931_10010713_pt1 | contig 13029 bp, 11 predicted proteins | sample Kivu_15m_20L_FD_129675 | JGI IMG/M metagenome (GOLD analysis project Ga0169931, IMG submission 129675) | Freshwater microbial communities from Lake Kivu, Western Province, Rwanda to study Microbial Dark Matter (Phase II) - Kivu_15m_20L... | ecosystem: Environmental > Aquatic > Freshwater > Lake...
ATACATATCTCGGGATTGAAGTTTGCGGGTGAGAGCGTAATTAATCCCCTGGCTTTCTATGAGAATAATGCCTCTAGTACTCAAGTGCTTTTATCTGCTATGAAAGAATTTGGCGTTACTAATCTGGTTTTCTCTTCGTCCTGCTCTGTGTATGGAGATAGCGTCAACAAGTTACCCGTAAGTGAGTCCTCGGCTCTTGAACCTGTAAGTCCATATGGGCGGTCAAAACTTTTTTCAGAGTTGATGATTCGAGATGCGTATGCAGTTGGGTTGGTAAAACCAATTTCGCTGCGATACTTCAATGTAGCTGGAGGAACACCTGGAGTTTCTGCAGACTTTAGTAAGTATAATTTATTACCTAATTTATATCGCTCAATCACAATGAATCGTGAATTTAACTTATTCGGAGATGCTTTCGAAACTCCTGACGGTACCTGCGTCAGAGACTATTTAGATGTTCAACTCTTGGCTGGAGCTCACATTACTGCACTGCAACAACTGATTGAGGGTAAAGTCACTAAACTTGAATACAATTTGGGAAGCGGTCGTGGTCATTCTGTAAAAGAGATTATTCAAGCAGTTTCTAGAGTCACCAATTTTGAGCCTAAAATCAAGGTAGTAGCGTCACGAGAAGGAGATCCCGCATACATTACTGCCGATATACACAGCGCAGCGCATGATTTGAAATGGGAGCACAATAAAACAATTGAAGAAATTGTGCAGAGTGGCTGGGAAGCTTGGAATTCTTTCAGAGGTCTCTGGGATTAAATCAAAGGCCCATCAAAGTCGCTTGCTTATCAAAATCGGGGACAAGTTTACGGACTCGTTCAAAGCTTCCGATTGCCTTTATTTCCCCCTCTTCCATGTAAATCAACTTGTCAGCATCTCGAACGCTAGACAGTCGATGAGCAATCATTACGACAGTTACACTTCCATGCAGAGCCTTAACAGACTGCCCTATATCAAATTCAGTTTGTCCGTCCAGTGAGCTTGTGGCTTCATCAAAAACGAGCAGTTTCGGTTTAGTAAACATCGCTCGTGCGATACCAAGTCGTTGTCTCTGGCCGCCACTGATTTTTATCCCTCGGTCGCCAACTTTTGAATTCAAACCTTCAGGTAATTCTGCAACGAATTGATCGAGTTTTGCTATTCTCAGTGCTTCCCAAACCAAATCATCAGTCTCTGAAATTGCTGGATATCCCATTGCGACGTTATCTCTAATATTGCCCTCCAAAATAAGCACATCCTGTGGAACATAAGCTACAGATCCAGGCCACTTTGAAATGGCCTCCAAGGGTGGATGGCCAGAGATCGATACCAAACCTTTATCGGGCTTCAAAACGCCAAGTAATACATCAACAATTGTCGTTTTACCTGCCCCTGAAGGTCCAACAATCGCCACAAACTCACCCTCATTAATGGTGAACCTGACGTTTTTTACTGCCGGTAAATTTTTCGAATCATAGGTCAAAAAAACACCTTCAACTCTTATCACGCCCTCAAACCCGAGGTGCCTAATGTCTAAATCATCAAGAACAGTTGTAAGTTCTTGGACGCTAGAGAGAGAATCAATCAAGTCTAGTGTCGGACCAGCGATGCCTAAACTTGCTTTTATTCCGATAGCACCTTGCTGGGCCCTCAATACTGCAGGCGCAATTCTCGTGCTTGCTGCCAAGAAGACAGATAAAATAGCGACAGAGTAAACAGCGTCATACCTGTAGAATTGAATCGCACTGATAACTAATGCCCCTAAAACTACTGTAAGTTCAATTACATACTTACTTATATTGGGAATAAAAGCTATCTCGGCAGCATTATCAGCTAGCTTTAATCTTTCTGAGCCTATCAGCCTCGCATAATATTCTCTTCGATTCTTAACTAAAGATTCACGATAAGCACCTAATATCTCAAGGATTTTCTGGTTACTTGAGATAGACATCCTAGCTTGATCAATTCCTAATTGGTACGCCTTTTTATTCATCAATTTATAAAGAACAAGCCCTATGAATCCGAATAAAAGTAAGGTACTGAAGGCTACGACTGTATCAACCACAAACAAACCGATTGTTAAAATGAATAGAAGTATTAAGTCAGCTAACAAGTTTACCGTTGTCGCAATTATGCCTATTGTAATTACGCCAACACCAGCAGTTACCGCATATAAGTTCTGCTGCATAGAATTCTTGTGTAACCCTTGGAGTGGTTGCGACAACAATTTTGATAGCAGTCGTGTTGATATTTGTGCTCCTCGCCTACTCAAAAAGAAAAGCATACGGCGTGTAAAAATCACAGATACGATTGTTTTGCTGATTAACAAACCTGCAGCTATCAAACCCAACATTGATGCTTGGGTTTGTAACGACTGGCTTTCAAGATTCAAGGCGCTCAAGATAGCGAACAGTCTGTTTCCGGGCTCTCTTGAAGCCACTCCGTTTACAGCAAGCGCCCCCAAGATTCCCACCGCAGCCACTCCCGCTAGGTCTAGTATACCTAATCCAATTTGAATAAAAAGTACGATCCAAATCTTGCGTCTATCTCTCTTTGAAATCAGTTTTAGGGAGCGCAAAATCATGGAGGCTTCTATCTTAAATTGAATGTCCTTAAAATTCATAACCCCAGTTTAACTGACTATCAACAGCATTAGCTCCATCAGTCTTGTTAGAATTCGCCTATGTCAATCAGGCTTAAATTCTCTCCTCCACCCGTAACAGTCAAGCTCGTCGGTGGACTTGGTAACCAGTTTTTTGGTTTCTCTGCTGGGCAGTATCTAGCTTCGATTCTTAACACAAGACTGACAGTAGATTTAACTGAAATCCGAAGTGGAAGAAATGCCCACGAATCGTCAATCGAGAGTTTTACTTTAGAGGTTGATTATATTGAAAGAAACTATTGCTCAACAGTGCGACTATTAATTCGGATAATTGGCAAAGTGAGAAAACTAGGGTTCTTGGTTAAAGATTCGCATTATTTTTCAAAGGTTGTCGGGTTTGATGATAATCTGGAAAAAATAGAATCACCTGTTACCTTGAATGGTTACTTTCAGAGCTACCGTTACTTTTACTCTATAAGAGATTCTATAAAGCCTATTGAGCTAAAAAATCCAAGTTCGTGGTACTCCACCATGGAAGCGCAGTTTAAATCTCGACCATTTACGGCGCTTCACATTAGAAGAGGCGACTATCGAGAGCTGGGGGATTCCTACGGTCTACTCAGTTTTAAGTATTACAAGTCATGCCTTGACCGACTAAAGTTGTTAAAGATTTCTTACCCGATTTATATATTCACTGATGACATAAATAGCGCAAGGCAGATGTTTGACGACTCATTGGATGTGGAGGTAAATTGGATAACACCGCCTTCAGGTGCTGACCCTGCAGAATCGCTGCTTTTGATGAGCAAGGCCAAGGTGAACATAATCGCAAACTCAACTTTCTCTTGGTGGGGTGCAGCCCTTAACGAGACTGGCAAAGTAGTTCTTGCGCCAGAAAAATGGTTTAAAGCGATGCCCGACCCAGAATTTCTCTACCCACCTGAATGGTTGCGTATAGCTAGTCAATGGGAAGTCTGACCTCGCCTATACATTTGCCTCATACTCCGATCTTTTGCCAAACCTAAGACCGCAGAAGAATACTTGAAATCACTAAACAATAGATTTCGTAACTTTCTTAGTTCATATTCATTAGCCTTCGTTAATCCTGCAATTACCAATGCTTTTTTTAGGTTTCTGTAAAACAAAATTGTTCGTTGTGCACCAAGCTTTTGTATCGAGTATAAACCTACTATTTCTCTCCATGTATCTAGGCAAAGTAAAGCATTCGCGGGATTAACGCCTATTTCAGAGACAACAGATTGAGTAATAGATTCAGCAATCTTACGATTTTGCGCTGATACTGAATTTCGACTTAAACGATAGCCCAATAAAGTTTCTGGCACTGATACTAATTGACCGACTTTTGCTAATCTCAGCCAGAGAGAAATGTCTTCAGCTGGAAAATCGCTTTTTCTATAACCCCCAACGCTCTCAATTGAGCGTCTGTTATATAGGACTCCAGGATGCGGAGTTTGCTGACTAAAATGTAGGGAAATCGTTGTTGGTGCGTGCTCTATAGGACTTGGAATCACTCCAAATTTTTTTCCATTCTCAGTAATAAACTCATAATCAGAAAAAATTGCTGCTGTTTGACCTGTAATTAAACTTCGCTGCAGACCTAGCCTCTCTGGTCGATACCCATCATCAACATCAAATCTAGCAATCCAATCATTGCTTGACTCACAGATTCCTAGATTCAAAGCCTCTACAAGTCCTAACTTCGGATTCCTTAGAACTCTAACCTTATGGTTATCCTTTGACCATTTCTTCAGGATTAATTGGGTTCCATCTTCAGATCCATCGTCGACAACAATAATCTCATCATCTTTTTTTACGTTTTCCTCAATCTGCTGAATTGCTTTATGTAAGAACGGCTCACCATTTTTTACTGGCATAAGAACAGTGATGTTTATCATTGTCGTCCTTTTCACATAAGCTCAATTTTTGACACATCCATTTAACTTCTCAGAGGGAATGATAGACTCAAGGAGTGTCCGATATCGCTAATAAAAGAGTGTTTATTTCCGGCTCTCGTGGAATGGTTGGTGGAAATATTGTTGCATATGCGAGGAAATCAGGATGGCAGATCTTCGCACCCTCGCGAGATGAACTTGAGCTGCAAGACACAAGCGCTGTCGCTCGTTATCTTAAAGAAACAGAAATTGAGGCGGTGATTCACTGTGCTGCGAGAGTTGGTGGAATCGCAGCAAATGTGGCTGCTCCTGCAGATTTCATTATTGATAATATAAAAATAGACTCATCGATTATTTCATCAGCCCGTGAGCTAGAGATTGAGGAGTTTATTTATTTTGCCTCTTCTTGCATGTATCCTCGAAATACGACTCAGCCGATGAAGGAAGATCAGATTCTAACTTCAACTTTGGAGCCGACTAATGAGGGTTACGCCCTATCAAAGATCGTGGGAGCAAAAGCCGTTGCCGCAATTGCGGTTCAAGATGGATTGAATTGGCGCGTGCTTATTCCTTCTAATTTGTATGGCCCTGGCGATAATTTTGATAAAGATACAAGCCACCTAGTTCCCTCGGTGATCCAGAAAATTAGTAGTGCTATATCCGCCAACCAATCATCTGTCGAAATCTGGGGCAACGGGGAGGCGAAGAGAGAATTTACCTATGTTGGAGATGTTGCTGAATTTGTGATCGAAAACATTCATAATTTAAATCTCTGGCCGTTAATGATGAATCTTGGTTATGGTGAAGATTTTTCAGTTAACACGTACTATAAGGAGATTGCTGATGCCCTTTCCTTTTCTGGCACGTTCTTCCATAACTTGTCCAAGCCAGTTGGCATGGAGCAAAAACTTCTAGACAGCTCAATTGCCAAAGAGAATGGTTGGAGACCTAAGACGAGCCTTGATTCTGGCATTGAAAAGACAATTAAATGGTTTCAGGAGAATATTTCAAATGACTGAAGTGTTTTATCCCCTGGCTAGCACTACATGGAATGACGATGAGTACTTAGCACTTGAACGGGTTATTGAATCGGGCAATTTCACGATGGGCAAAGAGGTGTCAAAATTTGAAGAGCAGTTTGCAGAGAAAATGGGAACAAAATTTGCTGTAATGACAAATAGTGGCTCGAGTGCAAACTTAGCAATGATGTCTGCAGCAAAGTATGTAAAGAATTCCCACCTTAACGATGGAGATGTTGTAATTGCCCCTGCAGTTTCATGGAGCACGACTTACTATCCAATACACCAGTTAGGTTTCAGTATATCTTTAGTCGATATTAACCTTGATACACTAAATATAGACATCGATAAGGTCCGTGAAGCAATTACGAGTCGAACAAAAGCAATACTCACAGTAAATCTTCTAGGAAACCCATCAGATCTAATTGCGTTACGCAATATTGCTCAGGAATATGGCCTTCAACTCTTTGAAGATAACTGTGAATCCTTAGGTGCGAGCTTAGATGGCAAGCAGGCAGGGACGTTTGGTCGGGCAGGAACCTACTCTTCTTTTTTTAGCCATCACATTTCTACTATGGAGGGAGGCTTAACGGTAACCGATGATGAGGCTTTTTATCAGACAATGAAATCAGTCAGAGCGCATGGTTGGACTCGCGACTTGCCTGATGAAAATCATGTTCATAACAAGAGTGGAGATGACTGGGACGACTTATTCAGATTCGTGATTCCCGGGTATAACCTTCGTCCCCTAGAGCTAGAGGGCGCTCTTGGACAAACTCAGATTGCAAAACTTGATGATTTTGTTTTAAATCGTCGTCTAAATGCTGAGGTGCTCTTAGGAAAAGCAAAGCACCTTAATCACATTAAATTCCAGAAAGAGAATGGAACATCCTCTTGGTTTGGCTTTTCTATTGTGTTGTTGGGCCCTTTATCTGGCAAACGAGCCATGTTAGTTGGTGCACTAAATAGAGCCGGGATACAATCGAGGCCAATTGTTACAGGAAACTTCGCTCAAAATCCGGTCATGAAACATTTACGCCACGAGCCAATCCCTGAGCTAACAAATGCGAGATATATTCATGAAAACGGCCTCTTTGTTGGAAACCATCACTATTTAATGGAAAAACAGCTGGGTAGACTAATAGAAGTACTCACAGAATTTGAGGAGTCTTATGACAGATAAAAGAGTTGCATTTATTACAGGAATTACAGGTCAAGATGGATCTTACTTGGCTGAGTTCCTTCTTGAAAAAGGTTACCAAGTACATGGTCTCATACGCCGAGCAAGTTCCTTTAACACACAGAGAATTGATCATCTGTTCCAAGACCCTCATGAACCAGGCATAAAACTTCATCTGCACTATGGAGACATGTCAGATGGAGCCGGACTCACCAATTTAATTACGACCATTAAACCCACGGAAATCTACAATCTCGCAGCTCAAAGTCATGTAAAGGTCTCCTTTTCAATGCCTCACTACACAGCTAATGTTGATGGTATTGGAGCAGTAACTATTCTCGAGGCTATTAGAAGTTCAGGTTTGGATACTCGGTACTATCAGGCCAGTACAAGTGAATTGTATGGCTCCACTCCACCTCCGCAAAGTGAGAGAACTAAATTCCATCCACGAAGTCCTTATGCAGCTGCCAAGCTCTATGCTTATTGGGTAACTATTAATTATCGGGAAGCATACGGAATTCACGCAAGCAATGGAATTCTCTTTAACCATGAATCACCTCGACGCGGCGAAACGTTCGTCACTCGCAAGATAAGTCGCGCCGTCGCTTCGATTGTTCATGGCAAACAGAAAAAACTCTATCTTGGTAATCTTGATGCAATTCGAGACTGGGGATATGCCAAGGAATATGTAGAAGGAATGTGGCTGATGTTGCAACAAGAGAGACCAGATGACTATGTAGCAGCTACTGGAGTGGGGGCTTCCATAAAAGATTTCTGTGAAGTGGCATTTGATAGAGTAAATTTAAGGTGGCAAGATTTTGTCGAATTTGATTCGCAATATCTGCGACCAACTGAAGTCGATGCCTTGATTGGGGACCCCTCTAAGGCAAAAGAGAAGCTTGGATGGCAAGCAAAGACTCATTGGAAAGAACTTGCTGAATTAATGGTTGATGCAGACTTAGAATTACAGAAGTAGATGAACTACTCTGTAACAGTTCTCATTCCCGCTCACGGTAAATCGCCTTTCATTTCTGAAACTTTGCTAAGCATTGAGGGAAATTCCTTGCTGCCACATGAAATCTTAATTATTGACGATGGACTGACTGAGTCAGCTTTGAGCACTATAAAGCAGTTTAATACTCGATTACCGATTAAACTCAAAAAAAATAGTGGAATTGGTCTAGTAGATGCGCTAAATACGGGTTTAAAAGTTGCATCCGCAGAATTTATCTGTCGCATTGATGGTGACGACCTGATGAAACCTGAAAGGATTACAACTCAGCTCCGCTCACTCCAATCAAATAAGCAGCTTGTCGCCGTTGGCTCCCAATGTGTCTACATTGATGAAAACTCGCGAGAGATTGGATTTTCGAAATATCCTGTCGGAATGTTAAACAGTAAGCCAGAGTTCAAGAATAAATGTCTTATTGCTCACCCAAGCACGATGTATTGCTTGGACTCTGCGATTTCAATTGGGGGCTATAGATCACTTTTCAAGTGGAATGGCACAGATATTGCTGAAGACTATGACTTCTGGTTGAGGCTTTCACGGCTTGGGCAGATCGAAATCACTAATAACTTTCTTACTAAGTATAGACAGCATAGGAATCAGATTTCTTCAAATAGCGTCTATGGACAAATTCTCGGTACGCCCTATATTTCTGCAATACACAGGAAAGATGGAGAATCTAGTCCTATTGAGATTGAATTTATAAATAATCAATCTTTATTGTCAGATTATTACTTCACTGTTATCAGAACACGATTAGGCTATAGAATGTTCTCCGTATGTAAGCTCACGCTGCTAGAAGTTAGGTGTCCCAAGTGGTTAAGTCAAAGTTTTTTTGGAAAGGTTTTACGGCGAATAATAAACTTGCTCAATAGGTGATTAACTCTCGAGCACTGTAATCATTTCACGCGCCACTGATGTCAAAACAGTTGAATTCTTCCATTTCCTCGAAATTGGCTTTAAAGCATCATATTGTTTTTTTGCTAAGGACTTCTTTTCACTAATATCAAGTTGAAGTAATCTGCGCAGCAGAGCAACTATCTCTTTGGGGTCATCTGACACTTCAAAAGCTGAATCGTTGGGAATCCCGTAACGGTCGAGTCTTGGGCCAACAAAAAGCGTTAGGCATCCGGCTCTCACCGAATCAAAAAGTTTTTCACTTATAAAATCTGATGAATTTTCAATCACGATGGAAATCTGAAAATTCTTTAAGGTTTGTGATTTATTGGATGATTCCCCCGCATATTGACTATTTATTTTTCCTAATCCATATAACGACTTTAAGGAAACATCTGACCATGATGAGTTAATTAGAGACCTGGACCAATGCCACCAATCAAAATTTATTCCTTTATTCCAATTCGTTCCAAATAGTAATAACTCATCTATATTTGTCTGACTGAGTGTTCTTCTCCTTAAACTATATTGCTCGCCTTTTCTAGCTGAGAACTTATTTCCTTGAACCATTACAGCCTGATTTAATCTATCCTCCCAATTTTCAAAGACATTTTCACTCGTGAAATCATCTTGTGGCCAGCTAAATGCACGACCGTTTACACGATCTGCCCAATCAATTGAAGGAGCAAAGACTGATCCGAACAGCTCTAGAACTTTTGGGAGGTAACGAGTCTTTTCAACAATATATGGTTCCCAGAGTACGAGTATCCTTCTTTCCTTTGGTATATCAGAATTCAATATGTAGTCACGTATCTCTGTGTTAAATGAGTTTGCGATTATTGCGTCAGCTTTTTCAGAATAGTCATTGCCACAGATAGTATGCCCACGATCAATTAGTACTCTCTCAAAATTATTCCAAGGGCCCGACGAACCAAACGGAAATACCCCTTGAAATGAATGTCCAGTTACCCTAATCTTCAATTCTTCCCCTTCAAAACTTCTTTACATCCTAAAAGTAACCCGCATATTGCACCATCTTGAGATCTTGGATTTCTCAGTTTAGAGTAGAAAAGAATAATGATTTGTCCAATATTGGACCACCAGAAAGCAAGATTCCCGACTATTCCGAACTCTGCTACCTCTATCAATCTCTTTCGATTTGCCACCCACATTCTCCAAAACTCTTGTTTTCTTGGCCGTTCAATGTCTGATTCAAAGTGCTTTAGATAAATTTTAGGATCTGTGATTAGTTGGCCCTTTCTCCCCATTCGAATTGAGAAAATTACATCCTCACCGAGTGATTGGCCAACGAAATCCTGTTCGAATCTGGTTTTGCCAATGAATTTCACCTTCCATGCTGAACATCCGATAAGCCAGTCAACCGCCTGATGTTTCCCTTTCAGATTTCTCACGGGAATGTTGATGCCGCTTTTTAGAACTACTCCATCTTGCTTTGAGTCTAGAAGGAAAATACTTTGAAATAATCCAATAAGACCTGATGGTATGACTCTGGGTCGTAAATTCTCTTCGCTCACTGCTAATCCTGAAACGCCAATTACTTCCTCTCTTTTCAAATGCGTGAGACATTTCTCAAAGTAGGATTCGTCAGGAAAAACATCATCATCAAGAAAAAAAATAAATTTGCTATTTTTAGCATTTTCAATACCGATATTGCGCTGTATTGCGGCAGATTTTATCGTTGTAAGGATGTATTTAACATTTGGTTTATGCATAAGGTTTAGTGATTGCTTAGGTTCATCTGATGAGTCAACTACGATGATTTCTAAGGATTTGAGCCCAAATTCTAAAATCTTGGTTATCAAACTATTTAGTAGCTCTGGCCTATTTTTCGTAGGTATTATTACTGAAATCAATGGACTCAAATTTGCTTTTCCAAGTACTGAATAGTCTTTGATAAGCCCACTTTTCGGGAAACCTTCGGCTCCCACTTGAGTAAGTTCCTAGCTTTGGAAATGTCAGGTTCTCTGTGTTTTGGATCATCAGCGGGAAGTGGCTCAAAAATTAATTTCGAATTTGAATTGGTCAATTCTATAATTTCACTGGCCAATTCAAGCATGGTTGTTTGTATCGGATTACCAAGATTAATAGGCGCGTGAATACCTTCTGCGAAAAAGAGAGCGATTAACCCATCTATCAAATCATCCACGTAGCAAAAGCTTCTTGTCTGGGTGCCATCGCCATAAACAGTGATGTCTTCATCCTTGAGAGCTTGAACAATGAAGTTACTTACCACTCGACCATCGCCAACACTCATTCGAGGTCCAAAGGTATTGAAAATTCGTGCAATTCTGGTATCCAATCCATATTGTCTGTGATAATCAGAAAAAAGAGTTTCTGCTGCTCGTTTTCCTTCGTCGTAACAAGCCCTAATTCCTAAGGGGTTCACGTTTCCCCAATACTCTTCGCGCTGAGGCGACTCGTTTGGATCACCATAAACCTCCGAAGTGGAAGTTTGAAGAATCCTTGACTTTGTGCGTTTTGCAAGGCCCAGCATATTGATCGCGCCATGAACGCTTGTTTTTAAAGTTTGCACTGGATCCCTCTGATAATGGAGAGGTGAAGCAGGGCAAGCTAAATTGAAAATTGCATCAACTTCCACAAAGAGGGGGAGAGTGATGTCGTGACGCATAAATTCAAATCTTGGATTGTCAAAATGATGGCTTAAATTTGATTTATTCCCAGTATATAAATTGTCAGCGACAAGCACATCTTCTCCCCTTTCAATGAGTCGATCTACTAAATGAGAGCCAAGGAACCCTGCCCCTCCAGTTATTAAAATTCGCATTCTCTTATCTCCTCTCACTATCTTACAAAAGACACCAATTTTCTCTATCTAATCGCCCAAGCATATTTTCAAGATATGGAGATTCCATAGGATGTATTCCTATTTCCTTTCCTAATAGATGTCTGGCATAGAGTGAGTAGCTGGAAATCGCAAATTCCTCGTAACTTGGGGAAGGTGACTTAGCGTACCCATGGAAAAAGGCATATCCACTCCCCACGGCAGCAAATGAAATCATTTTTGACTCAAAAGGGCCCTCACGGTTATGAACACCTGACCGAGCTTGACCTTTCGAATCAAGATAATAGATCCCTCTCTTTCTTGATATGTAAAAAGCAAGGCGGTCAAAGAAGTCGATTACTGGGAAAATACGGTTAATCACTCTACTTCCTGAATTTCCACAAATCGAACTTAGTATCTTCTCTTTTGAAAGCTCAATGCAATATCTCTCGAATCCAAAAGCATGGGTATTTACTGCATCTCTTTGGAAATAGTGCTGTGACCGCGAGAGAAAAGTCTTTCTTGATGCACTAAATCTGTAAGGTCTCCGAGTTCCGACAACACCATATCCCTGTTTCAACTTTTGAATAATAGGCGTTACTACATCTCCAAGAAAGATTGTGTCTGCATCCAAGTGGATTAGATATCTCTCTTTACGGGTCATAATCAACGAGGCCCACAAAGTTGCAGTACCGAGGTGACCTAATTTATAGGCAGTTTTTAATTCAGTCTCGGTTGTTCCTATTTCACTTAAATTCTGTTTAGTATTGCTCAAATCAACTATCATAGGCTTTAGTTTTGTGGAACTTGGCAAGCGAAGAAAGTCACTACGATATCCAATCACATGGATTGGAAAATCGTGATGGTGCAGATATGAACTAAGCATTGGCGAAAGAATTTCCCCACACCCTAGCGCTTCAGTCCAAATAAAGATATCCAAGTAGCCATCCTTCTGCTTCATTTAAGCCTTTCGCCACAGCATATTGTCGTGGAAATTCTGCCACTCTCATTATCCTATTGTTTATCCAAGTCGATTAGTTAAAGTAGTGAAAAGTACAGCCACTTTGCCTTGGCCTTGGGTCTCTTAGGATATTTTTGGTGCTTACATGTTACCGCTCTTGACGAACTGAGTTGAAGTAGTGTGGAAAATAAAGTGGTGGTGGTTACAGGCGGCTTATCAATTGGGAGGTAGGGGTCTGGACAGGGGTGCCCCAACCCATAAGTTAACCTCGGAAATTAGACCAATAATCAAAATGGACTGAACCTTGTATTTTCCACTCCTTTGAAACATCTTAACCTTATACAAACTAACAAATTTGCGCGAAAACTATGGTCACCAGATCTTAGGTTAATATGTAGAATAAGGACTTCCTCTAGTCCCCATCGTCTAGGGGCCTAGGACATCGCCCTTTCACGGCGGTAACACGGGTTCAAATCCCGTTGGGGACGCCAGGTGATAAAGAGAAGAGATTTTCTTTCTCGCCTGTATTTACATGTTGGCCCAGTAGCGCAGTTGGTTAGCGCGCCGCCCTGTCACGGCGGAGGTCGCGGGTTCAAGTCCCGTCTGGGTCGCGATGTATTTTTTTCGGCTGGGTAGCTCAGTTGGTACGAGCGTGCG
>Ga0169931_10010715_pt1 | contig 13028 bp, 11 predicted proteins | sample Kivu_15m_20L_FD_129675 | JGI IMG/M metagenome (GOLD analysis project Ga0169931, IMG submission 129675) | Freshwater microbial communities from Lake Kivu, Western Province, Rwanda to study Microbial Dark Matter (Phase II) - Kivu_15m_20L... | ecosystem: Environmental > Aquatic > Freshwater > Lake...
ATGCGACCCAACTGGTAGCGGTCCACCAGACCGGCGAACAACGCCGCCGCCACCGTCGCCAGCCCGAGCGTCGTGACCAGCGCGATGTAGCGAACCTTGGCGCCGGCCACCAGCAGCACACCCACTGCGGCCGCCACCAGCACCGAGGCGCCACCCAGGTCGGGTTGCAGCACGATCAGCACCACAGGCGCTCCCACCATCAACAGGCTGGTGACGAAGCGCGGGTACGACACGTCATCGGATCGCTCCTCGGCCAGGAACCAGGCCAGCACCACCAGCACCGCCGCCTTGGCGAACTCGGCCGGCTGTACGGCGATCGGTCCGACGTCGAAGGACAGGCGCGCTCCACTGCGCACGGCGCCGACGATCAGGACGAGCACCAAGGCGAGCAAGGTGGCGCCGTACAGGGCGCCGGAGCGCTCACCGAACCACCGATAGTCGAAGGCCATGACCACCGCCATGGCAGCGGCGGCGATGATCAGGAAGATCACCTGCCGTTCGGCGTACAGGAACGGGTCGATTCCCTGTCGCAGCATGAGGGGGCGTGTCGACGAGTACACGGCGGCTACACCGATCACGGCCAGCAGGGCCGTGCACGCCAGCAGGATCCAGTCGATGTTGCGCTGGGGGTCGGCACGGCTCGAGGTGAGGGTCCCCAGGTTGAGACCCGCCTTACGCCTCGCGGTCAGCAGTGCCACGTCGCCTACTCCGTCGCGTAGCCGAACTGACCGGCGAGACATGACAGGGACGGCATGGACCGTTCCGGTGCGGCGGTGAGCATGGTCGGGTCGAGGGGATCGGACAGCAGCACCGGGTGAAGGGGTTGGCTACCCGCCAACGCCATGAACATGCACTTCACGGCGGGGGCGGCGGCGCGCGACCCGTAGCCGGCCTTCTCGAGATAGGCAGCCACCGTGTAGGGACGGGCGGGATCGAGGCTGTACCCGGCGAAGGTCGACGAGTCGTTCCAGGGTTGGTTGCCCAGACCTTGGGCGGTTCCGGTCTTCCCGGCGACGGGCAACCGGTCGTACTCGTAGTTGCGGAACAGGCGCTCACCCGTGGTCGAGTGGTAGTAGTCGCTCGTCACGCCGGGACCGGTGATCACACGGGCCAACCCCATCGTGATCGCCTCCCCGATGCCTCCGCCCAGGTCGATGATCCGTTGTACATCGGGTTGCGCCCGTCGCTCCTCGACCACCGCCTGCGACAGGTCGGCGAAGCCGGGCAGCACCGGATGATCCGGGGTGCCTGGGGCGAGGATCGAGTCGACGATCTGGGGCCGAAGGATCCGACCCCCGTTGGCGAAGGCGGCGTACCCCTGGGCCAGTTGCAGGGGCGTCGCCGACAACAGACCCTGTCCGATGGACAACTGGATGTTGTCTCCCACGTAGTAGCCCGCACCCTCTTCGGCACTGATGGCCCGGGCCGCCGCCAACTGGCGCTTCAATTCGGCGTCGGGCACGGTGCCGGACGACTCGTAGGGCAGTTCGATCCCGGTGCGAGCACCGAAACCGAACAGTCGCACCTGCTCCTGAAGGACCGGTTGGCCGCCGCGCTGGGTGAAGATCTCATCACCGATCTTGTAGAAGAACACGTCGCTCGACACGGCCAGGGCATCGACCACGTTCACCGAGCCGTAGACGCACGGTCGATTGGTCGCTGCGCACACGGCGTTGCGGAACTCGCATCGGATCTGGTCACACCGCGTGCTGTCGACACTCCCCTCCGAGAGCCGGTAGGTGCCCCGGTCCTCGACGCGATAGTCGATGCCACCGGGTAACTGCCCGGTGTTCAGGGCGGCGTAGGCGACGAAGGGCTTGAAGGTCGAGCCCAGGTTGTAGCGGGCCTGGATGGCTCGGTTGATCAGGATCGACTGGTCGGGGTTGTCGGTGGCCGGAAACACCTGCGCGAAGCGCGAGGACGACACGCCCGCATTGAACCAACGGTTGTCGAAAGTCGGATAACTGGCCATCGCCACCACGGCGTTGGTGCGGTGGTCGAGCACGGTGATCGACCCCGCCGGCGCCTTGAAGGGCACCTCGGGTGGAAACTCGGGGAACGCGTACTCGCCTGTGGTTACTTTCGGGTTGCGTGCGACGATCTGGCGCCGCTCCCGCAACTGGGTCTCGAGGGTCTCCTCGGCGAACTGCTGGAGGTCGAGATCGATGGTCAGCACGACATCGCGACCCGCGACCGGCTCCTGCCGAGCGAGTTCCTCGACCATGTTCCCCCGGGCATCCACCTCGTAGCGCACCCATCCCGGCGTACCCCGCAGCACGTACTCGAAACTCTGCTCCACCCCGAACTGGCCGACGCGCTCCGACATCAGGTAGCCGCTCGCGCGGTACTGGTCCACCTCGTCCTCGCGTATCGCACCCAGGTAGCCCACGACGTGGCTGGCCAGTGGGGCGTAGGGGTAGTCGCGGCTCCACTGCTCCTCGACGCCGACACCGGGATAGTCCTCGACGCGCTCACGCAGGAACAGGACGGTCTCCTCGTTCACGCCCTCTTTCACGGGCAGGGGCAGCAGAGGGTCGTACCGTTTGCTGTCGTAGCGGTCCTCGAGTGCGTCCACGGGTGTGCGCAGCGGCCCCGACAGTCGCTGGAACAGCGCCAGTCGATCGGCATCCCGTCGGATCACGTCGCGTTCGACTGTGACGGTGAGCACCCGTTCGTTGTCGGCGAGTATGCGGCCGTCGACATCGAAGATGCGACCACGCTCGGGAAGCAGCACCACGGTACGCGTGCGGTTGGCGGCCACCGTGTCGGCGATGGCAGGTGCATCGACCACCTGCATGAACCACATGCGGGTGGCCAGCAGGCCCACCAGCGACATGCACACGAGGCCGAGCGCGATCAGGCGTCTGCTTCGGCGATCGGCGGCCATGGTCGAGATTCTTCCAGTTCGAGGTCGGTCAGACGGGTCGGGGAATGCGCAGGCACCATCGGGCGAGGGGTACGGCGGCCGGTGCCATCACCGTGTTCACCAACCCCGCCACCAGTGCGACCTGCCACAGTCGATGCCCGATCCAGGGCTCCTGGGCGATGAGCGCCTGTCCGAGCGGGAAGGCGACCTCGCCCACCGCCGAGGCCAGCCCGACGGCGAGCGCCGCCAACCACCATGGCGGGATCATCGGCCGTGCCCGCAGCGATCCGGCGAGGGCGCCTGCCGCCGCGGCGGCCAGAGCGCCCAGACCCATAGGACTCACCAACATCAGATCGTGCAGTGCCCCGAGGGCGAACCCCACCAACGCACCGCGCTCGACGCCACCCGCCACGCCGGCCGCAGCGCTCATCAGCAGCATCAGGGGCACCACGGCCCCCGCCACGCGCGCCTGGGTGGCCACGGTGGTCTGAAAGGCCAGCAGGGTGATGCCCACCAGGCCCACCCGGAGCCAGGGACGCATGAGCAGGGCCCACATGTCAGCGCACCTCCTCGGAGGCCGGTCGATACAGCAGCACGCGAACAAAGTTCAGTGAACCGAGATCGGCGCTGAGCGTCACCTCGACCACCGGTCCGGCGCTTCCCGGCCGCTCCACCACGCGTGCCACCCGCCCCACGACGATGTCGGGAGGGGCCAGGCTGGTGATACCGCCCGCCGTCATCACCGCCGCTCCGACCTCGACCCCTCCCAGGCGCGGGTTCGCCTCGATCAACGACACGATCGGAGACTCGTCGGGGCCGCGGCCCTGCAGTGCTCCGGTGTCGTTGGGGACGAGTCCCGGCCGGGTCACCACGGGTGCCGCCGATTCGGTCGTCGCCGACGGTTCCGCCGTCCCCATGGTCGCCGAGGCGGTCGTCGAGGTGGTCGCCGAGGTGGTCGTCGAGGTGACGTCGTCGTCCACCTCGGCGGCGTCGGGAGCCTGCACCGGCGCCAGAGGGTCACGGGCACGGGTCCGCGTGTCGAGCGGGGTCTGCAGCAGGGTGCCGTCGTCCGAGCGCACCGGGTTGACGACCTTCACACCGAGGGTGAAGTCGCGGTCGTTGATCAACATGACCACGGCGCGATCCGACGACACCCGGGTCACCTTGCCCACCAGACCGGAGGCGTTCACCACCGGCATACCCACGCGCACGCCCCGCTCACGGCCCTGGTCGATCTCGATGGTCTGCGCCCAGTTCGATGGTGACAGGCCCACGACCCGCGCTGTCACGGTCTCCAGTCCCGCCAAGGTCTGCATACCGTTGAGGGCCAGCAGTTCCTGCGCTTCCCGCACGCTCGCCTCAGCGGCGATGGCGGCACCTCGCTGGCGTTCGATCTCGGCACGCAACGCTTCGTTCTCACGTCGCAGATCGTCGACCTCGAAGATGCCGCGCCAGGCGTTGCGCACCGGTCGGGCGACGGCCTCGGCTCCGTCCCGAACCGGTTGGAACGCCCGGCCGAACCCATCTCGCGCCCCGTCGATCACCGGGTTGCCACGCAGATCCAGTGTGATCAGGAGCAGAGCGCTGAGGAACAACCCCAGCAGGACTCGGCGGCGAGTGAACGGCGAGTTGGACACGATGAAAGCGACCCGATTCGACTCCAACTCGGGGCGATCAGTCCTCGCCGCCCTGGGCCAGCAGTCCTCGCATGGCCTCGATGTTCTCGAGGGCGCGCCCCGAGCCGATGACGACCGAGAACAACGGGTCAGGAGCCATCTTGATGGGCATGCCGGTCTCGTGGGCGATGCGGGCGTCGAGGCCGGCCAGCAGCGCCCCACCCCCGGTCAGGGTGATACCGGTCTCCATGATGTCGGCCGCCAACTCGGGCGGCGTCTTGTCCAGGGTGGTCTTCACCGCATCGACGATGGCCGCCACCGGCTCGGCGATCGCCTCACGTACCTGCTCTGTGGTCAACTCGATCGTACGGGGCAGTCCGCTGATCAGATCCCGACCCCGGATGTCGGCGGTCAGTTCCTCGGCGAGGGGCCAGGCCGAGCCCATGTGGATCTTGATCTCCTCGGCGGTGCGCTCGCCGATGGCCAGGGAGCACTCCTTCTTGACGTACTGGAGGATGGCCTCGTCCAGTTCGTCGCCCGCCATGCGCAGCGACTGCGCCACGACGATGCCGCCCAGCGAGATCACCGCCACCTCGGTGGTGCCACCGCCGATGTCCACGATCATGTTTCCACTGGGCTCGTGCACGGGAAGGTCCGCCCCGATGGCGGCTGCCATCGGCTCCTCGATGATGTGCACCGGCTTACGGGCGCCGGCGAACTCGGCAGCGTCCTGCACCGCTCGCTGCTCCACACCCGTGATGCCCGAGGGCACACACACCACCATGCGCGGCTTGCTCCACCGACTCGTGTGCACCTTCTGGATGAAGTAGCGCAGCATCTTCTCGCACACCTCGAAATCGGCGATGACGCCGTCTTTCAAGGGCCGCACGGACCGGATGTTGTTCGGGGTCCGGCCCATCATGCGCTTGGCTTCCAGACCGACGGCGACAGGTCGCCCGTCGTTCACGTCGATGGCCACCACCGAGGGTTCGTTCAACACCACGCCCATACCGCGCACGTACACCAAGGTGTTGGCGGTACCGAGGTCGATCGCGATGTCGCGGCTGAGCGACAACGGGTTATTGCGCCGCACGGCACCCTCCTGTCGGCCGAGTGGATCGCACGATGCTAACCGGCACACCCACGAGGTGGCGCGCGCTGGTCACAGACCGGGGAAGAAGATGCTGATCTCGCGATCGGCCGAGGCGAGTGAGTCGGAACCGTGAACCAGGTTCTCGGTGACCTCGAGGCCGAAATCGCCCCGGATGGTTCCCGGGGCCGACGCCCGCGGGTTGGTGGCGCCCATCATCGAGCGCACCACTTCCCAGGTGTCGGTGGGACCTTCGACCACCAGCGCCACCACTGGGCCTCGTGACATGAAGGCGACCAGATCGGGGTAGAACGACTTGCTGACGTGCTCGGCGTAGTGCGCTGCCAGCACGTCCGCGGTGAGGGTGCGCAGCTCCATGGCCAGCAGGCGCAGACCACGGGCTTCGAAGCGGGAGACGATCGTTCCGACCAGACCCCGTTCGACGGCATCGGGCTTCAACAGGACGAGTGTGCGATCAGACATGACTCCGAGGCTACGGGCGCTGCGGCACCCGGCCAACTGCCCTGCGTCAGGGCAGCACCCGCCGGAGGTGGCTGCGCGCTGCGCCCACCACGTACAGCGAACCCGTCACCAGTACGGCATCCTCGGCGCCCGCCTGCGCCAGGGCGATATCGCAGGCCTGCTCGACGCTGCCTTCCCGGCGGACGTCGGCGCAGCCCAGCCCCCTCGCCGCACGCACCAGATCGTCGACGTTACGCGTCCGGGGTGACGGCGCCGGGGTGCAGACCACCGCATCGAACTCGTCGGCCCGCAGGGCGGAGAGCATCTCCTCCGGATCGCGTTCGCGCAGGCAACCCACCACCAGCACACGTCGGCCCGCCGGGTCGAAGTCCTCGAAGAACACACTGGCGCAGGCGTCCGCACCATGGGGGTTGTGCGCCCCGTCGATGATCACCAGGGGCTGGTGGCCGAGCACCTCGAACCGCCCCGGCACCACAGCGGCAGCGAACCCCTCGGCGACGACGTCATCGGGTAGTGGTGCGGCGAAGAACGCCTCGGCAGCGGTCAACGCCACGGCGGCATTGTCTGCCTGGTGCCGACCGTGCATGGGGATCAACACCTCGGGGTAGATCGTGGTGGGCGAGCGCAGGTCGACCAGCCGACCTCCCAGCGCCAACTGATCACCGATGGCGTCGAAGTCCTCGCCGCGCAGCAACAGGCTGGCCGGTCCCTCGGCCAGGAAGATCTCGACGAGTTCGGGATCGGTCTCCCCCACCACCGCCACCCCGTGCGAGGTGATGATGCCCGCCTTCTCACGGGCTATGTGCGCCCGCGTGGGCCCGGCGAGTTCGGTGTGGTCCAGTCCGATGTTGGTGATCACCGACACGGTGGCGTCGACCACGTTGGTGGCGTCCCAGCGCCCCAGCAGCCCCACCTCGACCACCATGGCGTCGACGGCGACGGAGGCGAACCACGAAAAGGCCGCCGCCGTGCAGATCTCGAAGTAGCTGGGTCGAACGCCGATGAGCGGTTCCAGACGGGCGATGGCGGCGACGTGCTCGCTCAGTTCGTCGTCCGAGATCGGCTCGCCGTCGACGCACATGCGCTCGTTCACCCGCTCGAGATGCGGACTGGTGTAGAGCCCGACCTTCAGGCCCATCGCCATGAGCAGGCGGCTGATCATCTGCGAGGTGGAACCCTTGCCGTTGGTCCCCGTCACATGCACCACGGGTGCGCACCGGTGCGGATCACCCAGTGCCTCGACGAGGACCGTGATGCGGTCGAGAGAGGGGTGTTCGATCCGTCCGGTCCGCTCATAAGACGCATGCGCGTCCAGATAGGCGAGGTGATCGAACGGCGTCATACTCGGCGTTCAGGACGCCGCGCGCTTGGGCCGCGGTGCGCGGCCCGACGCCCGCGGGACGAGCGTCGGATTCACCCGGTCCAGCACCGTGCGCCCGTCCAGCACCACTTTGCTCACGTCCTCCCGACCCGGCACCTCGAACATGGTGTTCAGCAGGAGTTCCTCGAGGATGGCGCGCAGACCGCGTGCACCGGTACCCCGCTTCAGGGCCTGGTCGGCGATCGCCTCCAGCGCGTCCTGGGTCAGTTCCAATTCGACACCCTCGAACTCGAACACCTTCGAGAACTGCTTCACCAGGGCGTTCTTGGGCTCGACGAGGATCTTGATCAGCGCGCTCCGGTCCAGGCTGTGCACGGCGCCGACCATGGGCAGGCGACCCACGAACTCGGGGATCAGACCGAACTTGAGCAGGTCCTCGGGCAGCACCTGGGCGAACAACTCTCCCGGATCACGGTCCTGGTGCGACCGCACGACGGCGTGGAAGCCCACGCCCTGGCGACCCAGCCGGTTGTCGATGATCGTGTCGAGCCCCGAGAACGCACCACCGCAGATGAACAACACGTTGGTGGTGTCGATCTGGATGAACTCCTGATGGGGATGCTTGCGCCCGCCCTGGGGAGGTACCGACGCCACCGTGCCCTCGAGAATTTTCAGCAGGGCCTGCTGCACCCCTTCGCCCGACACGTCACGGGTGATCGAGGGGTTCTCGCTCTTGCGGGCGATCTTGTCGATCTCGTCGATGTAGATGATCCCGGTCTCGGCCCGCTTCACGTCGAAATCAGAGGCCTGGATCAACTTGAGCAGGATGTTCTCGACGTCCTCGCCCACATAGCCCGCCTCGGTCAGCGCCGTGGCATCGGCGATGGCGAAGGGCACGTTCAGCACCCGGGCGAGAGTCTGGGCGAGGTGCGTCTTGCCGCAACCGGTGGGGCCCAGCAGCAGGATGTTGCTCTTCGCGAGTTCCACATCGTCGCGCCGGGCGCCCGATGCGTTCTGCTGGTACTGGATGCGCCGGTAGTGGTTGTACACCGCCACCGACAGGACCTTCTTGGCTTTGTCCTGACCCACGACGTAGTCGTCGAGGAACTGGCGGATCTCACGGGGCGTGGGCAGGTGGTCGAACTGGAATTCGCCGGTGTCGGCGAGCTCCTCCTCGATGATCTCGTTGCACAGCTCGATGCACTCGTCGCAGATGTACACGCCGGGGCCGGCGATCAACTTCTTGACCTGCTTCTGGGACTTGCCGCAGAACGAACACTTGAGCAGTTCGCCCGTCTCCCCGAATTTGGCCACGCCGTTTCCCCCTCGTCGACCGTTCGTCAGCGGATGGGACCGGCGCGGTCCACGAGCTGACGAGACTGGATCACGTCGTCGATGATGCCATACGTACGGGCCTCGTCGGCTTCCATCACGAAGTCGCGGTCCGTGTCGGTGTGGATCCGATCGATCGGCTGACCCGTGTGCTGGGCCAGGATCTGCTCGAGCAGATCCCGCATGCGCAGGATCTCGCGGGCCGCGATCTCCAGATCGGTGACCTGCCCGTAGCCGACCTGCCCGTACGGCTGGTGCAGCAGCACGCGACTGTGGGGAAGTGCCAGGCGCTTGCCCTTGGTTCCCGCCGCCAGCAGCACCGCTGCCGCCGAGGCCGCCTGCCCGAGGCAGATGGTGGCGATGTCGTTGCGGATGAACTGCATCGTGTCGTAGATGGCGAACAGCGCCGTGATGTCACCACCGGGCGAGTTGATGTAGATGTTGATGTCCTTGTCGGGGTTCTCGCTCTCGAGGTGGATGAGCTGCGCACACGTCAAGTTGGCGATCGTGTCATCGATGGGCGTGCCCAGGAAGATGATGTTCTCCTTGAGCAGCCGACTGTAGAGGTCGTACGCCCGCTCGCCCCGATTGGTCTGCTCGACCACGGTGGGAACGAGATAGTTCACGGCATCGAGGTTCATTCCCCGTCCTCCTGGTCGTGGTCGTGGTCTTGGCCGAGCACGTACTCGCGGTCCATGGAGCGCCCCTCGGTGTCGACCATCTCGACGCGGTGCAGCAACCAGTCGAGTGCCTTGGACTTGCGTATCTCGGACCGCAGATCGTCCAGAGCGTCGTTGGCCTCGTAGGCCTTGCGCACCTTGGCCGCCTTCTCGTTGTACTGCAGGGCCACGCGCTCGAGTTCCAGCTCGACATCGTCCTCGGTCACCTCGAGGGCCTCCGCCGTCGCCACCGCCCGCAATGCCAGGTCCACCTTCACGGCGACCTCGGCGCGCTGTTTCATGTCGTCCATGAACGCCGCCGGTTCCTGCCCGGTGAAGGCGAACCACTGCTCCAACGAGATGCCCTGGCTCTGCAACTGGCGGGCGAAGTTCTCGACGCGCTGCTGCAGACTGGACCGCACGAGCACCTCGGGCAGTTCGATGTCGACCAGCTCGGCGAGTGCTGTCGACGTGCGGTCGATGACCACGTTGCGGGCCTGGGCCAACTTGCCGTCCGCCAGTCGCAGCGCCACCGCCTCGCTCCACGCCTCGACGCTGTCGAACTCGCTCAGGTGATCGGCCACCCACTCGTCGTCGAGTTCGGGCAGCACCAACTCGCTCACGGCGGTGACCGTCACGACGAAGTCGGCCGGCTCGTCCGTGCCGTTGGGGGTGGCGGTGAAGTTCAGTTCGTCCCCCGCCGAGGCACCGACCAACTGCTCGTCGAACGTCGGAGCCACCCACCCCTGCCCGATGCGGTACTCCCAGTCCTCGACATTCAGCCCGGCGACCAGTTCGCCGTCGCGCGTGGCAGCGAGGTCGAGCGTCACCGAATCACCCGTGACCGCAGGGCGGTCAACGGGCTGCAGGGTGGCGTGGCGCTGGCGCTCGGCGTCGAGAGCCGCCTGCAACTCGTCCTCGGACACTTCGATACTGGGCAACTCGACCCGAAGCCCGCCGTAGCCGGGCACCGTCACCTGGGGCCGGACCTCGCAGGTTGCATCGAATGCCACCACGCCACCATCGGCGCCGCTGCGTAGTTCGATCGCCGGTGTGTCGATCAGGTCGACACGATGGTGCCGCACCGCCTCGACCAGATACTTGGGCAACGAGTCCTGCAGCGCCTGGCCCCGTGCCGGTTCGAGTCCCAAGCGAGCCTCGAGCAGTTTGCGGGGAGCCTTGCCCGGACGGAAACCGGGCATCCTGACCTCGGCGGCGAGTTTGCGGAATGCCGCATCGATGTCCCGGTCGAACTCGATCTCGTCGATCTCGATCGTCAGCTTGACCTTGTTCCCCTCGAGGGGTTCGCACGTGCTCTTCACAGGGTGGGGAGTGTACCCGCCGGACCCCTCCGCGCTCCCCTGGCCCCGAGGGTTCGGATCGAGAGCGGTGGATCGTGCACAATGGCAGGGTGCAGACCTGGAAGCCACATGCTCTGGCCAAACCCCGTGCAGATCAGTTGGTGCTGAGGGTCGGAGATCGCGTGCGATCGACGGTCGAACTCGACGGGGTACCGGCGGGAACCGATGGCCGTGTTCTGCTCGCCAACGGCTTCAACTGGCAGCGGTACCGGATCGCCTTCGCCAACGGTGTGGAACTCGGCGACCTCGACGGTCGCCATCTCGCCCCCGTGGGCCGCGCCGCACGCCGGGTGGCTCGGGCCGCTCGCCGCGCCCGCTGAGCGGTGCCGGCGAGAGCCGGGCACCACCTCACCGGAAGTTGGGTGGCCGCTTCTCGAGAAAGGCCGCCACCGCCTCGCGGTGGTCCGCCGAGGCATAGGCGGCGTGGAGTGCCGCCAGTTCGCGCCGCTGCACCACCGTCAGATCGCTCTCGGCAGCGTTCGCCGTGAGCAGACCCTTGATCGCCCGCACCTGCTCGGGCGGATTAGCGGCCAGTTCACGGGCGGCGCCAAGGGCCGCGTCGAGCACGTCCTCGGCCTGGGCCAGGCGGTCCACCAGGCCCATCGCCAGGGCTTCGTCGCCCGACACCATGGCACCCGACAAGGCCAACCAACTGGCCCGACCCCAACCGCACCGAGTCACCAGGAAGTGTGATGACGCCAGTTCGGGCACCAGGCCCATCTTCACGAAGCGCGCCGAGATGCGCGCATCGCGGGCCGCCACGAGATGGTCGAAGGGCAGGATCATGGTGAGTCCCACCCCGATGCACGGCCCGTGGACGGCGGCCACCAGCGGTTTGGAACGCCGACAGAGGCCGACCCAATCAGCCGTGGCCCGATCCGGCGCCGGCGCTGGTGGTTGGTCGGTGCCGACGTGATCGCCGAACGCGACAGCGATATCGGCACCGGCGCAGAACCCCCGACCCGAGCCCTGCACCACGATGGCACCCACGGAGCGCTCCGCGTTGGCCCAGGTGAAGGCCTCCGTCAGTTCCTCCGACATGGTCGGGGTCCAGGCGTTCAACTTCTCCGGCCGGTTCAGCGTGACGAGCAGGACCTCATCTCGCTGCTCGACGGTGATCTGGGTGGTGCGCATGCGACGTTCTTAGCGCAGCGCAGGGCAGCCGATAGGCTTCGGACGTCCTCCGGGGAGTAGCGCAGTTGGTAGCGCACCTGCTTTGGGTGCAGGAGGTCGGGGGTTCGAGTCCCCCCTCCCCGACCACCCGACCGGTTTCCCTGCGCCGTTACCTCAACGGCCCTCGATCGCGGCGGCGATGTCCGCCACCACGCGTGGCGGAGCATCCTTGGGCACGGCGACCACGATCAGGTCGGCGCCGGCGGCCTCGAAGCCGGCGACCTCGTGCCTCAGCGCGTCCCCGTCGCCGTTGAACCGGCCGATGGCACTGCACGTGATCTCGCCGATCGAGCGACCGTGGTCGGCGGCGTGACCCGCCAACTCGTCGCGCAGACGCCCGAACTCGGTCGGATCCGAGCCCGAGTAGTTCCAGTGGTGGGCGAACCGGCCGGTGAGGGGCAGCGTGCGCAGCCGCCCGCGCCCGCCGATGCACACCGGCAGGGGCCGCTGAACCGGCTTGGGCCAGCACATCGCCTCGGTCAACTGGTAGTAGCGGCCGGAGAACGTCGTCGTGTCCTGCGTCAACAGCGCCTCGACCACCTCGAGGCCCTCGGCGAAGCGGTCGAAGCGTTCCCGCATGGTGCCCAGTTCGATCCCGTAGGCGGTGCACTCCTCCTCGTTCCAGCCCGCACCCACACCCAGTTCCAGACGCCCACCGCTGGTGTGGTCCAGTGTGACCGCCATGTTGGCCAGCAAGCCGGGGTGTCGATACACCATGCCCGACACCAACACCCCGCCCCGAAGCCGTCGGGTGCGTGCCAACAGTGCCGTGAGCGTCACCCAGCCCTCGAGACAGTCCTCGCTCGAATCCCCGAACAACGGGTAGAAGTGATCGAACGTCCACGCCGACTCGAACACCTCGAGTTCATCGGCCAGGTCCCACACTTCAGCCAACCATGCCCACGTCGTACGTTGCGGAGAGGTGCTCAAGGCGAAGCGCATGGGACCATCATCGCACCGCCGAGCGGCACGAGGCCTCTGGTACCGTCCCCCGCGGTGCGATCGCTGCTCACCCGCCGGGGCCTGCTCGTGGTGGCGGTGGCCGGAATCCTCCTGAGGCTGTGGATCATGACCAGCCACCTGGGAACCCTCAGCGCCGACGAGGCGTACACCGGCTTGCAGGCCCG
>Ga0169931_10010717_pt1 | contig 13026 bp, 4 predicted proteins | sample Kivu_15m_20L_FD_129675 | JGI IMG/M metagenome (GOLD analysis project Ga0169931, IMG submission 129675) | Freshwater microbial communities from Lake Kivu, Western Province, Rwanda to study Microbial Dark Matter (Phase II) - Kivu_15m_20L... | ecosystem: Environmental > Aquatic > Freshwater > Lake ...
AGTCCCTTCCTCCATTGGGTCGTCAAACGCTGGATACTTCGCTCGAATGGATAACGCGAAGAGACGAACGCCTCACTCATGAGGTAGCGCTGCGCAGTCTAATCCTATTGATGGTGATCTGCGCTGTAGGATACACGATCGTAGCTGTATTTTCTTTTCTGCGTCGCTGGTTGGCAGGAGCGCGTTGGCGAGATTTGCTGGCTTATGGGTGCTACGAGTGGATTCCAGGGAGGGGCGTTCATTTTATTCTGGTCGGCTGTCTCTGGACGATTATGGCGGGCAGTGGTTTAGCGATTGCCGCGGCCGGACTTCGTGTCCTAGCTCAATTTGATGAAAAGAAAACACCGGACTGGAAATCGGCCATTGCAATGCTGATCGGAAGCGTGTTGGTATTCTTACTGGCCCGTGCACTTTATCGCTTGTACTCGGCAACCTTTATTGAAGTCACCAATGTGAATTTACCGCAGGTAAAGGTATCCGTCCGGTCGATACGTTCGCTGCGCGACGCGGGCGATACATCGCGTATCGGTACGGAGAAATTTCCCAACCGGGTATCTCCCTTTTTTGGTCTCGGTTTATTGACTCGCCATATGCTGAGATTGAGTGTAGTGCTTGCGTTTCTGCTTCAATTGTTTGCTGCAATACCGCTTAATATTAAAACCGAGCAGCGGACCGAATGGTTAGAACACCTAGCGCAGTGGCAGGGTCGCGTGCATACGGTTTACCATGCTCAAATCCTAATGATCCGAAATTTGGATTTACCCAAGGCGAGTTGCCTGGTGGGGATTTATTTTTGCCTAGGTTTGCTGTTGATGTTGCTCAATAGCAATCGGCATTATCTTTTGATACGATTCCCAAGGACCATCGTTTATTCGCTTCTCTTGGCCGCTTTAGTCTGGGTGCAGGTTTGCAATCTGGGTCAAATCGGCGACTGGGATCTGGCAATCGTTTATGGATCAACCATGCTTCTCTTATGGTTGCTGGGACGTCGCTGGAATCAGGATTTACGCCTGGCGGCCCAGTATCGCAGAACCAAGAAATATCTAGATCCCATCAGCGATCTGATTCGTAATGCGGTTCATTTGTTTCTGGGACGGGTGCAAAAAGATCGCTATTGCCGCTTGCCCGAACTAGATGCCGCAGCACTGTCCGAGCGAATAACGCGGGGCGCGCACAATATCGAGGAGAGCGATCCTTTTGTTACGCGATTTTTTGGTAGGTTCATGAGGGTGGCTCGAGTCGCAGCGGAACGCTGTAGCACGGCCAGTCTCCGCTTCATGACCATCAATCGGTTTACAGAACTGGGACACTACTGGCCATCCTATGGCCCGTTGGTGGATCCGAGTGTTCCCATGTGGGATGAATCCCTTTTTCCCATTCATCCACCCGAAGGATTCGCGACCTGTCGCGATTCGAAACGACTTCCCGATTGCTACAATCCTATCTATTATTGCCCACCGACGGAAACCAGAACGGAAACTTATTACGAAACGGAGTCGTATTCAGAGTGGGATAGTTCGACCAATTCCAATGTCTACAAAACGCGAACCGTTCAGAAAACGCGAGAGATACAAGTCACCTGCTCGAAGTGTAATGGGACAAGTCGATTGGAATACGCGCGCTATTTGGTAACGACATGGCAAACACATCGCCCAACAATTGTTTCTCCCCACATGTCGATGCCCGAACTGGTTGAGTATGCAGAGGAGACGCTCTATTTTCGTCGACCCATGGTGGAGCATGGAACATTTTTGAATGAGGAAGCGGATATTTGTGTAGGCGAATCGAGCTTGCAGGACGATATGCGGCGAGCAGGTGAGCGACTGGCGGCAAAGACAGAAGCTTTGTGTAAAAGGATTGTCGAATTAACACAGGATCGGTATGTCTACCGCGCCGATTTTATCGTGGGTGGACTGCAAGCGATGAATATCCGCTTTTCCTTTCTGCGATCCAGAAGTGGTTGGTTCTTTGGCAAACGCCCCGAATTTCATTTTCCCAAATTACCCATCGGTTGGGCGACGATCGCCACCTGGCTGTTTCTGTCACCCTTGGCGATATTGATTTGGCTCTCAATTGCGGCAGGCATGTTGGTACCGCTGGCCTGGGTACTCAATGGCCGAATATTTCTAAGCGGTTGATGGCGGCAGGCAAGCTTTAGCAACTCGTGCGCTCTCGATGATACAGAGGAGCGTTATTTGGGCGATTTATGAAATTGAAAAGGTATTTTTTCTAGGTGAAAACCAATCGTTTCACCATTTTCGGTCAGGGTAGTTTCGGGTTGTTTTCCCTTAAGTCTATAGTTGAGTTGCCGGGGCATGATGCGGAACGATCGCAGTCACTCCTACTGTGAGAGGGGAGTATTATCGCTCCAGCGACACGGCGAGATTTTTGGCAACTTCCAGCAGCGCTTCGCGCATTTCCGTCGCGTCTCTGAAACGAATGGCCAAATCATCCGACAAACATTGGTTGACAAAGGCAGCTAGCGGCGGGGGAACTTCGTCGAAAATGGTTTCGATCGGCGTAACCGAATGGTTCAAAATCACTTCAACAGGGCTCTGTCCTTTGGCAATCGGGCGCGGTACCTGACGGGTCATTGCCTCAAATGCAATCGCCCCCAAACTCCAAACATCCGACTGCGGAGAGACAAAGCGAAAGTTCATCAATTGCTCTCTTGGCATATAAGACCAAGTTCCCCCCACCGAACCATTCTGGGTCATACTGGAATGCCCGGCAGTGGTATAATTTTTGGCCAATCCAAAATCACCGATCTTGGGAAGAAATGTTCCGTTGGGAAGCTTGTGCAACAATATATTCGAAGGCTTAAGATCTCGATGCACGATCCCTTTCGAATGCGCGAAGCCCAAAGCCACCAACAAGCGGTCCAATAGGCGGATCGTGCGTCTGGCGTTCAAACGATTGCCGCGCAGCAGGAACTGGGACAAATTCCCCGCATTGCAGTACTCCATGACGATGTAAATCGTATTGGAGAATTCACCACATTCTTTAAACGCTACGATGGTGCTGTGAGATAACAAGCGATTTATTTCAATCTCACGCATGAACCGTTTGCGCTCGGTCAAATTTTGCGATATCAACGGATTGATTACTTTCACCGCTAAGGGAAACCCCTCAGCATCCAGCGACTCCGCCAAGTAAACACGACCGGTCGCCCCCGTACCAATTCTTTGCAAGAATCGATAGCCGTTCCAATCGAAGGGAAAGGTTGTCTTTTGCTTCCCCTCGTCCCATAAAGCACTCGCATTTTGAATCGCTAAGCTTTCCTCGGGAGCTTCTGTGTCAGGAAAATTCTCGAGTTTGCCTTGGTGAGTATAGTCTCGGGCGTTGTGAAATTGCGTTTCTTTAAAGGGAGCGATCGATTCGATCGAACCTTCATCGTCCGATTCGGGCGATGAGCGTAATACAGGCTCCAATGTGTCAGGGGGATTTACCCGCATGGTCGGTACCGAAGGGAGGATCGAGGTTACCTCGCTATCGTTGACTCCCCCTAAGTAAACACGAGCGGTACCAATGAGCAACACGTCTCCCGAGCGAACAACCAGCCTTCCCATTTTCTCTTCACCACTGGGCTTTAGCTTGACGCCGTTAACCACGGTTCCGTTGCTGCTCATCAAGTCGGTGATGATCCACTGGCCGTTTTCGAATTCCAGTCGACAATGTTTGCGTGATACACCCGAAGCATCGAGAACTAAATTGCAATTGCGATCCTTGCCAATGATCCAGCGATCCTTGGTGGTAAGATAATAGTCGGTGACTTGACCATTATCTAAATGAATCGAAATCCGTAACTTAGCATTTTCGAAGGCCATACCGATCCGTTCTACGTTTTTCCTGGCAATCCTATTTCCTGGCAATCCTATTTCTGGGCAGTTCCGCTTTTATTTCCTGACGCCCTTCCGACAACACCATTATCAGCCTGGCATGAGCCTCGGTTTTCGGCATGAGCCCCGGTTCTTTCCATCCGCTCGATCGCTTGGCAAAGCATCCAGGCGCGGGGCTGTTACAACTATAAATTTGTATCGATGTATTCGTATCGCGAATACTCAAATCGCAAAAACCATAGCCACAAGTATCATAGTAAAATTTCGCTCGCTTCGAGCGTTTGTCACGGACGTTTTATATTAATTCTTCAAGCAAGGGCAGATGCCCATATTTTGGGCGATCAGCTGAGCGGAATTCCTATTCTATCAGCAACGCCCCGCATTGCGGCTCGCATCTGCATCGCGTTTTGAAACCTCTCTCCCGATTCCGTCGCCAAACATCGCTGCAAAAAATCCGCCAAGTCTTTTGGTATGTCGGGTAAAATCAATTGGATGGGGATCGCATCCGAATACAGAATGGTGTTCATCGGGGAAGCTCCCTCGGGAATCGGCCTGGGGGGGCGATTGGTCAAAGCTTCATACAAGATCGCACCGAGGCTCCAGACATCAGCTTGCGGCAGCACATTGCTGAAGTCGAGCAGTTGCTCTCTGGGCATATAGCTCCACTTGCCACCCACTGAGCCGCGGCCGGTTACCCCTTTATCCGCACCCTGTAAGAATCGCTTGACGAGTGAAAAATCGGTGATTTTCGGTCGATAAGAGTTATCTTGAGTTCGTTCCAGCAAGATACTCGAGGGGCTTAAATTTCGATGGACCATTCCGTTGACGTGCGCCAATTCCATACCCGACAAAATGCGATCCATCAGCCGCAGCGCCCGGCGATAACTCAGCTTGATACCCTTCTGGAAAAGTTTCTTCAGGCTTCCTCCACTGCAATACTCCATCGCCACATATAAGTATTCTTCGTGTTCACCCGAATCGATATAACGCACTATCGATCGATGATTGAGCCCCTGAAGCAACGAAATTGAACGTTGCAAGCGAGCTTCATCGGAACTTTCTCGCAGGCGATTCGAATAGAGCAATCGCACAAATAAAATAGTTCTCGGTTCCCCTTCCTTGCTCGCCAAATACTTGAAGCCAAAGTCATCTTCAGAAATCTTTTTTCTCAGTATCAAATTTCCCACGCGTCGCAAAGTTTCGTGGCGAATAACTCCCCCTCCCTCTTTTCGCGACGCCGCTGTTGGCATTGAGTCGTTCGTTTGAATCGCAGGGATCGGTGGCGTGTTGATGTCAGGCGATATGCCACTATGCCCTCGGTTCGCGGGCGTTGCCGCGATAGGCGTTTTCGCGATAGGCTTGGATTGTGCTGGCTTGGTCGATGGCTGCTTGGCTACGAAAGGTTTGTGAATGGTTGGCTTGATTGGGAGCGCAGTCGAATACTCGGGAGGAGGCGGCCCTTGTACCGGAGGTGGTATCAACAGCACCTGGGTAGCGCTAGAATGATTCGCAAGTTCGACTGTTAATTCCAGTGTGCCGATACCGAGTCGATCTCCATCGCTCAAAGTTAGGGAGCACATCTCGCGCGGACTATTGCCTAAGATACGTTTCCCATTCACGGCAACGCCATTGGTGCTAGCCAAATCGGTCAGCACCCACTTCTCGTTTCGATTTTCTAGTTGGCAATGCCTACGCGATATGCCAGAGCCTTGCAAACGCAGATGGCACTCTTCTCCGCTACCCACCAGATACGCTTGACTTGCATCGCAAGCATACACCAGAGTATTTCCCTGGCCGCAATCGATTTTGAGCAATAAGCGATCTGTCATGGCAATAGGATCAAATGGGGTGACGGACTGGAATGCCGCAGCCAAAGCTAAAACATATATTGTTGTTCGCTGGCGATGATATAGCAAGAATGTTCCGGGGCGCTTCGCGCCCGAAATTGGATTTCTCATGTTTTAACTGTGCAAAGTTCGCCAGCGGTATAATAGAAAAAAGCGATGCAGAAGGCTTATCTTCCGCATCGCATCGCAATTGGATCTTTTTGGGGCGAATCGCATGGGATCCTTAGTGCCCTAAAACTTCCGTAGGAGCCTTAGGAATAAAGTCATCGCTAGCGATGACTTGGACATCCGGTGTCGGCTCGATGATCACTTCCACTTTTCGCTTCAAGATACCCTCGTTCGTAACGATAACAATCTTGCCGGCCGTCTCCTTCACAACGCCTATACCCGGCAGTTGTATGTTGACAAAGCTAGGGTTCCACTCGAGCACCTCACAGGCCAAAGTCACCGAACCGGTTGCCAGGAAAACTTGGCCAGGTTCCTTGCCCAGGAAATTGGCCTTCAATCGCAATTTGGCTCCTTGAGGCACCTTGATAGCTTTAGGAGCCACGAAGATCGGGGCCGGTGCTGGAGCAGGAACTGCAACGACCACCGGATGCGTAACCACCGGCTGAACAACGACCGGCTGATGGACTACCGGCTGATAGACTACCGGCTGCACGATCGTCACCGGTCGATAAGCAGGGCGATAGTAGGTTCGGCATCCGTAGCCCGCTTCCGCGGTACCACTTTGCGATGCAACAAAAGTAACAGCAGCTAGAGCGATCGAGAGAATTTTGTACTTCATGATTCTGTCTTCCCATGTGTTGTTGATCCCAGAGTTCACAAAAAGCAGCTTGTCTCGTTCTGGTTACCGATCAAGCTTTCGTGCTACACCTCCAAAATGCGCCTAGCAGCGGTTTCTCCGAACCGCATCCATATTTTTCTAAAAAAAAGAATTCGCAGCCGCTACAACCCGAAGTCACTGGACGATCTGGCACATCAGACGATCTGGCACATCCCATCTTCGCTGATCGTTGACGCGATCAGTGCAATGGCCTGAATGCAAATGCTCATGCAGCGCGATCGCGAAGATTTTATGCGGGCTAATTGCGAGGCTCTTGCACCGTTCTTCCATGAACCACTCAATTTACCCAATCCTCGGAATCCACCGGCCAGGTTTTTGGGACTAAAAGCTCCCAGCGTCGTTTCACGCAGGCATAGACTCGGCAGTGAAACCCAGTGGCCGGAATCCTGGCCTCGCGGCACACGGGTTAAACGATCTATTCGCACCGAACGATTTCTCTACAGAAACATCTAGCAAAAGACGGTCGAAACCATAACTCAACTGCTAGCCTATCGATAGTAGGCTGGAGGATGCGGTTTAACACCGAGCTTATCGTAATTGAAGCCCGGCTTTAGCGGCTTGTAATCGCCGATGATTTCCACTGATCGGTCCGCGCGGATTTCCGGCTCCAGACCAACACCCCAGTACACCGCGTTGACGGTCATTCGTCTTACGCCCGCATTAGAAAAATCTTCCGCCGAACCCATTGTGAAATGAAAGATGCGACTCTCTTTGCCGGAATTCCCTTTCCACAGTTTGGTCCAAGCAACTGGCAAAGGTTCTTTCTTGTCATTGACGGGCGCATCAGGCTCGAGATTGACTAAAGGTTGACCCAACACCAAGGCAGTACAATCCGCTGGGAAAGGGAATTTGTCATTATGACATCGATAGACGTCAGACGTACCAAAAATATTATCGACGCCAATCAAAATAGGATGCTGTTTGTTCTCTGTAACAACGATGCCGCGTGTTGCTTCACGATGCCATCCTCCGTGATGCTCCATGAACGTACCACCCAACATTTCCCTCAAGCCGACCCCACGTCCACGCACTTTGTAGCCGATGTCGCGCCAAAAACCATGATTGGCTGTCCGCAGCGCTATCAATGGTTTACCCGTATCAAAATAGTTGCGGAAGTATTGAAGATCTTCTTCACGCAGTTGCATGAATCGGGACAACAATATGACGCAGTCGGCTGTGTCGATTTTTTCCAGACCCGCGATCCGATGAAAACGTCCCTCTTCTTTGAAAGGTGCCGGTAACGTTGGATCGACTTCCCCTTTTTCGTTCAGCGAAAATAAGACGGTGCAGTCAAAACCATGATGCTGCGCTAAAACTTTAGCCAACATGGGCATCGCTTGCTCACTGCGATACTCTTGTTCGGCAGCGATAAGAACCACATGCTTCCCTTTACCCGGTCCAGGCAATCCGGGATACGTTAACCAGAGTTCGTCGCTGGATTCAGTTTCAGTCGATGCCTCTTGCTTCTCTGGTGAAGCTTGCGAGATCTTCTTGATCCAAAAATTGCGGAACTTCACTTGATTGTGATGCCCCTGCAACTTGATTGGCATCGGCTCAGGGCCCTCCTTCTTCCCAGCACCTGTGTGTCGAGGCAAAACAAAATCGTCATGAATCAGCTTTTGATTTTGATATACGGTGATACGCGCATTTTCAGTCCGCTTGCCATTTTCGAATCGGGCGGCCCTGAAGGCAACATCGAACGCTTGCCATTGACCGGCTGGTAAACAGGCGATTTGATCCGGCTTCTTCATGCCGTATAAACTCCCGCAATCCACTCGACTATACTGGTCGGCAGGAACATTGAAAGAGTTCAAAATCTGCAATTCATAACGCAGTTGCAGATACAAGCCCGAATTGCCATTGCGTTCATGTTCGACGCTACCTGCGTCGTTAACATTAAACTCGATATGCAAGACAAAATCCTCGTAACTCTCCGAGGTTAGGACGCTATCCCAAGTTGGGGAAGCAGTGACCACGCCCTCTGAGAAGGTCCACTTCGATTTGATCTTGGGATTCTCGGCGACAAGCAGCGAGCCTTCAGGGCCGATCCACTGAATGGCATCGTTCGGTTTTTGAAAATCAATCCAGCCTCGCGTGGATACGGTATTGGGATTCGCTGCCGGTGCTGGTTGGGCTCGTGGGGCGGACGCCGCAGCCTGTGGAATCTCATTGAGGGTGTAATATGCATCGGCATGTAAGAGTGGTTCGTTGTCGGTTGAACGGATCGATGCCAGATGGAATTCGTGCACATGCCCTTTGACTAAACCGTCGACGTGCAGCGTGACACCCAAACCGTCGGGATCGACTACCGCTTGAACAACTTTCGGTTCCGTTTGATCCACTTCAGGACTGCCGTAGCCTTGTCGATAAATATGCGTAAACGTTTTGAGCTGATAGGTTTCGTTTTGAGCCCCCAAGTTGCGATCGATCGGCTTGGTAAACGTGAGATGAAAGCCTTGCGGCTTGGCTCGGATTTCTTTGATCTCAAATGGAACCAAACCTGTCCAATCCAATCGCTCGATCGCATAATCCTTTGGACCACGCACCGGCCAGCCGCGGTTCGTGCCACCGGCAATCAACTGTCCTTCAGGCGTGAATTGCACAGCCAATAAACCTGTTCCAAAGCCCTCACGAAAGGGATAACATGCCCCTTGCCATACACCATTGACTTGTTCGGTTGTGGCGCGCATGACAACCCCAAGGCTAAAGTCGCCGATGAAAATTTGATTTTCGAAAGGGCCAAACCTGCCCCCTGTTTGGTCAACCATAAAGCCCGATATCGAACGCCCCATACGAATGTAAGGAAAGACAACCGCATACGGGACAAGTTCCTTGACTCGCCGACGCTCGGCCTCCAATCGCGAGGGTGTGTTCGGTTCCACTGGGGCAGGGCCAAGCTCGGGCGCAAGTGGATACCAATTGAAACTGATTGGGTGCCCCATAAAACCACCTGGTTGCAGCACCTTCAAACTGCACGATCCATTCCAAGGCCCTTGACTTTCGGCATAGAACATCACTCCGTGCTCGTTAGGGCCAATGCCGCAGGGGCTGCGAATACCACTGCAGATCGGAATCACTTTTCCCGCAGGTGTTATCTTTAGGCACCAGCCGCGGAAAGGGACTTTTGAGTTGTACGATTCGGACAAACAGAGTGCGACCCAAATATTTCCATCAGCATCTGGTTTAGATCCGAAGGCAAACTCATGATAGTTTCGAAATCCCCATGGATCGCTAATCGTTTCGAAGGAATCGGCCCTGCGGTCTCCATCGATATCGGTAATTCGCGTGACCTCGGTCTGTTGGGTAGCCAGAAAACTACCTGGAGTCCATGCGAGTCCGAAAATTTCGTCGAGTCCTTCGGCATACTTATGAAACTTCGGCTCTGGATACTTATCAAACGCTCCATCCACCAAAAAGATATCGCCGCGCCGAGTTGCAAGCGCTAATTGTTTCGATTCGGGTATTACCTCAAAGCTGCCCGCTTCGACAGCGAGCTCCTTCGGCAATGGAACTTCAACCAACTTATAGTACTTCGCTTCTTGCTCGGCAGTCCCCCAATACTCACCCAGCGGTTCTTGAGGCCATAGATGAAGCAGCGTGATCGCAATGAATTTAAAGAAGGCACTAAACATTTTGGGATCTACTCCCATATATAATCGACAGAGAATTGAATTGGCTGACCCGCAGGTAAATCGATTGGAATCACCAGCATTTGTTCGCTTGCTTCACCCACAAGAACTGGAATCGCCGCAGAGGAGACACGAATCTCAACGCCATTTTCAAGGCGGTAAATATTTTCCCTGAGTTGGGTCATGTTGCCACTTCCAAGTCGAAAACGCATATGAGTGCGAGCGTTAACACTGGTTAGTGCGAGCGTGCGCCGCAGATATTTAGGACCATCCGCTGTTAACGCGTTCTCCGTAAAGAAATCTTGAATACGTACTCCGTCGAATTCATACAAAAAGGTAGGCCGGCGTTTTAGGTCTAGGTGATATCCCAAAAACTTATGTTTCGGTGGCCGCCCATCATCAACGATCCAGGGTGTGTTGGCATCATCCAATTCTGGTCCGCGAGCGAAGGGGATAGGACGGCCGAGTGGTCGCGCATTGCCATGCCCTTGCCCGTACCATACACCCGCAGGATCGACGAATTTTCCGCGCCAGATCATCCCTAATCGCATCTGTTCCGCATCAAAGGCCATATTCACGTCACCCGGATAGCCCACGCCGATACCACGTTTGCCGATCCCTTCATAACTTCGGCGCAGCATTCTCGCTTCATCTCGAACCACAATTTCCAAGGGCTCGCGGATGACACCTCGCGGAGCATTAGCTTGACGACCGTCGAGCAAATATTGCCAAATCGCTTCAATTTGAGTGGCGCTATCCCCTTGGATATCGGGGCGAATCGCTTTACCGCTTGGCCAAAACGAGGGCATGACCGTGTTGGGACTGAACTTCTGGGGTGCCAACATATACTGATGGAACCAATCTTTTTTGAGCCGTTCTGCCATCTCGGTTAAATCGACCGCCGGCATGGTATCGGAGAGCTTGTATTGATAGGTATGACAAGCCACGCAATTGAGGCCCTGATTACCGACGATCTCCAGGCCTTGTTTGCGCAGCGCCTCTCGGTCATCGATCTTGGGAAACTCCATTGGTACCATTTGATCGTGGGACTGCATCAGACCAACGAGATGTCCGATGTTGACTTCACCAAACTGTGGCATGCGAGTTTTCATGTAAGGGCGAATCACGCGGCCGTTGACCAACACCTCTCGCATCCATTTCTCTTGGAGCTTGGCACCGCTGCCGGATAAAGTTGGCGGAAGACGTCCTTGATCGCCTAGATTGAGATTGGTGGTTAGAAAGAACTGGTTGCGTTCGACCGATACACCTCCAAGACCATCGCGGCTATGACAGGCAGTGCACTGGAAGGTTGCCAGCGTCCAGTCGATTTTCTCTTGGTCATCAAGCGGTTTAGAACCGGAGCGGCAAGCGGCTTGAAGGTTCGTTCGCTCTTCTGCGGACAATTGAAAATCGGGCCATACGCCGCTCTCATCCGCTAAGCATCCACGCTCAAATTGAGAGTGGGTAACACTTAACCAGTCAGGCGAGGCGATCAGGGTAGTTGTGGGGATCTGTGGTGAGATAACATCGCTGTGGCAGGCTGCGCAGCCGAGTTGTCCAAAGAGTTGTCTTCCTTTTTCTATTAGCTCAAGTGAGTCATCGGCCTTGCTGGAAGCAGGAGCTTTCGCATCGCGATCGATGCCTTGTAAAAGAAAGGCGGCCAGGTCCAATGCTTCACGATGGGATACTTGGAGGTTTGGCATTCGGCCAAAGGGTCGAACGAGATGGGGATTTTCCAAAAATTCAACGAGCGAGGGGGAGTCAAACTTGGAGGCCAAGTCACCCAGCGGAGTTGAACCTGCCAACACTTGCTCGGTGCCGTCCGCGTTGCGAGGCGCATGGCACGCTACGCAACCGATCGAATGAAAGAGTTCTTGGCCGCGCTGAGTCGTTTCCGCTTCATGGGGTTTACCATCGATGCGGTAGGTATTGCCATCAAGAGACAGCAGAAACAATGTCAACGATTTTGCGGCCGCTGTGCGAGTTTCCGGATCAAAAGAATGTAAGAGATCGGGCATCTGTGAGCCCACTTTGGTTGCATGGGGTGCGAGGATATATCGCTGAAGATATTCTGGATTAAGCCGTTTGGCGGACCACTTCAAATCGGGCGCATTGGACGTTGCAAACGGAAACTGATTGGACTGCGTCTTATGACAGGCGATACAATTCTTATTGCGAATGAGCGTTAAGCCTTTTAAAACCGGATTCAGTTCCCGGGTAGTCGAATCGGGGCCTGTTCTCAACGGCTCATTAGACCCTCGGCGGCGAATCTCAAGAACGTAGCGAACCAGGTCGAGAAACTGCTGTCGATCTTTTAGCTGATCGACTAAACCGCTTGGCATGGACGATACATCGCTCGGTTTTTTTTCTTCGATGTCGTCCAAGGGAATGGTGATTTGTTCTTCGGGATTTTGCGAACTCCGCAGAACCAGTACTTGATCGGTCTGTTTGAGAGGCATTCCTATGATGACCGAGCCACTTTGGGTCAGGATTTGGATAGTTTCATATCCCTTGTGGATCACTTTGGAAGGCTGCAAGATGGATTCAACGATCGCGGCATCTGTGGTTGTCGCATCGATGAGACTCAGATCGGGGGCTATGGGTTGAGAGCCTTGATTGGCGCGATGGCACTTGATGCAATTGATATTGCCTTGATGAAATAGAATTGCGCCGCGAACGATGTTACCCTGCTGAAGGGCTTGCTCAGCTAATTTGGCTTTGTCTTCTTGAATCAAGCGTTCGCTGAGCGTCTGAGCCCTGCCATTTGTACTCAAAAAATTAAAACACCACAGCGCAAGCATCCAGGTTAAAAGAGTTGGCGCATGGTATCTTTGGAACATGAAGAAAACAACTCCGGTATCGCG
>Ga0169931_10010718_pt1 | contig 13026 bp, 10 predicted proteins | sample Kivu_15m_20L_FD_129675 | JGI IMG/M metagenome (GOLD analysis project Ga0169931, IMG submission 129675) | Freshwater microbial communities from Lake Kivu, Western Province, Rwanda to study Microbial Dark Matter (Phase II) - Kivu_15m_20L... | ecosystem: Environmental > Aquatic > Freshwater > Lake...
TCACGCCGCGCCCCGCGGCACCACGCCGATGCCGGGCCGGTCGCGCAGCACGATCCGGCCGTCGGTGAACCCAATCCCGTCGAAGCAGTCGTTCCCGATCAGCAGCGCACCGTCGAGGTCCGCCCAGTCCACCAGCGGCGAGAGCTGCGCCGCGGCCGAGACCGCACACGAGGTCTCCGTCATGCACCCGAGCATCACCTTGAGCCCGAGGGCGCGCGCCACGGTGATCATCCGCCGCGCCTCCCCGAGGCCCGTGCACTTCATCAGCTTGAGGTTGATCCCGTCGAACACGCCCCGCAGCCCGGGCACATCGGCCAGGCGCTGCACGCTCTCGTCCGCGTAGAGCGGCAACGGGCTCCGCTCCCGCAGCCACGCCGTGTCCGCCAGCTGTTCCCGGCCCATCGGCTGCTCGACGAACTCCACCCCGCGACCCGCCAGCCACGTGATCCGGCGAAGCGCGTCCTCGCGGTCCCGCCAGCCCTGGTTCGCATCGACGGTCAGCGGCACGGCCGTCTCCGCGCGCAGGGTCTCGATCATCGCCTGGTCAGTCGCCCAGTCGCGGCCCAGCTTCACCTTCAGGATGCGGTAGGGCGCCGCCTCGCGGACCTTCGCCCGCACGACCTCCGGGACATCGATCCCGATGGTGAAGGACGTCAGCGGTGCTCGCGCCGGATTGAGGCCCCAGAGGCGGTGCAACGGCTGGCCCAGGCTCCGGCCGATCCAGTCGTGCAGCGCAATGTCGACCGCCGCCTTGGCCGCCGCGTTCCCGGGCGCGAGGGCGTCGAGCGCCGGCAGGATCTCCTCGGTCTGGAACGGGTCCCGCACCGCCGCAAGCAGGGGCGCGGCCAGCCGCAGGAAGGCGTCGACGGACGCCTGCGTCTCGCCGAGGTGCGGGGGCATCGAGGCCTCGCCGTGGCCCGTCACTCCCTCGTGTTCCAATTCGACCAGCATCGCCGGGGTCGAGGTGCGGGTGCTCCCCGCCAGGCCGAACGCGTGCCGGAGCTGGAGGGTGTAAGGGCGGTGGCGCAGGATCATCCGGTTCGGCAGTGCAGCCACAGGCGGGCCGCGCGCCAAGCCCTGATCGCGAGCATTGCGGACTGGCCCCCGCCGCGCCCGGTTGCCTGACTCTCTCCCGCTTGCCCCCGCCCGCCCCACCCTCCCCCGCCGCCGCGTGGCGCAACGCGCTCGGACCTGGCTTCGTGGTCGCCGCCACCGGCGTGGGCGCTGGGGACCTCATCGCCGCGAGCGTCGCGGGCCGCCGCTTCGGCCTCGCGGTGCTGTGGGTCGTCGTAATCGGGGCCCTCTGCAAGGGGGTGCTCAACGACGGGATCGCGCGGTGGCAACTGGCGACCGGGACCAGCCTGATCGCCGGCTGGACGCGCCATCTGCCCCGGGCCGTGGCCTGGTACTTCCTCGCGTTCCTTGTCCTTTGGAGCGCCCTGGTCGCCGCGGCGCTCACCGCGGCCTGCGGCGTGGCCGGGCACGCGTGGTTCCCCGGGCTGTCGGTGCCGGTCTGGGCAGCGCTGCACGCGGTTGCCGGCTACGCGCTGGTGCGCTGGGGGCGTTACGCCCGCTTCGAGCAGCTGATGTCCTGGCTGACCGCCGCGATGTTCGTGCCGGTGATCGGCTGCGCCTTCCCGCTGCTCGCGGATCCCGCGGGGTTCGTGCGCGGGCTGCTCCTGCCCACGGTGCCCGCGGGATCCGCCGGCTTTCTCCTCGGGCTAATGGGCGGCGTCGGCGGAAGCGTCACGCTGCTCTGTTACGGTTACTGGATCCGCGAGAAGGGCTGGCAGGGCCCGGCGGCGCACCGCCGTTGCCAGGCTGACCTCACGGTCGCCTACACGCTCAGCGGAGTGTTCGGACTCGCGATGATCGTGATCGCCGCGGGCGCCTCCCCGGGGGACGCCTCCGGCAACGCCCTGGTCGCCGCCCTCGCGGCCCGGCTGGGCGAGATCCTCGGGCCGTTCGGCCGCGCCTGCTTCCTGCTCGGTTTCTGGTCGGCCGTCTTCACGTCCCTCCTCGGCGTCTGGCAGGGCGTCCCGTACCTGTTCGCGGACGCGTGGCGCCAGCTGCGCGCCGGGCCCGCCGCCGCACCCATCTCCTCCGCCGACCCCGCCTACCAGGCCTTCCTCGCCGGCCTCGCCTTCCCGCCGCTGCTGCTCCTGTTGTACCAAAGCCCCCTCGCGCTGGTCGTGCTCTATGCGATCACGGGATCGTTCTTCCTCCCGTTCCTCGCCGCGGTGCTGCTCGTGCTGAACAACCGCGCGGACCTGCTCGGGCCGCTGCGCAACGGCCCCCGCGCCAACGCGCTGCTCGCGCTCTGCCTGGCCCTGTTCTCCGTGCTCTTCGTGCTGGAGGCCCGGGACGCGCTTGCCCCGCGCTGACTCCCCGCCTGCGGGGCTCAGCGCTTGGCTTTACCCTGCTTCTCCGCCCGCTTCGCCTGCTTGGCCGTCACGCGTTCCTGCCGCAGATGCGCGGGCCGCGCCTCGGCGTACTGGTCCAGCACGGCCTGCAAGGCTCGGGCGGCGGCGGCGGGCTCCCCGGGCGCCGTCGGCCGCGGGAGGGGCGGGCCCTGCTCGAAGGGATCCGCCTGCAGATCAAAGAAACGGCCGTCCCGGTAGAGCTTATAGCGCGTCCCGAGCGCGAACTCGAAACGCGCCACCGGGCCGCCGTCGGAGGCGTACCAGCAGTAGATCGCCTCCCGCGGCGTCCCCGGCTGGCCCTGGAGCTGCGGCCAGAAGCTACGCCCATCGGTCAGCCGGTCCGCCGGCCAAGCCATCCCCGCCACCTCCGCCAAGGTCGGCAGGAAATCGACGCTCGCGATGAGGTCCCGGTTCACGCTTCCCGCCGGGATCCGGCCCGGCCAATGCGCGATGAACGGCACGTGCGTGCCCCGGGCGTGGCTCCGGCCCTTGCCGCCGGGATAATCCTGCCCCTTGAACCGCGACATCAGGTCCACCGCAGTGCCATTGTCGCCCAAAAACAACACGAGGGTGTGCTCCCGCAGGCCCAGGGTATCGAGGTGGGCGCCCAATTCGCCGATCTGCCGGTCCATATAGGCCACCATATCGGCGAAGTGCGCCGGGCTCTGGTTGCCGCGCTCGCCGACACGGGGGTCCCACTTGGGGCTGTCCGGCGTCGGCTGGAACGGGCTGTGCGTGAGCATCATCGGGTAATAGAGGAAAAACGGCCGGTCCCGGTGGCGCCGGATGAAATCGAGGGCGAAGGCCTGCACCTCGCGCGGGCCGTAGCTGCCGGGAAAGTCCAAAGGTTGCCCGTCGCGCTCGAAACCGGGGTTGCCGTACCGGGAGGCGCGCCGGAGGTGATGCCAGAGGAACGCCTCGTTGAAGCCGAAGTGCCGCGGGGAATCCGGCTCCGTGCCCAGCTGCCACTTGCCCGCCACCGCCGTCCGGTACCCCGCGTCTCGCAGCACGTGCCCGAAGGTCACCGCCCCGCGCTCCATCGCGCCGAACTCGACGTAATTGCGGACATTGTAGAGGCCGGTCATCAGCTGCACCCGGGTCGGGGTGCAGAGCGGCTGCACGTGGCAGCGCTCGAACCGCATCCCCGTCGCCGCCAGCCGGTCGAGATGGGGGGTGCGGTAGGATTCGCCGCCGTTCGCGCTCACGCACTCATAGCCGAAGTCATCGGCCATGATCAGCACGATGTTCGCGGGCCGGGCGACCGCCACGGCGGCCAGCCCCACTAGGGCGGAGCAGAGGGTCAGGGGGTGCATCGGGGTCCCTAACTCCAAGGGATGCACTCCCGCCCGGAAAGCGGGAAATCAACCCGGCCAAAACTGACGCGCCAACCCCTGCTCTTGGGTCTCCCTGATTTCCGACATTCTAGGTCCACCGTCGATGGAAGGACGAGAATCCCGATTTCGGGTGCGCCTTGCGCTGGCAGGTTTTGCCCTGTCACCTCGGCCGCCCCTTGCGCGCTAGCCTAGCGGTGGTGCCGCCGTCGAAATCCAGCCGTTTCCGAGATCCGACCATCAGTCCCGACCGGCCGCAGCCCTTCGAAGCCGCTCCGCCTGAAGGGCGACGACGCAGTTCGAGCCATCGGCGGTCTCCAACCACCGTGGAGCCAGCGAGCCGAATTCGCGTTCAACTGCCCGGCGAAGCCCCCCAACCTCGATCACGAGCACCCCTTCCGCCGCGAGATGGCTCGCCGCTTGCCGGATCAAGGCGCGGATCACCCGCAGGCCATCCGCCCCACCGTCGTGGGCCAACCGGGGTTCGGCCGCGAATTCTGGCGCCTGTCGGTCCACGTGGGCGCTGGGTTCGTACGGCGGGTTGCTCAAGATCAAGTCGTAGGGTCCGGGGGGAACGCTGGTCAGCACGTCACTGCGGCAGAAGCTCACCCGGGCCTCCAGGCGGTGGGCGCGCAGGTTGATGGCTGCCACCTCCAGGGCAGCGGGCGATAAGTCGCAACCCACCACCTCCGCGTCCGGGAAACCGTGCGCGAGCAACAGAGCGAGGCAGCCGGAGCCGGTGCACACGTCGAGCATCCGCCGGCCGGGACGCGGCACGGGCAGCAGTTCGGCCAGCAGCGCCGGGATCATTTCCACAAAGTAACTGCGGGGAATAATCACCCTCTCATCCACGTGGAACCGATGGCCTCCCAGCCACGCCTCGCGGGTGAGGTAGGCGGCCGGCACCCGCTCCAGCAGCCGTCGGCGCAACACCCGCTCCAGCCCCTGCCGCTCAACGTTGGTCAACGGTCGCGCCAGCACGGACGCCGGCGCGTTTAAGGGCAGCCTCAGCCCGTGCAGCAGCAGGTACAGGGCCTCATCGTGGGCCTCCGCGGCGATCTGCCCAAGGGCCGCGCCGAAGTGCAAGTAGGCCCGTTCGGCCGCCCGCAACCAATCCCCGGCCGTCCCCGCGCGCGCGACGGCCACCCAAGGATCACCCGCCCCGCGCGTCATCGGAACCCACGACGTGGGAATGGTTCTGAATATGTTCCGGGCAATAGCACTGGTCCCCGGCGCACTTGGAGCAGTAGCGGAAGTCTAGTTGGGGATGGGTTCGGTCGTTCTTGCCGCAGACGTGGCAGACGTGCCTCGGCCGTTCCGCCTCCTGCTCCCGTTCCTCGCGGCGCGCCGCCAGCCGCCGCCCCTGCCGCCGGGTGCGGAGGATTTCCGGTCCAAAAAAGACGAGAAAAGTCACCACCGTCGCCCCGATCTGCAGGCGATCGGCGAGACCGCCCCGCACAAACTGGACCCCATTAAGCGCCCACGCGATGATCGCTAGCCACTTGATCTTCACCGGCAGGATGAAGAACAGGAGAATCTCGAAGTCCGGATGCAGGAAGGCGAAGGCCAAGAAGACCGAGCCGAGGATGAACAGGTTCGAAACTTCGTTGAAGGGCGTGGCGAACGAGCAGACCACGGTGAGGAACCAGCTCAGGCCAAGGTAAAGGTTGAAGCGGAACGCTCCCCAATGCTCCTCCAACGCCTCGCTCATTAGGTAAAAAAGGTACCACCCGAACGCCGTGAAGACAAAGCCCAGCGCGCCGCCCGGGATCGGGACCACGAGCAGGAAGGTCACCATCCGCCACCACTCGCCGGCCTGAAGGACCAGCGCCGGCGCGTAATCGAGCGCGTCCGGACGGAGTAGACCCACGAGGGTGCAGAGGAAGACGAAGACCTGCGCCCCCACCAGATACAACCCGAGGTGGGGCAGGGCGAAGCGGCCGAGCAGGCGTTCGAGGCGGTCGAGCGGAGACATCAATTTCTCCAGCGTGCCCGCGGCCTCGGTCCCGGTGCAAGCCCAGGGCGGTCGAGCTTCATTTCTTCTCCGCTTCCGCCAATTGGGGCAGCAATCGCGCCTTCTGGCCCTGCAACGCTGGCTCGTCGACCGTCTCCAACAAGGCCCGCGCGTGCGCCAGGCGGCCCGTCTTCAGGCAAATGTTCGCCGCGTGCAGCCGCATCGTCTGGCGCTCGATGGGCGTCGGAGCCTTCTCCTCTAGGGCGCTCCAGGCCTTGAGGGCCGCCTCCCAGTCCGGGCGCTCAAGGTCGTAGAAGGATTCCGCGAAGCGGTAGGCGAAGGCAAAGCGGTCTGGCGCCAGCTCCGAGGCCCGCTGGAAGGCATGCTGCATCGCGGCATCCAGCGCCGCGCGGGTCCATTGACCCGCCTTCACAAAGTCATCCCGCGCCTCCGCCAGCAGCGTTCCGAGCTGGTAGTGGTACAGGGGCTCGTTCGGTTCGAGCTGGATGGCCGCCAGGAAGTAAGGCGCTGCCTGCAGCGGCTGGCCTTCCTCCGCCAGCATCGCGCCCAGCTGGTTCTTCACCAGCGCGATATCCGGATCGAGTTGGTTGGCCTTGAGCAGCATCGCGATCGCCTCTTTGCGCATCGCGGTCTTGCTCAGGAGGTAGCCGTAGGCCGCGTAACCGGCCGCGAATTCCGGGTTCTCCCGCAACAGCAACTCGTAGTCGTGGGTCAGGCGCTGAAGTTGCTGGCGAATCGAGGGCAGGTCCGCCTTCTCCCCCTGCCGCTCCGCGTCGGCAAAGATCTCCTTCTGGTGCTCTACGATCCGGCGCAGCGTCCGCTCGGCCATTGTCTCCCGCACCGCCTCGGCCGCCCCCACCGGAGCGACCACGGCGAGTAGCCCAACCAGCATCAGGAAAAGGCGGCGGCGATCCATGCGATCCACCCTGACACCCTCACGGCCGAAACGGGCCGGAGCAAATGCCGTTTTCAAACCCGTTTCCCCGCCTACTTCTCCACCTCGTCGCCGTCCTTCTTCGCCATCACGACGTAGTAATCCTTGTAGGACTTGTCGTAATACTGGGCGTAGTAGTAGCCGGAAACGGCGAGGTTTAGGCCATTGAGCACCGCGCCGAAGTTGGGCACATTGGCCTCCATCAACTTGGCGGCCGCGAAGCGGGCCGCCTTGCGGCGAACCTTGTTGAAGAAGATCGAGAAGAGGGAGCCATCCACCAACGGGAGAATGATGAGGGCGTCGCTCACCGCAGCCAGCGGCGGAGTATCGATAAACACCCGGTCGTAGCGTTTCCGCAGGTCCGCGATCATCACCTCAAGGCCCTTGCTGTTCAGGACCTGCGTCGGGTTCTTCGCCCGGCCGCCAGACGTGATGACGTCCAAGTTGGGATGCACGTTCCGGAGCATCACCTCCTCCAGGGTCGCCGTGCCGCCCACGACGTCGATCACGCCCTTCAGGTTCTCCAGACGCAGGGACTTGTGGATATTCGGCTTCCGCAGATCGCAGTCGATAATGACTACCTTCTCGCCGTGGGAGGCAAAGGTCAGGGCCAGGTTGATGGTGACGAAAGTTTTACCCTCACCCGGGATCGTGCTCGTGGTCAGGATGCACTTGGCGTTCTTGCTCTCGTCCTTCAGCCGCAGGCTCGAATGCAGGGTCAGAAAGGCCTCCGCCACTTGTCGGTCCGCGTTCGTGGCCACGATCTGCGCCCGGTCCGCGGGCTCCATCCGCTTGATCTGCGGAATGATGCCGATAAGAGGCAGGCCCACGACCCCCTCAACGTCGTAGGAGCTCTTCACTCGGTCATCGATGAAGGCCACGAAGAACGCGAAGGCGAGGCCGAGGCCTAAGCCCCCGACCAAACCCAAACCAAGGTTGAGCGGAACGTTCGGCGAGATGGGCTTGTTCTCGGCCGCCGGTACCGCTTGGTCGACGATCCGGGCGTTCTGCACCGCGAAACCGCTCGTCATCGTCGTTTCGCGGGAACGCGCGACGATGCCCTGCAGAATCTGGTTTTGAGTGAGGTATTCGCGCTCGATCTGACTGTACTCCACCCCAATGCGGTCGAGCTCCAAGGTTTCCGCCTTCTGCTTTTCCAACTCCTGCGCGCGCGCCTGGAAGTACCGCAGGGCACTCTGGTACTCGGACTCCACCTGATCGCAGATGGAGGCGATGGCCTTTTCCAGCTCCAACTTGTTCTGATCGAATGATTTCGTCGCGGCGATCATATCCGGATGCCGCTCACGGTAGCGCTCCCTGAGCTTCGCGATCTCGATCTTGCGAGCGGCCAGCTGGGCCTCCAGACCCTCAATCAGACGCTGGCTCGCGATAAACGACAGTCCCGTCAGCTCCAGGTTCTTCTCCCGATGCTCCTTGATCTGGTTGCGGCGGGTTTCCGCCGACTGGAGGGCCACCGCGGCTTTCTGCGCCTCGAGATTCGCGAGCTTGAGGGACTCGCTCACGATGTCCTTCCGCTGATCGAGGGAGACCGTCTTGTTCTTCTCCTTGTAGGCTTGGAGCTTCTGGGCCAGCTGATCGACTTTCTTGCGCTGGTCGTCGACCGTCACCTGCAGCTCGTCGACGGCGCGGGACATATCGGCGCTGCGCAAGCGCTGGTTATGGTTGAGGTATTCCTCGACGAAGAGATTTGCGACCTTGGCCGCCATCATCCGATCCGGGTGCTGGTAGGCTACGGTGACCACCAGCGTAAGGCGCTGCGGGATCACCTTTCGATTCTTGCTGATGGTCTCCAGGAGGAGAGTCGCATCCTTGCCCTCTTTCACATAGGGGGCCATGAAGGTCTTCAGATCCTCCCCCTTCAGGCGCTCGGCCACCCGACGGATCAAGGTCGCGCTCTCGATCACCTTAATCTGAGTATTCAGATCCTCGGCCGAACGAATGTCATTGTCGACCACCTGCTGCACCCCGGGCATCGGCGTGGCGTCACGCCGCAGGATCTGCACGGTGGCCGAGGACTGGTAGATCTTAGTCTCACTGAGCGTGTAAACTAGGGAGCTGGAAAAAACCACGAGGAACACCACCACGATGTACCAGATGCGCTCGCGCAGGATCAGGAGGTAATCTTGGAGCGTGCGCTGGACTTGGCCAGCGCCTGCCTCCCCGGAGTCGCCGTAACCAACCGCCGAATAACCGGCGTAGGATCCGCCGTAACTGTAGCCGTAGGAACCAGACGCCTGCTGGGTGTGTTTATCGCCAGTTTCCTTGGACATGAGTGGATTCAGAACGCGCGCTCGGGAATCAAGATCACGTCGTCCCGCTGCAGGGCGATCGCGTCGCGACCGCCGCGCTTCATCAGGGCGTCCACGTCGATCTCTTCGACCACCGTCTCGCCGTCGGCCGTCTTCCGGGTGAGACGCACCTTTCTCAGGTCCGCCAAACGGGTCTGGCCACCGGCCAGCGCGATGGCCTCCACGATGGTCAGACCCTTCTCCTGCGGGAACAGCACGCGACCCGCATTGTTGACCTGGCCGACGACGTTCACACTGCGTTCCGCATACTTGACCACGATCACGCTGACCTGGGGATTGACCAGGTAGTCGCGGTCGTACGCGGCGCGAATGACCTCCTCCGCCTGCCGGGCCGTCCGACCGCGCAGGTTGACGGAGTTGACCAGCGGCAGGCTGATGGTGTGGGCGTCGCTGATCCGCACGGCCTCCATCTGCTTGTTCAAGTCGTCGTGCTGAAAAATGAAGATCCTCAGGAGATCTTGCGGTTGCAGCAGGTACTCCCGATCCGGCGCCGCAGCAGGAGCCTCCGCGCGCCCGACCCGTGCGCCTGGCTCAGCGGGCTGCGCCCCAAGGGCCGGACCAGACGACACGATCGACTGGACCAAGGCCAGGACGAGGAACCGCGGGGAATAGACCTGATTCATTCAGGAAAAAAGAAGGGAGAAGACCCTAAAGATCTTCTCCCACCGGAAAGTGAAAGCTGCAACCAACGCGCGCCCTCGTCCGGAGAAACTCAGTAGCGGAAGTTCGCGGTGATCGCGAAGATGTTGTTCTTAAACTCCGCAGCCGCGAGCGGGGAGGAATAATTCCGGTACTGATAGGAACCCCCGACCCGGACGTTCGCATTGACCGTGTAGACCGCCCCAAGCTCGGCTTCGAAGAAGTCGTCCGTCCGGCGCGGATAACCCAAGCTCCGGAAGCTAAGCCCACCCTTGACCGCCCACTCGGCGGAAAGCGCGCTCGAGACCGAGCCGCCGATCACGAAATTCTTGAGCTGCTCGCCTTGGGGGCTGGTGCTGAAGTCGTTTGAAAGATTGAAATCGAGATTCGTCTTCGGCGACACCTCATAGGTGAAACCAGACTCGACGCCCAGCAAGGTATCGTCCCCACCCCGGTCCAGCTTGCGCGTGTTCAGACCGATGGCGAACCGACCCTTGAGCTTGGGCGAGAACTCGCCCCGGGCGCCGATGTTGAAGAAGTGATCGGTGGAATCCGAGCCGATGTCGACCCGGTAGTCGCGGTAGCGGTAGCCTACGCTGAGGTCGGTCTTATTGGTCCACTTGTAGAAGAGGTCGATCGGGACGCTGAGGCTGTCGGAATCGGTGAAGCCGCGGCGCTTGTAATTCTCGTGGGCGAAGCTGATCCCCGCGCCGATGCGGGTCAGCTGGGAAACTTCCACCTCGGTGGTAGCACCGGTGCTGAAGACGTCGCGGCGGATGAGCCCACGGACAAAGGCCGAATTCTGGTTTTGCTCCACGTAGCCCACGTCAAGGCCCAGACGCATCTTACCGTCATCGAACACCGAGCGGAAGTTACCCGCAAAGAGATTGGTGTTCAGATTACTGTTGTCCGAATAGCTCGTGAACGTGTCGACCAAACTGAGTACGCCCTGAAGCTGGGCATTCTTGCCGAAGGTGAGGTCGACGCCCGGGGCGAATTCGAAGATCAGGTCGCTCTCCGCGCGGGAGGCGAGCAACACGTTGTCGTCGGAGCGAACACCAAGCTTCCCGGTGAGGAACAGCTCGGCTCCATCGCCAATGGCCATGAAGGGGGCCGCCTGCACAGCAGTCGCAAGCGCGGCGGAAACGAGGGTGGTTCGGAGGGTGACGTTCATGTGGGATGCAGCTTGGGTAGGAAGACTAGTGGATAAGATCTACAGTTGAGAAGATTAAAGAGGCCTGCAGGAGAAATAGTCCAAAGATTTACACGGATGCCTTGCGCACCCGATTCGCTAGGGACAACCCTCCACTGACGGGAGAAAAAAAGGCCACGTTCCTCGCAGGCAAGCGTTTTCTCTCGAGCGATCGTCGGTGCCGACTTTCGGCGGCCCATGCCCTAAAATTGATGCAATTGATTATCCTGCATTGCCTTCCGCTAAAGCTAAGCCGCGGCGCCAAAGAGTAAATGCCTGACAAGCTAGTCAGGTACAACTCCCAGGGTCTTCGGGGACCTCCCGTACCACCACGCCCCGTCGCGGTGTCAGGACGGCGGGCGCGCGCGCAGGACACACTCCAACTCCGCCAACAGGCGCTCGTTCTGGACAGCGCTGCCAACCGTGATCCGGATCCAATCGGGCAGGCCATAGGATTTGACCGGACGCACGATGACGCCGCGGGCCTGCAAGTCACGGAACACGCGCTCGCCATCCCCCACGCGCACGAGAATGAAGTTGGCGACACTCGGTACCTGCGCGAGGCCCAGGCGCGCGAAGGCCGCTCCCAATTGTTGCAGGCCCGCGCGATTCTCCCGGGCGCAGCGCGCCGGGAACTCGGCGTCCTCCAGCGCGCCCAGCGCCGCCGCCTGGGCGATGGCGTTGACGTTGAAGGGCTGACGCACGCGCTGCAGCAGCCCCGCCAGCTCCGCTCCGGCGTAGCCGTAGCCGATGCGCAACGCAGCCAGACCGTGGATCTTCGAGAAGGTACGCAGGCCGATGACCTTGCGCCCCTCGGCCAGCAGCGGCCGCAGGTCCGGCGGGTTCTCCAGGTAATCCGCGTACGCCTCGTCGATCACCGCCACCACGTGGGGCGGCAGCGCGCGCACGAAGGCCAGCAGTTCCCCCGCGTCGTTGGCCGTGCCCGTGGGATTATTCGGGGAACAGACACAGACCAGCTTGGTGCGCGGCGTGATCGCGGCCGCCATCGCCGGCAAATCGTGCCGCCACTCCCGCAGCGGGACCTCCACCGGCCGCGCCCCGAACAGCAGCGTCACCAGCTTGTAGACGACAAACGCGGGGTTCCCCATCACCACCTCATCGCCCGGGCCCAGAAACACGTGGCCCAGCAACTCGATGATCTCATTGGAGCCATTGCCCACGACGAACTGCTCCGGGGTTAACCCGTGAACCGCCGCCAACCGGTGGCGTAACTCATAACACCCGCCGTCCGGGTAGAGCTCGCCTTGCGCCAAGGCCCGAGTAGCCGCCGCCACCGCCCGGGGGGAAGGCCCGCAGGGGTTCTCGTTCGAGGCCAGCTTCAGGATGCCCGCCGGATCGAGGCCCAGCTCCCGGGCCACGGCCTCGATGGGCTTGCCCGCCTCATACGTGGGCTGCGTGAGCACCGCGGGCCGGACCAGGGCGGAAAGTTGCATCCCGCGACTGCAGCACGAACGCGGGCCTCCGCGGAAGCCCAAACTGCGGACGTCCCCTCCACTCAGGGCTGCAGGACCCGGATCTTGATGTTCCGGTACCAGCAGTCGTCGTTGTGGTAGGTCAGCAGGATATGGCCTTCGATCTTGTCGCCGAAGCCCGCCTCCTGCTTAAACTTGCTCCGGGCGATGCCCGCCTTGACCTCGGCGCTGCCGAGCTCGAACGCCAACACCTGGCGGCCGTTCAGCCAGTGCTCGACCCTCTGGCCGCGGATCACGAGGCGGGAATTGTTCCATTCGCCCGGCGGACGCAGCGGCTTGTCCGCCGCCGGCGCCAACACCTCATAGAAGGAGGCCGTCTGCCGGTGCGGGCCGAGCTTGCCGTCCGGGTGCCCGGCGTCGTCGATCATCTGGTACTCCGGCCCCGGCGACTTCGGGCGATCCTCGGTCACGAGGTACTTCAGGCCGTTGTTGCCCTTGGCGAGCAGCTTCCAGTCCCAGCTGAGCTCGTAGTCGCGGAACTTGCGCGCGGTGATGGGTTGGTCGCCCTTGGCGTTGGGGATGCAATGCAGCATCCCGTCCACGATTTCCCAGCCCTTGATCGGCTCGGCCGCCGGCTTGCGGTAAGCGCGCCAGCCGGTCCAGGAGCGGCCGTCGAAGAGCAGTTCCCAGCCGGCCTTGCGCTCCTCCGGAGTGAGGGTGTTGTCGGCGGCCGGGGCGAGGCCGGCGCTGAGCGCGAGGGCGAGGACGA
>Ga0169931_10010719_pt1 | contig 13024 bp, 14 predicted proteins | sample Kivu_15m_20L_FD_129675 | JGI IMG/M metagenome (GOLD analysis project Ga0169931, IMG submission 129675) | Freshwater microbial communities from Lake Kivu, Western Province, Rwanda to study Microbial Dark Matter (Phase II) - Kivu_15m_20L... | ecosystem: Environmental > Aquatic > Freshwater > Lake...
CACTGTACATAAGTATCGTCCCGGGGGTTGTATTTTCGCCGGTACATACTATGGTACTTTACGGATTTTTCGAGGGCGCGAGCCCGAGGAAAATCCGTAAAGTAGTACCGGCGAAAATATGTACAATCCTAGTATGTAGGGACGATACTTGTGTACCCGCCACGAGGGCAATACGGCGCATACATAAATACGTACCGTAAGTGTGGATTTTGTGCCAAGTGCCAGCCCGAGGGTGGGTACTGTATGTATGTAAAAGGATCGAAAGTCGAAAGGACGGAACAAAAGCATTTCTTTCTTCAGTCGTGGTGTCATTTCTTACCGTTATCCGACTAAAAATCGCAAAGAGCACCTTCCCTCTCACACGCTCCTTGCTCCGAGCCTCTTCATGACAATAACGCGTATAGTATACTATTTTCCCCCATTTTTCTGATCCTATTCAATAAAGCATCATTTAGAGGACAAGATTTACAACTAATAATTGTGGTATAGACCATGACCTCTTCCAACAGAGTAAATGAACATGAATCTACTGATGATGTAGAAGAAGAAACCAGTAATGGGGGTATGATTCTCATCGCAGCTTTTGTTGACCCTGCCTATGCTGATGCAGGAGATAACGCGACGATTGAACTCAAAGCTTCATCCTACATACTTGGAGATGAAAATGCTATTCGGGAGCCAGAGGTACCAAAGATTGCAGTCAAGAAAATCTACAAGACTGAAACTGAACAAGTCATCGAGTCACGATGTGGTATTTTCAACTGCTGTAGGAAGACCGTATCCGTTGATACTCATACCTACTTTGTCGGGGCTAAGCCTGTGAATAAAAAGGAGGCTGATAGACTAGCCAAGGATTATGTTGCCAAACGAGATGAAGCACGCAGGCAAATGAAGGAACGAGAAATGAAAGAAAGGGATAAGAGGAAACTTCAGATTAATATTGTTAGCTATGATAAAGTACCAGAAGGAATTCTAATTTATCGCCTGGACACTGCAGATGGATCTATCACGCTGCTTTCTCGACCTCATAGATTGACAGACACGAAAAATTTACTACGATTTATGACAGTAGAAAACGCTGAACCAAGTCCTGATAAATCTCGAAGGGGTATTCTTTTGATTGGGAAGAATGGCGTGGAGCATAAGTTAACCGCTTGTGAACAAAGAACAGCCGTAGCCTGGATGGAGGCTTTAAATATGATGCTGCGAAGGAATAACCCATCGTCAACTGTGAGTAGCGTATTGTCCACTATTCACCTATGACAAGATTTGTATTCACCTCCTGAATTTCCCTACCGAAAATGTTAATTGTAGTTGTCTTCATGGTGGGGTAATGCAAGTCAAACTGCCCATGACAGTGAACGGATGGAAGAACTATTCCTTAATCTTGCTGCCTATTCAAATAATCTGATCCGCACTGGAACGCTGGGTAAAAAGGATAAAAACGAATCAATTACTGGGATGTATTATGCAATTTATAAAAATCGTTCTCCGAACGATGAAAATGACGATGAAACGCTTGAGAGTATTGCAAAGCGTCGCGCAATTATTAAAGACTCTTGGGACTTTTATCGCATGGTTTGCTCCCTTTTAAGAGATCGACGTAAGTACAACGAAACGTTTCGCCGATTGCAACAAGATCCAGTGTATGCATATATCAATTCATTATCTGGATTGAATGACCCTGGAGATGATGGATTGAGCAGAGATGAAAAGCTTCTCGTTCAGCGAGACTTGCTCGAATACGAAAAGAAATCCAGGTCAGAAGTTTGTCGAGTTTTAATCAAAGCCGCTGAATCTACGCTTCCAAGTTTGATTGAGATTTGTAAAGCTCTAGCTGGAAGTTTGGGTGTAGAAGAAGTTGGAGTCGGTATGTGGACCTCTTTACATTTTTGTTGCAAAAATCACTTCTTTGATTACACAACATCCTTTTCCCCACTTCTATACAACTTTGAAACGCAGGCCCTATCAAAGATATTACATCTGCTCTGCGTAAAGCTGAAAGGAAATACCACGGAGATGTGCTGAAAGTCACTGATTTTTGTCGAGCCATGTTAGTGGTAAAGGATTTGCCAACTTTACTTGCTCTTCTTGAACTCATGCGCGATTCATTTGGGCCGTTGATCCGTCGAGTAAAGCTATCCACACTTAAGGCAAACCACAAACCTCTTCCAGGTGGCTATCGTGACTGTAAAATAAACGTTGAGTTGGATGACCATATATGTGAAATTCAGGTTCACGTCTTGCCTTTATGGGAGGTTTGCGGAGTAAAGGGATTTCGGCACTATAGACACTGCCTAGAGTATAACACTGATACATTTACAGATCCATATGACGCGCTTGCAGGCCTTGATCAACGAACCTTGTACGCTCGAACTATTTATTTTTCTTGTCAATGACTATACCATCTGCATCAATTTATCCTTCTTTCTCTTCTTTTATTTAATCACACTTTTTATGAAGGGTTGATTTACTGATACTGGCAGAAGAAGCAATTTGGAATGTTCCTTTAAATGTTCTTGAGAGTTCTCATGAAAGGTACATTCTTGACTATTTTGCTGAAATAGGTATCTTCATCAAACTAAAACAGTTAGTTTGGGCCGAGACAACGCTACGCCGTCTTATTATGCTTCGAATGTCATCACAAGAGATTGGGCCTGATCACGAAGAAACCCTATACTTACAAAAATACCTAGAAAAGGTTGTGAGGGATTCGGGGAGATCTGACGAGGCAACTGAAATATATAACAAAATCAAGCATTACGGTACGTTGATTTTATTTTATCAAGTTTGTAATATTTCTGACCACGATTTCTCAAGAGTATTTGGGTAAAATTTTTACGGCTGTGTAGAAAATTTGAAAAAGAAGGAAAATGGTGAAAGTACGTCGTTGTGGGAAACAATTGTGGATCCAATAAAGAATACTCGAGCACAAGATGAACGGATTAGAAAAGAAGTAAAACGATCAAAGAAGGCATGGCGTAAAATCCGCGCTGAACGCTTTGATTATTTGAACACATCTATGGATGACAATACTTCAGCGAGATCTTCGTCTGACGGTACTTCCTAACAATTTTTTCCAAGTAAAAAATCATTGCTGATAGGTTGGGACTTATGAATAGTTTCGATTTAGTATATCATTTAAAAGTTTATCTATCACGATAAAGATTACACTATGATGCTCATCTATTTTCTTTACAGTATTGGGTGTATCACCAAGCGAACTCTAACAGACGAAAGCAAAACTCTATTAATATTGTAATCATAAGAAGTACAGCCAATATGACCGGTCCTCGTAGGTCCTCGTAGGGCCCAGGGTCCTTGTTATGAAGCATAATCGTTCTACGGCGATCTTGATACATCGATGTATTAGAATTTAGTTAGAATGAGTAAAAAAGTCAAAGCATTCGAAGAAAATAAAAACGATAACGTACACTGATAAATAGCGTATAATATGAATAGAATCTGAAAGATATCAAGTTAGAAGAAGCCAAGAAAAGAAATAAAGCATATGAACATAGATGGTCACAAAATCTAATGATGACACCTACCCCTACACATAATATGAAGCAACCATAATATATCTTCCAAATAAATCCATGGGAATATCGTAGAACTGTAAGTGATGCGCCGAATAACCACAGTGATGAATGCATCCAAAAGAGAAAAGTCCTTTCATTGGCAAACATAACCTTTGGTTCTACTTTTACCGGAACTTTCCTCTGTAGCAGCAGTGTCCCAAGATTCTTCTTTGGTGTAGGTTTGGTAGTATCATCATCTGTTGAATTTACATTTTCTGTCTCGTCGACCTTTTCTCTATGATTCTTTATTTGTTTAAAACATGAAGTGCGATGGTGAAATCAGAACTGAAAATCGTCTTTGATTGAACAAATAGAAAAAATGTACCTTTATATCTATCGGTCTACTATAAAACTCTTCGACGGCTGAACCTGCAGGAATTTTATCAACATATTCGTAGCCATATTGAGATGCTCCATCAAAATCTAGATCTATCGATCTCCTTGATGGACGAGTTTCGAAGTAGAAGCTAGATGTGCGAGCCCTGAAATCAGGCTGAGGGTGACTAGACTCTGTGGGACTTGACATCGATGGAATATGGAATGATCTCTAATTTATACAGCGGCTATAGGTACAGTATTTATTGTACATACGGTACATACTTGAACATGTGCGAACAAATAAGACTTCATGCAAGACTAAGAGATGGACTGTAAAGAGTAAATAGAATCTGAAATTACATTTAAAATATCGTTTATAAATAAATGACTCGACCTGTTAAATCTGTTCGATTTCTCGTATCTTACAGCATGGTGTAAAGTTTCAAAGAAAATTGCAACAAAATAGAAAGAATCAAAGCGATACCCAAAACTGTTGGACCAACTATAAACGTGGAAGCAAATATTGTGGAGGCGTAAATAAGCAACACATTATACACTACTCGTGAGTACTATATCATGTCCACTTCTTGAATTTCCCTTACCTAAATCTTCGTACGGTCCAGGTGCCCTTCGACGTATCATGGAGGCTCTCCTTGAATCTATAATTATATCGGTACAAACAATTTGAAATGGTGCTACGAAACAATTAAGAAACAAACAGTGAACATTACTGCAAACATTCGTACTTACATTGGTACATAGAGTATGAAATAAATGCGATGGATACAGGAAGGAGGATAAGGCCATAAATCTGGCTGTACGGATTGGCTTTTGCAAATGATGTGATGGCGATGCTCGCCCCTGCTAGTAACACAGACGTATGAAGCCAAGCTAGAAAGGTGCGTTCATTGGAGAAGAAGACTTTCGGCTCTACTTTTACAGGGGCTTGTCTTGGTTTAACCATTGATCCTAACGGTTTTCCTGCAGATGATTCATATAACGACGTGTTGTTGGCATGCTTCGATCCAAATAAAAACGAGAAAAAACTTTTTTGGTTGGCAGAACCTTGCGTTGATACCGTATTAGCCCGCTGTGACAATCCAGCCTTTGAATCGCAAGACAGATCATTATTATATAGTTAGTGAATCTGTTTCAAAAAGAAAACATGGATCAAGAAAGGCTTACATTGACTGGGCGACTAGAAAATTCTTCTTGTGTTGCCCCATCGGGTAAAACGTTGATCACAGGATCTCCGTCTTCCTCACGAACTATCGAATGGCTGGGCCTTTGAAGAAAGTAGTATGCGTTGGATGATGGTCCTGTTGTACTTAGTAGAGGCGTTGATTCGGACATGTTTATTTGATGATAGATATTATAAACAACAGGTGCCTGTTTGAGATTCGATTCATGGATCATGGAGCATTTTACATACCCAAACAACATCTGGCTAAATAAGATACCGAATCTACACAGTTTGGGGGCGTTGGGGGTCGGAAACAATAGTTGCGTCTGACCGTCGGATATGTTCATACAATCCAATCATTCATTCCTTTTACATACACTGAATCAATCCTGAATCGCTGAAGAAGCCAGGTATGTATGTAGCTTTGTCGACGGTAGTCGAACATGTACATACGTACCTTACACAAAATGATACGACGCACTTCTCCATACGCATGCCAATTGACCTTGGACGGGCAAAAGAAATGACGAAATGACGGAAATGACGAACCGTGGCATGCATGTGTGGCTGGCTTCCTGTTGGAAGAAAGAGAAACTAGTTGCCATAGTTTCGACTTTCCACAGTTCCTTCATGCCCCATTTTCTAATCTATTCAATCCCTCAGACTCAATGATATTGGACATTAAGCATCTTTCGGTGCCTAAAGCTAGTAAGAATCTATACGATTTAACTCCGGATGATGTGTTGTTGGACCAACAGACACATGAGTCTGAGGTTCGGTCCTATCCACGTCGTCTTCCTCTCGCCATAGCCCAGGCACACGGCTGTCTTGTTCAAGATACTCGTGGGCAAGTCTTTGTAGATTGCCTTGCATGTGCAGGGACCTTGGTTTTGGGTTACAATCACCCTGAAATCAATGAGGCCTTGAAGGAACATTTGGACGCGGGCTTACCGTATCAAACCCTGGACCTCCCCACACCAGCCAAGATCAAGTATATCAAGGCTGTTAAGAGCTTCCTCCCTCCGGCTTTGGGGAATGATTGTGTTATCCAGTTCTGTGGACCATCTGGTGCGGACTGCTGCGAAGCTGCTATCAAGTTGGCCAAACAAACCACGGGTCGTAATACCATGGTGGCTTTTCGTGGAGGATACCATGGCATGACTAACGGTACTATGGGAATGATGGGAAATTTAGGAACCAAATCTCGTCGTACGGGATTGATGGGAGATGTTCACTTTATGCCCTATCCTTATAACCTTCGTTGTCCGTTCGGACTTGGAGGAGATGAAGGAGCACGAGCTGGAATACGTTTTCTTGAACGTATGCTTCATGATGATGAATCCGGAATGATGAAACCGGCAGCATTTATGCTTGAGGCTGTTCAAGGAGAAGGAGGTGTGATTCCTGCTCCATCTTTCTGGCTTCGGGAACTCCGTCGAATCTGCGATGAACATGACATTCTGCTAATTGTTGATGAGATTCAAGCAGGTGTCGGGAAGACCGGATTCAACTTTGCGTTCGAAGACAGTGGAATCATTCCCGATATTGTGTGCATGTCCAAAGGTATCGGAGGTGGTCTACCAATGGCTATTTTGGCCATTCGTAAAAAATTTGATACATGGCGCCCAGCTGAACATACTGGAACTTTTCGAGGCAACCAACTTGCTATGGTGTCTGGTGCAAAGGCCATCGAAATTATTCAACGCGATAATCTTGTTGGAAACGCTCGCGAGATGGGACAATATTTGCGTCAAGGATTGGAAAGCATGCAGAAGCGAATTACTGGTATTGCTGAGGTTCGTGGAAAGGGTCTTATGCTAGGCATCGAGCTATGCGATCCCCATGGGGCGAAGAATAAATTCGGAGAGCCTCTTGGTTGCGGACCTCTTGCACTTAAAGTTCAGAGAGCAGCTTTGGAACGTGGTGTTATTATTGAACGAGGTGGACGTGAAGGAAGTGTTCTCCGATTCCTTCCACCCATTATAATTACGAGAGAGCAGGTAGATTTTGTTCTCAACGCAATAGAAGCCGCTATGGTCGCTTCAGGTTGCCTTGTACGAGATCAACGGGATGAATGGAAAAAGCACTTTATTCATGTCGGACCTAATGGCTGCAAGGAGTTTGTAGACGCCATGAATCATACGGCTACGGCCATCAAGAATGTTTTTGAAGACGTCACAGCGCCGTACTCGGGTTTGAATCCACATGCACTTGAAACTGCTATAAATGCGACCGACTTGGACAGTAAAGACGGTGATTTAAAGAATGTTATTTCAGAAACTGCGGCTCTCATTGCTAAGAATTCCATCTTTACTCAACATCCGAATTGCATCGCTCATCTTCACGTCCCACCGTTGTTGTCATCCGTCGTTGCCGAGCCGATTATTGGTGCCTTGAACCAATCCATGGACTCTTGGGATCAGGCATCAGCGGCCACTTATGTTGAACAGTATGTACTCGATTGGTTGTGTAGTAAATATGAACTTGGTCCCCGTGCTGATGGAATCTTTACCAGTGGTGGTACTCAATCGAATCAAATGGGTCTCATGCTTGCTCGGGACTGGATTTGTGACAAGTTGACAGGGCATTCTGTGCAGAAGGATGGTCTACCTGAATACTTCCATCGTCTCCGAATCATTTGCTCTGGAAAAGCACATTTTACTGTTCAGAAATCTGCATCATGGATGGGTCTTGGAGAGAAATCAATTATTACTGTAAAGGCACTACCTAATGGAACGATAGACGTGTCCCAACTTGACAGTACCATAGAGCAGGCCAAGAGTGATGGATTCATCCCATTCGCTATTGTCGGTACTGTCGGAACTACAGACCATGGCGCAATTGATGACCTTGATGCGATTGCTGATTCTGCTTGTAAGCATGGTTTATGGATGCATGTAGATGGTGCCTACGGCGGATCTTTGATCTTTAGTAAGTCGAAATACCGCCTTAATGGAATCGATCGAGCCGATTCGATTTCCGTGGATTTTCACAAGCTCTTCTTCCAGACCATAAGCTGTGGCTCGCTCCTAGTTCGTGAGAAGGACGACTTTAAGTATCTTTTGCATCATGCCGACTATTTGAACCGAGAACATGACACTCTACCTAATCTCGTCGATAAGTCAATATCCACCACCAAGAGATTCGACGCGTTGAAGGTGTTTATGACTATGCAAACAGTTGGTCCGAAGAAACTTGGTCAAATGATAGATCATTTGATTGAGCAGACGAGAGCCGTTGCCGATATGATTTCTCAGAGTGAAGACTTTGAGTTACTATCAGAACCGAATATCTCAACGGTATTATTCCGCTGTGTTTCGTCAAAGGTGGACAATGATGAACTAAATAGGGTTCTCCGTCTTGAAGCTCTTGTTCGAGGTGTCGCAGTCCTTGGTGAAACAATTGTTGACGGTAAGACGGCGCTGAAGTTTACTATCCTTAATCCCTGTCTCAAGTTAGAAGATTTTAAGAACCTTTTATCGAGCATATCTGCTTTGGCCAACAAATTGATAGTTGAGGTCGAGAATGGATGGCATGTCGTTCATCATGGATCGGACGATGTTCATGATACTCAAGCGAATCCAAATGCATGCGTTATTTAATTCAATGCGTTCTTGTAGAGTCTCTTTAACAGTCTAGTGCTGTACATAGGAATGAAGTAGTATAATGATAAAACTTTTTAAGATATTGATTCCTCGAATTTATTTCTTCTTCCTTAATTATCAAAGATGTCTATGGCGATTTGAGATATTGATAGCTGATACTTGGAGCTCAATTTCCGATGACATCTTTCAGTACTGATTGAGAACCCTAACGCGGAGGTACTTACTCAATCCTGAACCTAACGAAGTTACTAACGCAATCGTTCACAGGGATGATGAACCTAAATCGTTTGAGTGCTTGTTCGTCGGGTTCCCCATCAGCTACCACGTCCATGTCTGCACACGTTCCATTCCTCTTCATAAAAAAACATACCCTAGCATCAGCGTAGCATCACCCAGAGGCGTTGGCGAAAATACCTGACAAAGGGATATATTCAAGCAGTAGTTATTAGACCTACAGGTTTCATGTTTGTGCGTGATCTTCCATTAGAAGAAACAGCAAAAAGGTAACAATATCATCTTTTTAATCAACTTTAATGTAGTACATGATTAAGACGAGAAATCATTGACGTTGAAAAAGAAGTGAAGAAACGTTTCATCCGTGACCCTGAGACGAATTGGTTCTCGCATTACTAGCCATGGGAATAACGATTAATATCTTTCGGTGTTGTCGACAGTTTTGTAAATGAGAAGAACTTTGGTTTTGGAGAAAGGAGCGATACATGCATTTTATCATCATCAGCAGCACCATTATCATAATCTTTTAAAGTTTCAAGAAAACCCAATCCATGATATGAAGTGGAGAAAGAATCCTGCTGACTTGGAGTTTTCATTCCAAGATCTTTAACCATTTGCTGAAGATACATAAGCTTTATTTTCGTTGCCTCCTCTTGAAATTGTTGATTTCGATCTGATATTGTTTTCCCATCAAGTATACGCGTGAGCTTTTGTTCTAGTTCTAATTTTTCTTGTTGCAGAAGTTGTATTTCTCTTCTTAATGATACATAAATAGGTGATCTGGTCGATTGTTCACCTTCCGTTGAGTATGTCGTTGTATAATCATCGGTCGGATATGGAATACTCATAGTTTGCAGAAGAAAATTTTTCTTACGTAATTCTGGTAATTGATGTTCTTTCTCAAACAACAGCTTCAGTTGTGTAAATTCTGTATCAAGATTCTCCCTTCTGCTTTGGGGTATTTCTTGTTGATACATCTTTTTTGAATCACGGCGCGATAGTTCATCTTGCAAACTTATGATAATGCCCTCAAGACTGGCAATGTAAAGTTGCTTATCTTGTAATAATTCATTTCGCTCATTACGACAAGGATCTAGATCTATTTCACCAACATCTGTTCTATTGCTGTACAGAATTTGTTCATCGGATATATGCTTTTCGATATTGTTTATTGAATTTACCAATTCAAGTATCCAAGTCTTCATCATATCACGCTCTGAACAAAAAAGGTTTCTAAGTTGTCCGAAACGCACCATGAGCTCTTGAACAAACCATGTCACATCTTTTCGTGATATGTAATCATTATTGGGTAGCAACTGTTCACAATTATCTTTTATCCTATCATGAGGAGAATGTTGCACCTCTTTTAGAAATTCTACCAGTAGTTCATCAAAATCCGCCATAAACTTAGTCATGTTTCGCCTTGTCATCCATACTTCAGAGATATGCGATTCTGCACATAGGAGGGGGCTATCCTTGACTTGGCTTTCTATATGATGAGAATCTTCGATTGATTTCCGTAAAAATGCTATCAACTGTTGTAAGCTTTCATGTAACCTAGTTGTAGTAGTAGTATCGCGAATTAGTAACGGTTTGTTTTGTAACATAGTCTCTAGCTCAATATTGCGTTCGACCATAACACGAAGCGCTTGCTCCAGAGAGTCAACCGTTGGCTGGAAGCTATTGTTGTTGTTGTTGTTGTTGCTGCTAAGCATTATTACTATAAAATGTAAGAGAGAGTTGATTTGATACATGATATCCATAGACAAATTTTCGTACCTGCTGTACATAGGTACGATAGCGATTATCGTACCTGTACAGGTACCAAAATAATTTACTAGCCTGTAATAGATAGCCGGCAGCCGTATCTGATCACCCAACCTTTCAATCCATCCGATGTTTGACCTAACCATTAACTCCTCGCACTTAACAATCTGAACTTCGGATAATCAAACCATGATTCGTATTCTCTGGTATCTTATTTACTCCTTTACAACAACAACAACCCTAACATGTCCCATTGCACAAGCCGATGTTTTTTCATTTCATCATTCAAACATTTGACTACCCGTTTCTCTGACCGTCCGATGTTTGGACCACTCGACCTTATAAAATAATGATTCGAATCATTCATCAAAACATTTACATAATTACCATCTGATAATTAGAACCATTTATAGGACTACATTATCTCATCCTCTGACCTTCGGATCATGAACTATGATAATCGACATGGAATCACCCGACTTTCGAATCATACAAACCGGTCGTCGAAACTTTGCTTTTTTAGCTTTACTCGGAATGTGACGTTGTTCACCAAGTTCTAGTGGCACTTGAAGTACGAGCTTTTTTAGCATTACTCGGAATGTGACGTCGTTCACCAAGTTCGTAGCACTTGAAGTACGAGCTTCCAGTGCAAAATAAGGTACCTGACTTTTTTTCGTGTCATATAAACCGGTCGTCGAAACTGTACTTTTTTAGCTTCACTCGGAATGTGACATCGTTCATCGAGTTCCAGTAGCACTTGAAGTTAGAGGTTGGGGAAGCAAGAGTAGTGAATTATCTCCACCCATCATTGATTGTTGTTCAAGCAAGTACTCTCCCACTCTAAAAGATGCCGGCCTAAAACGATTAGGACGAGCTTCCAGTGCAATAATAAGCTTGAAATATTACCACTATTTTAACATGACGGCAAACGAGGCTTTGGACGACTCCAAAGCCGCGAGATCGCGGTTAAGCGAATTGATTGTATGTACTTCAAGCAACTATTGCCATCTTAAGAAGATTACTGTAGCGACGACCATGAATTTATCGAAATCAAACGGCAAAAGAGGCTTTGGACGACTCCAGTGCCGCAAGATCAGACTCTCTGGTAAGGGCATCAAGTATGCACTCTAAAAAGATGCCGGCCAAAACGATGAGGACGAGCTTCAAGTGCATATAAACTAGAATTATCCAAATCACAGTCCACAATGCTGGAAAAATAACCATTGTTAAAACATGACGGCAAAAAAGGCTTTGAACGACTCTAGTGCGCTTCCAGTGCCATAGCTAGAATTATCCAAATCGCAGCCCACAGGGCTGGAAATATTACCACTGTTATATATACATGACGGCAAAAAAGACTTTGAATGACTCTAGTGATCTTCCACTCCCATAACCTAAAATTATCCAAATCACAACCCACTGGGCAGGAAATATATATAGTGTAAACTCCAAAAAGATACCGGCCAAAGCGATGAGGACGAGCTTCTAGTGCATAAGCTAGAATTATCCAAATCACAGTCCAAATTGCTGGAAAAATTACCACTGTTATAAAACATGACGGAAAAAAAGCTTTGGACGACTCTAGTGCGCTTCCAGTGCCATAACCTAGAATTATCCAAATCACAGTCCACATGGCTGGAAATATTTACTTCCACTATCATATAACATGGCATTTGAAAAGGCTTTGGACGACACTCATTCCGCCATCTATCGAAACATGGCGGCTAAAAAGGCTTTGGACGAAACTCACTCACTGCAAAGCATATAAGATATGTTGCCCTAAAAGCTTCCAAAGAAATTTTCACGCTTTATTCAAGAACTATCAGTTTTACACATTGAACCTTCTAAATACGTATTTTTTCCAACCAAACTTGATTTTTCCTGTATGATGTTCATTAGCAGGATAAGGTTATGTTTAGATTTCTAGCATGGAAATTCGTTAATCCTTTCAAAAAATTGTCGAAAAGCGTTTTTGAACATAGGTGTTTGATATTGATGCGCTATCTGTACCCCATACTCCGACGCTCCTTTTATCTCTACCTACGTCAGATCCTGGGCCCTCGCTGGAAGCATCTGAGTGGTTCTCACCTATTGTTGTAGGTGAGACTGTCGCACCAAACGTTGTTGTAACTGATGCTGATGATTCGGCGCATGAATCTCCAACAACATATGACTCGTTCTCCTTCTTCTTGGATGTTATGAGCTCTCGTTGTCATTCGCTTTTTTCTCCTATACAAAATTCATCATAAATGAATCTATAAGCATTGGGGGAATGTGTTCTTTTATTTCTAGTAAAACGTAGGGATAGACATTGGTCTGTTACTTTTATTGTATCA
>Ga0169931_10010720_pt1 | contig 13021 bp, 15 predicted proteins | sample Kivu_15m_20L_FD_129675 | JGI IMG/M metagenome (GOLD analysis project Ga0169931, IMG submission 129675) | Freshwater microbial communities from Lake Kivu, Western Province, Rwanda to study Microbial Dark Matter (Phase II) - Kivu_15m_20L... | ecosystem: Environmental > Aquatic > Freshwater > Lake...
ACATTTAAAATTGACACTCCAACTGTAATGTCAAAAGATTGCACTGGCTATAACAGCGTGCAAGCGCCATAGCCCTGCCGCAGGCGCAACACAGGGCTACGAGCGCCTGCACGCAAAACGTTATGGGCAACCGCCCACACCCAACCACGGTTAAATCAGCCCCCAATATTTCCTTTTTAGGAAACTTTGCTCTATCTTTGCATTGTACTGTTATTGAATGAAGAAAAATTTTGATGTCGAGCTATTGGAAGAAGCCCAATCGTTTTTGGAAAGTCTCGGTGAAAAAGAACGCTACAAGATTTATTACAACATACGAAAGGCGCAGCACATCAATGATAATGAACTCTTCAAGAAATTAAACGATAACATATGGGAGTTTAGGACCTTGTACAATTCTAAAGCATACCGACTTTTCGCTTTTTGGGATAAGTCAAAAAAGAACAACACCGTAGTCATTTCCACACATGGAATTCTGAAGAAAACACAGAAAACACCAACCAAGGAAATTGAGAAGGCGGAAAATATCAGAATAGAATATTTTAAAAATAAAGGCGATGAAAAAGGAAAATAAAATGAAAACGGTACGTCTTGATGATATGATTGACAAACATGTCGGGAAGATTGGAACGCCTGAAAGGGACGCTTTCGAATATGAATTAAGCATTGACTTGATCGGGCATGCAATTAAACAAGCCAGAAAAGAACGCAACTTGACTCAAGAAGAATTGGGTAAGTTGGTTGGTGTTCAAAAAGCGCAGATCTCAAAAATTGAGAACAGCATTAAAAATGCTCGACTTGATACGATTTTGAAAATATTTAAGGCTCTGGGTGCTACGGTAAATTTCAACGTTGAACTTGATCCTAAAAATTTAGCGTATTAAGTTGGGCAGCCACGAACCGCTAATCTTTCGTGCGGCGTACATAACCCTGCCCCGCACCTCTGGGATTGAGCCTCAAAAATTCCACTGCATCGGGAAACCGCGGTATTTCCTCCTATGGGCTTTATCACCGCGCCAGGGAACCCTTGCGGGCAACCCGGTTCAATCCCTGCCGCGGCCCCCTCAATCCAAACCGCCCTCAACAATAAAAACCACTAAAAATAGCTTTCAGCAAACCCGCGCCAAGGAAAATAAAACCAATGCCCCAAACCCCAACCCACTCCGCACGCCCAACAACCCAAGGTTAAAGAACAACCCAAAGTTTGGAAAATCCAAATTGCCCTTGTATGTTTGATATGGAAACGTTGTTAAACCAACCCGGTTTGGGTATGCACTTGAAATTCTAGCTGCTTTGGCGGCGGGGTTGCAGGTGGTAGTTAAGCCGGAACATTTGGAAAAATTATGGATGAGATCATGCTTGGCAATTTGACTTTTTGCCGCCCTGGAATGGGCAGGGGAATGGGTTTTGGGGTGGGGGCGGGAGCAAGCACAATGGAAAAGCAAGGCCGAGATCAAAATGCGATGACGCTCGAAGGACTTACGCCTATCCAACCAAATTGGGGGGGGGGATTGGGGCAGGTTTGGAGCGGCTATAAATAAGATTTATTGGCAACCTTAATAACGACACCAAGCAGCAAACATCATAACTTTGTATCAACTAACAGGACAATAAAATGGCATTAAAACAGAAGTTAGAAAAACTAAAAAAACTCTCAGAGGAGAACAAGCAACCTGATTGGGATGCATATAAAGATTTATGGAAAAACTCGATAACTGACCTACAGAACACAATCGTTTATAAGTGGTTTCAAGACTATGAAGAAAGTGGACTTATGACATTTTCAATTATTCCTGTTAAAAGAATAGAGCCATATATTGGTGAATACTTGACAACGACACTTGAAATCACTTTAACCAACAACAAATTCCTAGTTCTTGAGCCTGTTTCAGGCGTTACATCAGAATACGATGGGAAACTAGAATTTTATATGAGTGGGAACGTGTATAAAAGAGTTAGCATTCTAAGAAAAATCATAGACAACAAGAAGCACGAATGGATTATTGCAAAATCTTATGACCCGAAAGACCATTATAAGCTTGACAAAGAACAACTAGAAAAAATAATTGATGAATGGTTACAATAAATAATGAAGACTTACGGGATGTGTATCATTATCTTGCGACCATTGAAAACGTTCTTCAAAAGGAAGTAAAACTAATCAATGGCAATAAGTTTCACTTAGACAAGATTGTCCCTGAACAGTTAACCAAAGTATATTCTCAAAAGGAAAGAACTGCATTAGCATTTGCAGACCAAATCTCAAGAACAGCCTATGAGAGTTCGGTAGTTAGTTTAGTATCTACTTTCGAGAGAGTTGTATTTGCAAAATATAAAACAACGTATGGGAGGCTGAAAACAGTAATAAAAGACAATTCTCCAAACCCTATGGATTATTATAAATCCAGAGAAAATTTCTTGAATGGCAACATAGATAAACTTTCAGGAATTATTTACTTAATTGAAGGACATATTTCAGCCGAGTTGCTACAAAAACTAAAACTATTGAAAGACCACAGAAATTATATTGCCCACGGGAAACGTGATGCAGCACCGCCAGCAGTTGAAATGAAATTATCAGACATAGCAAAGTCACTAGACGATGTAATCAGAGAAATTGAGACATAAAAACGAAGGCCGCCACCAAAAGGCCTTTGGCTCAATGGCGTGTGACGTGGTTATTTGAACATTCTACCACGCATTCCCGCATCTGCAGGATGGTGTGTTGACCGTTTTGTGCTCCGAAATCCGCCACTGCGCCAAGCGCCAAAACGTTGTGCATCATGCTTGAGTACAATGCAAGCTTAAACCGACTGACAATTAACGAACACAAAAAAACGGGTTAGCTGAAAACCGATCAGAGTAAGCAAAAACTTAAAAACAAAAACGAAATGAACAATGTAAAATTCCTAACGATTGCAATCGCACTTGTTGCTGCATTCGGGTGCAACAAGTCTCACAAGACAGACGAATCCGCCAAGCAAAATGTAGTTGACTCTATGGGTACATCAATGCCAACAGCAGAAATGATTGTAGATGTAGCCAAAAAACAACAAAGCACATTTCAACCGACTTAATTAAACACCGTTTTGGAGACACAGAGAATATGTGCTGGACAAATGCCGGCTGGTTGGTTAAAAATTAGTGGCCAATGGGATCCGACAAGCTGTGGAAAACCTACTTCTATTCATGAAAATGTTTGGTATATTGAACGCTATGATAACAAACCAGTTGGTTCTGTAATGACTGTTTGTGCTCAACCAATTCCCAATGGTTGGGTAAAAATTGGCGGTAGTTGGAATCCGACAATGTGCGGAAGTCCATCATCAATACATGACAATGTTATTCAAATCAAAAGGCTGAATTAAATACGAGCAAACATAGGACACTACAAGAAACAAAAGCAACGAATGGCAACCTTTAAAATTGAAGTTAGGGAAACCCTATCAAGGCTTATCGAAATTGAAGCCCAGTCAATAGATGAAGCCTGGCTTAAAGCCAAAGAAATGTACAGCAGCCAGGAAATTGTTCTTGATGCAGATGACTTTGTTGGAATGGAACTTATTAAAATCGAATAGGGGATAAAATGAACCACTAAGCCATTTGAATGGCATTAAAACTAGACTGGCTTTAAGGCCATACTTTACAAAAGACAAAGCATGGCTTTGAACTAAGGTAATTTTACAGCACCGCGGAACCGCAGTGCCCAATTTAGGGGCCGGCATTAAAAACAGAGGTTTACCAGCAGCTTAGCCTCCTTGCCACATTAACACCCATTGACGAGCAACCGATCGGTGCCACTGGTCCTCCGCGCTGCGCGGGCCATTCCCCGCCAGCCTTGCGGGCAACCCGGTTCAATCCCTGCCGCGGCCCCCTAAAAACCAACCGCCCCAAAGAAAAAACCACTGAAAATGGTTTGCAGCAAACCCCTGCCAAGGCCCATAAAACCAAGGCCCCAAACCCCAACCCCGCCCCAACACCCAACAACCCAAGGTTAAAAAACAACCCAAAGTTTGGAAAATTCAAATTGCCCTTGTATGTTTGAAATGGAAACGTTGTTAAACCAACCCGGTTTGGGTATGTACTTGGAATTCTTGCTGCTTTGGCGGCGGGGTTGCAGGTGGTAGTTAAACCGGAACATTTGGAAAAATTATGGATGAGAAAATGCTTAGCAATTTAACTTTTTGCCGCCCTGGAATGGGCGGAGGAATGGGTTTTGGGGGCGGGGGCGGCAGCAAGCACAATGGAAAAGCAAGGCCGAAACCAAAATGCGATAACGCTCGAAGGACTTACGCCCATACAGCCAAATTGGGAGGATTGGGGCAGGTTTTTAGCGGGTATATATAAGTTAGTGGCAACCCTATGACAACAACATAGCAGATAATAACAACAAATATTATATGGCAATACATTTTATAAACCTGACTAGGGATACATTTTTGAAAGACTATAAAAGAGTTTATCGTTTTACTACTCTTGACAGGTTTATTGAAGTTTTGAAGACAGGGAAATTTGCGTTTGTTAATCCAACTAAATGGGCTGACCCATTTGAAAAATTTTTTCTAGAAAGAGATTTTTTAATCGACAACGAAAAATTCAAACTACCAATAAAAGACAAAGTATTTGCTGTTTGTGTTTCCGGAACAATCAGTAGTGAAGCTTATTGGCAAGTTTATGCCCCAAAAGAAGATGGCATACGCTTGACCTTTGACACAGAAAAATTACTTACAAACTTCCTTGACAAGATTCCAGACGCAGATGTTTATATTGGTAAGGTTAGTTATCAAAACACAAGAGAATTTCACAAAATTTCTTTTGACAAAAAAGACTTAATTAACGAGATAAAGAACTATAACATTGGATACCAACAAATCAAACTGCTATTGAAAAAGCGAAAATCATTTCTGTACGAAGATGAAGTTAGAATTATGGTTATACCGCATAAAAAGAACAAAGAGTCTTCTGTTTTTCATTCACAGACAGAAATAACTAGTTATACAGACGACTACACACTCGACCCAAGACTTGGAAGAAATCACGTTAAAGTATTAAGAGAATATTTTCAAAACAGCTTTGACTTTAAAGTATCACATTCAAGACTTTATTCAGACTTAAATAGAGAACCAATAAACCTGACTACAAGTGGAGACAAAACATGGTAAACCAAAAAGGGCAGCCACTAACAGCTAATCTTTCGTGCGGCGTGCAGCGCCTAGACCAGAACGTGCGGGATTGAACGTTAAAATCCCGTTTCTGCGGGAAACCGTTTTTATGATTCCCCCTATGGGTTTTACTTTATGATTTTAGAGATGTAGAAAGCAGCCTTTCGGGCCGCTTCTATGTTTTGCCCCTCTTTCGGGGTTCAAAACAGGCGATTTTCCTCGCTTCAGGGCATACCTCCATCTCCCCATGCGTTAAGCCATTGCACAGGAAATCGATTTTTTGACCCCGCCCCAAAATCCGAAGGGTAAATCACGGGAGTCGAAGATTTCGAGCTCATGGCTTTTGCCAACTTTTTCAAGGATTGTGTTAGAATCAATAAAAAAAGGTAATTTAGAATGGAGAATGAGTTAAAAATGTGGCTTGTTGCACGCAACAAGCTTTAGCAATCATATTAAAAAAGTTACACGGTAGAAAAATGAACATGAAAGAGATCTTTTGGAAATTATACAAAGCAGACACCGAAGAAGAAATTGAACAACTTCTTTCAACAGAACAACTGTTTGCAGATTCGCAAAACTGGAAACCTTATGGAAACAATCAAGGCAACTTTGGGACTTTCGAAAGTCAGCAAAATCACCCCGTTCCGGCATTGATTGAAAAAATCACAAATTCTATTGATGCTATTTTAATCAAAGAGTGTAAATTAAAAGGCATTGATCCTAAATCTGCCGAAGCTCCAAAGTCTATGAGTAAAGCCGTTGAACTTTTCTATCAGGTTAAAGATGGCGAGATTGGTGAACTTTCAGAAAAGCAACGGCGCGAATTGGCGGAAAACATTCAGATAATAGCTGTTGGCGATAAAACACAACCATCCATCGTTATCTATGACAACGGGGAAGGTCAAGCACCAGAATATTTTGAAGATTCCTTTCTGTCTCTGCATAGAAATAATAAAACAAGCATTCATTTTGTTCAAGGCAAATACAACATGGGGTCAACCGGCGCCGTAGTGTTTTGTGGAGACAACAAATATCAACTCATTGGCTCAAAAAGATGCAGAGAACTGGAAAATGCTGAATCAGAATTCGGCTTTACCCTAGTGAGACGCCACCCGCTGAGTGTCGAGGAGGAGTTCGAATTTGGGAAAGCCACCTGGTATGAATTTTTTTGCCCATTTGGCAAAATACCCTCTTTTAAAATTGATGAAATGGACTTAGGTCTCTATAATAGAAGTTTTGCGACAGGCAGCATTGTAAAGTTATATTCATACCAACTGCCAAGGGGGTCGCGCTCAGATATTACTTTGGACTTATGGCGCGACTTAAATCAATATATGTTTCATTTACCGTTGCCCATCTCTGTTTTTGAAAAACGTGGTTATTCAGGTAAGACGCCGAGTAAAACGGTTTTGGGAAATAGAACAAGGATAACCATTGACAGTCGGGATAAAATCGAAACTACAATTTCATTTAACATACCAAAGGAGGCCGGACTTGGTGATATCCCCATTGAGGTAATTCTATTTAAAGCTTCTGTTGACCATAATGATTTTATTAAGAACAAGTCAATCATATTTACACAAAATGGCCAGGTACATGGTTTTGAGGGTCAATCATTTATTTCTCAAGATCTTGGTTTTTCACTTTTAAAAAAGCATCTATTAATTCATGCTGATTGCACAAATATTCCAACTTCAATAAGGCAGGATTTATTTATGTCAAACCGTACGCATTTAAAGCAAGGACCTAAAACTGAAAAATTGAGAGATGCTATCGTTGATGTCTTACGTAAAAGTGCAGAATTGAAAAGAATTAATGGAGAAAGAAGAAATTCGTTAATTCATGAAAGCGAATCAGATCAAGGATTAATTGAAAATCTGCTTTCGAAACTGCCCGTCGATAAAGACGTTTTGAATTTACTCAAAAAAGATGGCTCATTAAATTTTCTCAAAACGCAAGGAGAGAAAATCACAAATCCTGCTGACCGGAAGCAAGAACAAAAAAAGTTAAATCGTTTTCCTTCCATTTTCAAGCTCAATCTTAAGGAGAATAAAGATGGAAAGGCATACAAAACAATTCCATTGAACCAACAAGGGAAAGTAGAAATTGAAACCGATATTGAAAATGATTATTTATTTAGACCAGCGGAGAAAGGAAAATTTGATATCGAAGTTTTGCAAAAAGGGAATGTGTCGGAGAAACCAGTAAACCCTATTCCAAATCCCAATCCAAATATTCCCAGCGACATACTAACAATTAATCGCGAGGGGCCGATAAATGGAACAATTAGATTATTAATTAAGCCAAATGAAAAAGCAAAAGCTGGCGACCAGGTAGAAATAAGAGCAACATTGTCAGCACCGGGCCAGCAATTCGAGTGTGTATTTCAAATAAAGGTGGATAAAGAACTCAGCGAGCCCAAAGAAAACGAACCAAAACAAGATGAGACATTTCCCAATTTGCCAAAGCCCCAAAAAGCGTATGAAAAGTCTTTAGGCAACAATGAAATAACTTGGCAACATGAGTCGTTAAATTGGACTGGGCATGACATTGTGAAGGTAATTCCCGACAATGAAGGCAAAGAGCTTATTGTGTCTGCAATTATAATAAATATGGACTCCTTTGTGCTGCGCAATTTTTTATCCAAAAATCGGATTGGAAATGAGAAGGAGATTAAATTTACGAAAGACAAATATTTCATATCAATTTATCTTCATTCATTATTTCTATTTAGTATTTTACAGAAAATGAGAAAAAACGACACCAAATTAGAGCCAATTGAAGTTGATGAATTTGTGTCGAACATGATAAAACCGTATGCGAGTTTCTTAATGTATGAAAACCACCACATGACTAAACTTGCATTTGATGAATAAAAACCAAATCTTTAAATACCCAGCCTTTGAGGTAGCCGCTTTAGGCTAAGACCGGTCGCGCCCCATAAAACCCCACCCCACAATGCCAAAAACCTACTTCAGATTCAAAGCTCACCCTGGAGATTTGCTAAGAAACGCGGAAGACCATGAATTGCCGGATCCTGATGCGGATTTGGAGGCGTTTTTGGTTTGGTTTCTTGACGATTATCAAAAAGACAGCCGGCTGGCGTACATTGATGATTTGGCCAATCGGTTAGATGGGGTTTTTAACGATGGATTTGAAATGGAGCACCTAGGGCTAAGGGTAGAAAAAGCAAGCAAACTTGAATTGGAATTGGAGATTGAAGCCATTGAAAAAACACTTAAGACTGAGGCTTACATCAACTTTTACCGCCTGCTTCTTGAACACAAAATCGAAATACGGCTTGAAGATGAAAGGCAATAATTGGACAAAAGAGGAAACGATTGTTGCATTTAATGTTTACTGCAAAACTCCCTTTAAGGCGAGCAAGTAGCACTGCAAAGGCACTAATTTGATGTGCCTTGATTGGGCACAAAACATGAAATCAAACTTGTCTGCAAACTCCTTGCACAGGCAGAAACATGCTATTGTTCAGCAAAGCTATTCTTCACTATCTTAGCCATGCACATATCATTTTTTATACCCTATATTAAGGTTCATGAAACAAGGCATTTATGAGGAGTTGGTCACCCAATTGGTGTTGAAAAAAATCAATGAATTAAATAGGGACACCTACTACATCAACACCTCTAAAATCGATAAGGAAGAGGCCTCAATCATTATTTCTCGGCATTTATCTAGAACCATTAAGGAAGTGTTAGATGGGCTTAAAGGTGAGAATCAAATAGAACAGCAGATTGTAATTGCCAATAAAATCATCCGTTTTTTAAAGGAGGAGTTGGCCTTGCATGATTTTGATAAAGATTTGATTGAAAGCGACGGAGAAATATTAAAAGCTGTTTTTTCGCGCCTAGATGATCACTCCCCTGAATCAGACCCTGACCTAAAGGAAATAACTCCCTATACCCGCCTTTCGTACAGCGAGCTCTTTACGGGCGGCAGCAATTCAGGCCTATCGCTTGACACAGAATTAAAAAAGGAAATCTTATCCTCAAACCGAATTGATTTGCTGGTTTCCTTTATCAAGTTTAAAGGCATTATTATCCTAGAAAAAGAACTACAGGAATTTGCCAAAAGGGGCGGCCAACTTAGGGTGATTACAACTACCTACATGGGGGCCTCCGATTATAAAGCTATTCTTCTGCTGTCTAATTTGGCGAATACCACCGTTAAGATTTCATACAATACCGGTAACGAAAGGCTTCATGCAAAAGCATATCTCTTTTATAGAAATACAGGTTTTCATACTGGCTACATTGGGTCTTCAAACTTCTCACGCTCGGCTCTTACCGACGGCCTGGAATGGAACGTGAAAATAACCACCAAAGAAGTTGGCCACATTATTGACAAGTTTCAAAAAACGTTTGAGTCGTACTGGCAAAGCGATGACTTTGAAGTGTTTGATGAAACCATACATAAGGAAAAACTAATTTCGGCATTGCAACAAGGCCGCAGCTCTAATTCGGGAGCAATTGCCCCAGCCTCTTTTTTCGACATTACTCCTCATCATTTTCAACTTGAAATTCTTGAAAAACTGGAGGTGGAGCGAACCACACACAATCGCCCTAGAAATCTAGTGGTTGCCGCTACGGGTACGGGTAAAACCGTAATTTCTGCATTTGATTTCAATAAATTCAAAAAGAGCAATCCCGAAGCTAGACTCTTGTTTTTAGCCCATAGAAAAGAAATTCTTGAACAGGCTTTGTCAACCTTTCGTGGCATTTTAAAAGACAACAACTTCGGCGAACTTTGGGTTGATGGGTTAAACCCGACCGACATCGACCATGTTTTTGCATCGGTACAAACCCTTAATAATCGGTTGGACCAAATTGAAATACCACCGAACCACTATGATTTTATTGTCATAGATGAATGCCACCACTTAACCGCCTCTTCGTACCGCGGCATAATTCAATATTTTACCCCGAAAATCTTACTTGGCTTAACAGCCACTCCAGAAAGGATGGATGGAAGCGATATTAAGGAGGATTTTCACCAAAGAATAGCCGCTGAAATACGGCTGCCCGAAGCCTTAAACAGAAAATTACTTTGTCCATTTCAATACTTTGGAATTACCGACAGTGTTGATTTAAGTAAAGTGAAATGGGAAAAGGGCCGATATGTTATTAGCGAATTAAGCCGCGTTTATACGGGGAACGATCGCCGTGTTCGGGATATATTGTTGGCCTTAGATAAGTACACCAAGGATTACACAGATGTGCGGGCCTTGGGCTTTTGCGTTAACATCGAACACGCCAAATTCATGGCTGATAAATTCAATGCCGCTGGTTTGAAAGCAAATTACTTGGTTAGTTCTAATGCATCTGAAAGAGATCAAATTCGCTACCAATTCAAGAATAAAGAAATCAACTACTTGTTTGTTGTCGATATTTTTAACGAGGGTGTAGATATTCCTGAAATAGATACAGTATTGTTTTTAAGACCTACGGAAAGCTTAACAATTTTTCTTCAGCAGCTTGGTCGCGGCCTTAGGTTGGCAGAGGGAAAAGAGTGTTTAACCGTTTTGGATTTTGTCGGAAATTCCCGGCCCGAATACAATTTTGAAAATAAATTCAGGGCCCTTGTTGGGAAGACGAACACCCCAATAAAACAAGAGATAGAGGCCAATTTCCCCTTTTTGCCACTGGGGTGTTCAATCATTTTAGAGCGGAAGTGCAAGGAAATAATATTGAACAACATCAAGAATGCCACATCCTTTAACATCAACCAACTGGTTCAAAAAATTCAAACCTTCGAAAACCAAACAGCCTTATCACTAAGTCTAAAAAATTTCGTTGAGTTTTATGGCATTCCTTTGCCCCTTATTTATAAAAACAAGAGGCAATTGGGTTGGAAAGGCATGTGCAATATGGCAGGCAAAATACCGGATTTTTCTTCTGAAAATCAGGGTCCTTTGTTTTCTGCCATACAAAACAAATGGCTTTCAACAGCTTCGAGCAGTTATTTCAATTTCATATTAACTCTTGCTCGCAAACGCTTCGATATTAACCTAAACACCTTTTCTGCCAAAGAGAAACAAATGGCGGTAATGCTATACTATGATTTTTGGCGCGAACCTGGCAAGTTCCCAGATTTGGAATCTTCCATCAGAGCAATTGGCAAGAATGAGGTTTTGGTTGATGAACTCATTGACCTGCTTGAACTTTTAATTGACCAGGTTGATTTTAAAGAAATTGACATAGAATTGCCTTATTCTCAGCCTTTGATGTTGCATGCACGTTATACTAGGGATCAAATTCTAGCGGCGTTTGGATTAAGCACCTTTGACCAAAAATCTAAAAACCGCGAAGGTGTAGCCGAAATTACAGCCTTAAACACTGAGTTGTTGTTTATCAATTTGATTAAATCTGCGGAAGATTATTCGCCAACAACCATGTACGACGACTACGCAATTAGCGACAGGTTGTTTCACTGGCAGAGTCAAAATTCGGCGGGGCCAGAAACGCCCAAAGGGCAGTCGTACATTCGACATCTGGAAACCGGGAAAAAAATATTGCTCTTTGTTCGCGAAAAATCAAACGATGAATTTGGAAATACAATGGGTTATGTTTTTTTGGGGGAGGGCGAAATACAGCACTTTTATGGTTCAAAACCGATGAGCATAGAATGGTTGTTAAAAGAACCGATGCCTCATTTCTTGTGGAAAGATGCGGTTAAATTGCGGGCCAGTTAAACGATTACGGCTTCTAAACAGGGTTGCTTTACCCCACCAACTCCACCTCCCCAAACCAAGCTCCGGCCATTTCTGTGATTAGTTCTTCGGCGGTGTAGCGGTAGCGGTCAATGAATTCGATTTTTTGGTTGATGTCGAAGAAGTAATAGGCGGATTGGCGCTTGTACAAAAGCCAGGTGGAACTTAGGCATCCTGTGCGTTTTGTGATTTGAAACCCAAAAGGTTGGGCCTGCTCAAGTTTTTCAAGGATTTGGACGATGTTCATGGTTCGGAGGTTTAATTTTTAATTTAAATGGCTGCTTTCAGGTCTTGAGCAAGGCATGTTCAATCAAAGCTCGAAAAGCCCCCCTTTTCGATCTGTTTAAAGGTAGAAAATGCACCCTAAAAACAGCATAACTGCCCGGTTTTTGTTGCAATAATGCGCCCCAATGCAGGGGTTTTGTTTACCTTCAACTCAAAATAGTAGCCATGAAAAACCGCGCCTTTTTGCTCCTTGCCTTCCTTTGTTTTTCGACGCCGTTGCTGGCTCAAGGAACCTTGCAGTTTAACCAGGTGCTTTTTTTGCAATCTTCGGCGGCCAACACCGTTTTGTTGGGCACGGTGCCGGCAGGCAAGGTTTGGAAAATTGAACATGTAGGTGGTGTTCCAACGACCTGTTATTGCAATTTCTCGTTTAACGGTCAAAATATTGCCTTTGGGGTCGGCGGCATGCAGGTTGGCAACACCCTTGAACGGTTTCAAAACGAGGGGATGGTTCTTCCGCCCATTTGGTTGCCCGCCGGCACTCCAATTACTGCTTTTAATTGCGGCAACTGCTTTATGTGCCAGAATTGGTCATGTACAAACCCCTACCGCTATTTAAGCATTATCGAGTTCAACGTAATTCCTTGAGCCCTCCAAAACCCCAACCCCGCCCGCGGCAGGGATTGAACAAGGTTGCACGCAAGGGTGGCGGGGATTGGCCCGCGCGGCGCGGAGGCGACCTTGCACGAATTTTTGAGGATTCGAGGCTAAATCTGTGAATCGTACATCGAGCCGCCCAGCCCTGAAGGGGCGAAATACCCCAGCACAGGGTGCAGCCCTGTGTTCTCGTTTATCCGCGTATTCGTTCATTAGTTCACCGCGTATTCGTTCGTGCGCGTATTCGTTC
>Ga0169931_10010721_pt1 | contig 13021 bp, 9 predicted proteins | sample Kivu_15m_20L_FD_129675 | JGI IMG/M metagenome (GOLD analysis project Ga0169931, IMG submission 129675) | Freshwater microbial communities from Lake Kivu, Western Province, Rwanda to study Microbial Dark Matter (Phase II) - Kivu_15m_20L... | ecosystem: Environmental > Aquatic > Freshwater > Lake ...
TAGTCATTAGGTGATGTTAGACCAACAAACATTTTCTTAAATTAAAATAGTCAAATAAAAGTATCAAATTCTCTTACTTGGCCTTTATAAGTATCAAACTTTCAAAAATCAATCGATAAAATATCAACATACTTATCCCCTGAAGATTTGAATAGATTAAAACGAGGATAAACAATATAAGAATCAACAAATCTATCTGAAGCTTTTTCGATTGGATTGACCCTTCTTAGCGCTGCAAATTTAACAGATTATTAATCACTTTATGACTTAAAATCTCAATAACTTTTAGTCACTCAATTCAACTAAGCCTTAAATCTTTTAGCATTAAATAACAGTTATTCAGTAGTTCTCCGAGGAACTATTTTACTTCTAACAAAATTCGCACCATAATTACGTCTAAGCTGCGATTAATTAAATTAACTTGTTTTGAAGCATCGAGATTCGATATTGAAGAAAGAAATATATGTAGTTGATAATGCTCCAACAAAACTTCATCAATAGATACAAAATTTACAAAGTATCTTAAATAATCAAACAACTGTAAATGCTAATTGATATTATTGATCGATAAATCAAATTATTTTATCATATAAACTAGTATTAATATATAAATCATATAGTATATATAATAATAGACTAACAAATAATTACCTCTTAAATAGATGATCAATCAATATGCTTTTAATAATGAATAAGAGTAATTTATAGAATTTTGTTGAATCAGTAGCTATGATGATAGCTGAAAATGCATGTATTATTGATTAAAATATCGATAAATACAATGAAGCCTTATAACAAAACAAATTTATACAAAGTTTGAATATATAATGGGATAACAAAATACCTTAAAACAATTACAATACAAACATATACAATTCTAATTATACTAATAATCGAATCAATTTCTAAGATTATAAAATTCCTTAATTTGAATTTCCCAATTAAAATTAATTGATGGGCAATAAAAAACATAATAATGATGATTTTCCTTTACAAGTAATTAACTATTCAAATAATACACATAATTACAATAATTCAAGAGGAAAAAAAGATTAAAAAATATCATCTAAAACTCCAGAATAAAAAACATAGTTCCAAACATTGAAATCTTTATATAAAAAATTACAAAATAACGCATGATCTATATACAATCTATTATTTATATATGAAAATCTTAACTTTTGTTTTATAATTGATAGCTGCTTCCTTTTAACTTAATATTATATTAATATATTTACCAAAGATGATAAATTATTCTTATCAGCATATCTCAAATACAATAATAAACTAGATAATAGATAATTCTTATCAAATTATAAAACAAAATACCTTCATTAATCGCTACAGTAATAAATATTCCTCAACAATTACTACATAATCAATAAATAAATTTACAAAAATTCTTATAGACGGATGTCCTCTTAATTCAAATATGAATAAATAATAATAGCCTTATAACTTACCTTATGATAATTTAATGAATGCTGTTATGGTCTAAAATGATGATATTTATAGACATAATAATAAATAGTAGATAAATTCTAATAAAACTAAAAATTCACAGTTTTATATAAGTAAATCTTCAAAGAGTCATAAAAATGATAATAATTAATACTATCCAATCAAAGATATTGTACCTACATAAATTTTGATCTAATAATAAAAATATATGGACATTTTAAGAAAACATAAATCTAGATAATAAAAATTACAAGATGAAATCAAAAATAGTATTTAAAATAAAAAAATAAAGAAAATTCAATTAAAACCTAATGATAAAGTTTTATTTGATTATAATGGTAAAATGTAATTAAACAATAATAATAACAAAAATGAAATTTCTTCTATAGCATCACTAAGAAATCATGTACCATAGCTAATTAATAAAAAAATAACTAATAAAGTTTCAATAACTACAGATATGAGATAAGTTACAAATAAAGATAAAGATACTATAAGTCAGAAGAAAAATAGTTTTAAATTTTAATTTAATAATCAAGAAATGATGGATTCAATTTAATTAGTTGATAAAAAAATTAAAATGTGGTTTGATGGAAGATAAATTACTAAATTTCAAAAGAATTAAAAATTAGATGATATATTGAGCTAAAAAAATATTAAAAATAACAATAATAATAGTAAAAAGTTTAATAAATAAGCTCATATTTAAAAATAAATCAATGATCAATAGAAAAAATAATATTTATAGGAGGATATATTAAAAAATGAACCTAATAATAGAAAACAAAGATTTTTAAGCTAAATGAAAGAACGTAATAGAGCTATGCAAAGAATAAAAACTGATAAGTAATAGTCAGTATAAATCATAAATAATAAAGGCACGAAAAAGAAAAGAATCAGCCACTTAAAGACGTAAAGTATAACTTCAGATGTAAGATCTAACGGGCATTCTTTAAAAATTCAAATGCCAGTATATTTAAATAATATGAGGTCTGAATAATAGTTACTGACATTTAAAAGCATACCTTTAAGTTCTTCTAAAAAATATAAAAATCGATAGTTTACTTCTAAAGCTTAAGATTAAAGTGATCATATCTCACAAATTAGATAAAAATTTAGCCAAATAGATCCTAAATAAAAGCTACCAATAATTATTAAAAAACAAAATCGAATATAGACATAAGTATTTTAAAATTTAAGAAAACAAAAAGATGTCAAATATACAAAAAAATATCGTTTATTATTAGCATAAAAATTACTAACTGAAGCATCAGTATAATGGAATCAAAGCCATTATAAAAACCAAAAATGATCTATACAGTTTTTGATATTTTTTACATTAATTTTATTGACTATTATAACCTATCATTATTTAGAGACTGAAAAAATGTTATATTTCAAATTCTTTATAATTATATCATGGATTATCAAAGGTTATATGAATAAATCCCAAAATAACCTATTAAATGGACAGTAAATGACATTTAATTATGGTTAAGATTCATAGGATTAAGCAATCTCTATCCTAAATTCAGTATAAATATATTTATATAGAATAATTATCTATTGATGGTAGCTGCATAACGACTTTAACATAATAAGATCTTAGATAATAATTACTTATTCAATCAGGTATAATCATCAAAAAAATCATGTCATGTAAAATTATAAATGATTTAGGGGTCAATAAAGGTCTTAGATAATATACATCATATGTCTAAAATAGAGGCAAATAAAACGTAAGTGTTCATTAAATTAAATAAGTCACCATGAAACCTAAATTTAATTAACCTGTTCAATCAATCGATATAAAAATGACATATAAAAATGCAATAAAATCTAATAATGTAATACCTTCAAGTCAAATTGGTCAGATTATAATGGTCAAAGAATAAAAATAAGTCTAATAAGAAATATCTGTCGTTTAATAAGATGATGATTAAAATAAAAAGAAATAATATTAATTAATAATACAACAATTTGATGGCCCACAAACTTCATTCTTTTCAGTTAAAGAAGAAGGAGCTAAGATCGGTAGACATAGCTCTAATCAAATATTAATATTAGATTAAAGTATATCTAGATATCATGCATAAATAAAATTTTAAGGCAATAATTTCTATCTTAAAGATATAGGCAGCACCACTGGAACTTTTATAAGAATCTAAGGCAGAAAAGAAATATATAATGTAATGTTTATATTATATAGAAAATGATATTATAAATGGGCTCTAATCAATTTTAATCAATATTAATAGGAAATGTCCTTCAATTAAATGTAATATAAGGCCCAGCATTAAATACTTTAATCTAAATCCCAAAAAATAAAATAACAATCGGTAGAAAAACAAATAACTAACTTAATTTTCCAGATGACCAACACCTTAGCAATATCCATTCTTCATTAACTTACTCTGATAATAAATATTATATCTAAGATATGGGTACTACAAATGGTACATGGTAAAGATTATCAGAATAATCTAAATAAAGCTCATTACATATGTTAAATTAACAAACAGTATTTAAGATAGGATCTAATCAAATTTATATATGTAAAATTAAGACTAATATGATAAATATGAAAGTACATCCTAATGCCTGTGTTATATGCTGTTCATAATAAAAAGATTGTGTATATATGCCTTGTAAACATAATACTGCTTGTATTCGCTGTAGTAAAAATTTGAAATAATGCCCAATATGTAGAACTAAGATTGATGATTATGTTAGGATATATAAATCTTGATGATTTTATAGATTTATACTACGATTTAAATTAAATATGCATTGAATTTAAATTTTTTTATATTAATTTTTGAAAGATTATATAAATTATTACTAATATTTTTTTATCATTAAAGAGAGTTTAACATATTGTATGTCAATTGAACACTCCTTTAACACTGACCCACTTCTATTTCTTTTTACCCTTTCTAACACGAACTTTTTATTACTATTACTATTCAAATACAACTTTTTTATTTCCTTAATTAATTTTTTACCACCAAGCTTTTTCAACAACAGGAGCCTACTTCTTAACTTCATTCTTTGCTTATTATTTTTTAGGGCTACTGTCATTAGTTTATTGTCCAAGAGTTGGGAACATTTAATTCATTTTCTTTTGATAAGTAGCTGGTTTTTACTTCACAATCTGAATCACTTCTTTAAGACTTTAGTTATTCTTTGATTCAGTCTTTTTACCTAAAACAAGATCTGGAAAATCTCCCTTATCAACCAAATTAAAATCTGTCTTTATTTGAAATCCTTGCAATTGATTCTTCTTTTCTATTTACTTTAGTGTCTGCTTGACTTTCTTTTATTATTGATAGTTCTCAAACTATATCTTTTCTTATAAATTTTTAAGATCTTCCTTTTTCAAACCAAATTGCTTCTATAATTATGGCTAAATAATAAATATTATACCCTTTAGAATAGGAAGTCTTCAAGAATATTTTCATGAATTTTATTTTTTTCCAGATGCATATTTTTAGAATGCTTAATAGCATTATAACAGAATTTAACAAAAGTATATAGATCAAGAATTTATTAATTTTCTATTTTTTAAAGTCTTTCTTGTATTTCATCAAATCTCTTTTTGAATACACTACCAATTATAAAATCTAATGTATCATTTTGCAGTCCAAAATTAGTAGCAAACTTAAATTTTGACATTTATTATATTTTTAATCGACGTACAACACCCATAATCTGGAAAAGTCTTTCTTTACAACGTTTTATTGGTTTCTTTATACTTAATTTTTTATTTAAAATTCTAATTTAAATAGAACCTTATAATTCTTTAAGGAATAGTCCAAATAAATCACTGTAATGTTAAGATTTACTAATCAAATTTTGATTTTTACTAGGTAATTTTTTTAAGTATCGAACATATATATTGTCAAGCTATTACTTGAGGTCTTAATTAGTAAGAGTTCTTATAAAATGAGGAAAAATCATATATGCACTTTTTAAGCTGACATCTTTCATAATCTTTAAATAATGATTCCAAAAATCTTATGCTGGTAATAGTTTTTTAAACATTTTTAGTTTATTTGCATTAAATATAGAAAAATTATCACTTGAAATAAGCCCTTTGAACTTATTTTAAAATTACTCAGGGGTAAGTTTTGAACAATGGAAAGGATTTATTAAATTTAACTATTAAACATAAAAATGCTAATTTTATTTGGCAATTATAGGTTTTTATTTTTCCATTTATGATCTTTCTACATATTTCTTTTTACGATTATTACTTTGTGCTGTAGAGGTTTATTATTTTCTATGTTTTAAGATAAAAGCTTATTAAAAGTGTTATTATTAATCCATTTAGCTCTGATAAAATATTCTAGGATCTAATAAAACATCTTGTTGTTGATCAGCTTAAGCCAAAGCTTTATTTTTACACTTTTTAAGATTTAAAAATTGATCTTACATATTTATTCCTTCTTTATCTTTGAAAATCATAATTTAATCATCAGGATTATGTCCTTCATATTGAAATCCACAAAGCTATCTTACATCTATCTTTTTAATGCTATTTTTATCATGAAATTGTATACGATGTAATCTTAATTAATCTGCAGTTCTAAATGCAATAAATTTCTTAGCCAAACAATTTTGATCATTACAAATATAATGAGACATTTTATAATGAGTTTCAAGACTATCATAATTCTTGTAATATCTATATTTTTATGTTTTGTTGCAGACATTACATATCATATGTTCAAGGTTAATATGTCTTCGAAATTCATCTTAATCGAAGTAATATTTATTACAAAAAGTACAAAATGGATGCATAAAAGTAACGTTACCAAACTAGTCTATATCTCCCTTTTATAAATGTTTATTTAAAGCTTTGTACGTATATAACTTTTGTTCTTATAAGACGCATGTTTTCTTCTCTACACAAATTTCGCTGAATATAAATTAAAATACCAAAAATATCTGTTGTGCTAGTCTTTTAAGTGTTTTTTTAAAAAGGCTACTGATGGAAAAGTTTTATCATGTTTGCATGGTTTTCCATCAATTTTTATAAAGCATTTATACTCTGTTAATTTTTAAAATGCAGATCTTGCCTCTTACGATGTATGAAAAATATCTCCAAAATTTTTATCAGGCAATAAATTTTTACGAACGGCTTGATAATTGAGAAATTCTGGCATAATAGTGATATTTGTGCAACTAAACTAGTTTAAATTTATAATTTACTTTACAAATAGGGCATTGATTATTTTTACTGATTACTCTCATTTTATAGATGCATCTATAGCAAATAGGGCCGTGATTACATTAACCTACACCAACGAAATCTGCCTCTTAGGCGCATAAAATACATTCGATTGTCATTATTGTTGAATATACAATATTATAATGAACTAAATACTTACAATTAGATAGCAATCATAATTATATTAAGTAATTAATTATCTTTATCATAAAATATTATATCAAATATATATCATATCATATTTATTGATGAGTATAAGATATTAACTTTGACTTTTTACTTCACTCATTTAATAATTCATTTGATCAAAAAAATATATTATAAATAAAAGAATAAGAAAATTATGTTATTTTAATAGTTTTTTATACTTATTTTATCGATATTTATATGTTTCAAAGAAAAAATCTTTATTTTTTGTTATCAGTAATAAAATTTGAAAATATCTAAAAATATAAATAATCAATCTCATTAAATATTTAAGAGATTAAGGAGTTTAGAACAGGATATAGTATCTTGATGTAAACTATTTATACCATGAATATAAGCTTTTGTTTACCAATTTATTTAACTATGATTAAATTGACATCTTGCGCCATATTGGCATTGACCATTATTCCAAAAGTTATTGCATTTCTTTTTACGAAAATGCTTGCCAACCGGTAATTGAACAAGTTAATAAGCTCCATGAGCAAATCGACACTTATTATTATAGGGGCAAAAATCATTTTCCGAGAAATTCTTGCACATTTCTGTTTTATGCTTTAGAGGATTGGTTTTAATATTAGGTAATAATGCTTAGTCTCTTTACTATAAGCTTTATTATTCAGTAGATGAGCATGAGGTTAAGTCATATGATTTTTTGAAGATTTTTTTGTTCATGATTATGATTATGATTGATATTTAAATATAAGGAGCATAATATGAATAATGATTTATAATTAATGTTATTTTATTACCAGTGATAGTCCTATATAATACCGATAATACCGACGAAATAAAATATTTCATAAGCTCAAAAGCATAAAACATATTTCAATCATCTTTAATCAATCTATGTATCAATCTACATTGATAAATAGTATTACTTGACTACTCATTGCATAGATGGTTTTTCATATTTTATACATGATCATAAAAAATATTCATAAAAATGATATAGATCAATTAAAAACTTCTTCTGTTTTGTAACTAATATTTTATACCTTTATTTTATCATAAACTTTTGGTTATCCTTATTTAGCCATCTGAACAGTATTTGATATTTAAAAAATATTTATCCCTTATTTTTTACAAAGAGATGCCAATTTTGCTTTAGCCTTTTAAGATATCCTTTATTTTATTTTCTTTCCTATTACACTATTGTCTTTTTATAATTATAATAAAGATTATAATAAAATATTTTTAACTATTTCATCATAGTCCTATTATTAGGCCTCTTATTCTTTTGATACTACACTATTACGTTTAACCATTTAACCATTTGTATTTGGTTATTTTTATTAAAGTTCGCTATGTTATGTTGGATCTTTTTGATAAAGATCTTCAAAATTATTATCAGTAAAGGTAAGCAATGCTCTTAACTGTTTGGATTAAGATAAATCCATATGTTTTGCTAAATACAAAGAAACATTTTTCTGTTAAGTTATCAAACTTTTATTAGATTCTTATAAATATTTGATTCTTTTCATTAAATATACCAAATCCATTTGTTCACAAGTTTATTAACGAATCTAATGTATATTTGAAAGATAAGTCCATGAAGATGGAGCAATTCCAAAAGTATCAAGCCAATCATATATTGCATAACGTAAATATGTTATAAATCCAAAATCTTATTAGGTTACTCTTTATCCTTTATTATTAGTAAGTAATGATTGAGCTACATAGATTTAATATTTCATTTATGAATATGATCCAATAAAGAACATGATTATTGAGAACAGAAGACTAAAAAGTCCACCGACATAAGATAAAACTTCATCTAATTTGCCGATTGTTCTTGAAACTGTTAATGATTTTGTTGCTTTGTATATATTTAATTTCACATATTTCGTTGAAGAAATAGATACAGTATTTGTATAAAAATCTTGTATAAAGCTTGTTGTTTCTTCAGTAATACTTTCATAAGGCAAAAAGCTTCCATCAGTTTAAATAGTACATTCTGCTATATTAATAAATCCAAAAGTTCCAGTAGTCTATGTAAATGACATAAATATATTTTTCTCTAAGAATTTAACACTAGGAACGTCATTTGTAGGTGTAATAATTGTATCAATTATAAAAAATCTAACTTTAAAGTAATCATTTGTTGTTAATTTATTTGCCATATAACTATTTATATTTGCTGTTGTATCACAATTCGGATTATTTGTTAAATTACATTGTCTTATATCAAGTTATAAATATTTATATGTTGTTGAACCTGCATAACCTAATAACTCTGCTGTTGAATCCGGAGATAAACATAACATCTTTTAAAATCCAAAAATATTGAATTGAGTTTTAAAATTTTAACCGAGGTCTTACCAATCAGATAATTGACAAGGTTGTAAATTTATTGATGTTTTTGTAGGTACTGCAACTGAACCGCTACTTGCAACTATAGAAATCTGCGATAGCTCAAAAATAAACTTTTTTGGATTCAAACTTAAATCTTCCCCATCAATTGCCACAGCAAACTGTAAACCCGTAATAGAAGATTCACTTGTAATTTAATCATTTAATGATTGAGTATAAGTAATCTATAATTTATTAATAGTATTGCTCAATTGAAAATAAAACGCATATGTGAATACTGCAAGAATAATCATTGACAGTATTCCACCAAATATAGTTTAATATTGAGGTTATTTACGAGATCTTAAAGTAGGTGAACTACTCATCATATCCATTCTTAAAATTGTATTATTTGCAAATTCTTTAAAAGACATTGCCCTTCGATCGTTTATAATTTGAATTATATATTCTAGCATATTCCATACTTCAATTATTTGAATATATAAAAAGATTATTAATTAGTAGTAATTATTAAATCAGACAAAATTATATGATTATTTATTCAAGAAGTTATGTATATCATTTCTTATCAAATAATTTATGATTGAATGCCTGTTTTGTATCAATTCTCTGCTCTACATTAAAAGCCAGACAATCTTTAATAAAATCTTTACTTTAATTTGATACTAATCCTTTTTGAGTAGGTGGAAAGTTCACTACATTAGCCTTAAGCATTATTCCTTAATTCAATATTCTCATCTGAGACATCTGATTACCAAAAGGCTTCTCCCCAAATAACATTTAAAAATATATAACACCTATAGACCATATATCAACTTTAGTAGATATCATAGCTTTTTGGTCTGATACAAAACATTATGGAGGCAAATACCAATATGTACCAACACCCTGAGATGTAAGCTCTATTTTTTATTATTTTGTTGTTTTACATAAACCAAAATCAGTTATTTTTATTCTCCCTTTATGAAAAAGAATATTTTGGGGCTTGAGATCGTAATGAATTACTTTATCTGGCAATTCATGTAAATATTTTATGGCATTTATAACTTGACGGATTATCATTTTTGCTTATTTTTCAGGGACTTTTTTATACTTCTTTAAATAAAAAGACAGATCAGGTCCTTCGCAAAATTAGAATATAGTACAAAATGCATTAGCATCAATTTAAACTGTATCATAGTGTTGAACTATATTAGGATGACTCAATAATTTATGTACATTATTTTATCTTAATGCATGTTTTACATAGTTTTATTTAGCTGTATTATTCCAATTCGGATGAAATTAATGAACTTTTACTGCTACATCTTTGAGTTATTAAGTATCTATTGCTTTATAAACTTAACTAAAACCACCTTTGCCAAGTAATCCAAGAAGCTGATATTTTTGGATTTTAGGCCATTAACCCATATTACTTGCTTAAATTCTGCCATATCGAGAATGTTATTATTCAAATAATAATCTATACTCTTTGATATGAATGTCTTTTTATTATTACAATTTTTTAAGGTATTATTGTAAATGATTTTATTAACGGGTAAGAAAATATGTCTGGCTGGCTAATGAAAGCTTCCATTATTAGTTTTACTCTTAATTTTTTCCTTTTTTAGACATCTTCTTAGATTTATCAAGTAATTCCTTTTATTTCATAATATTATTTAATTTTTATTTGATTTCCTTTATTTAGAAGCCATCGATCCATTGTTCCCTACCTTTTTTATCAGATAAATGTTATCCAAGTCTTAATTTATTATTATTGACACGTATTTTAGTCTAATTTCTACGAGTACTATGTATTTTCATAGTCGATTCTATAATCAATGCCTTATAATTATTTAGAATTGTATCTTTTTCTCTTAATTTTTATTTTAATATACGATTTTATTATTTTAATCCCTAATCATTAAATCCTCGAGAATTTGTATTATTCTCTAAAGAAGTTGGTGATGCCTAATTATTAGTCTGATATATTGCCAACTTTTTAATTTACTCTTTCGGCTCTACTTTTATCGGTGAACTTACAATCGATTTTTATTTTTTATTACTAAAATTAAAATAATCAGTAATCTTCTTATTCTTTTTCATTTACTCTTATGACAATTTAACATTGATCGGTTCTTAAGCAATCGATCTAAACTTTTCTGAATAATCATTATTTTCTTGTATATTATTTTTTTAGAACATTTTTTTAGAATCTGTACTTTTTATAGTTCTGTATTCTTAATCAATAGAATTTATAACATTTACTTTATTTGAAGGACATCTCATTCTTTGTTCTAACATTCTCAAACGTTATAGCTCAGATTAATCCATATGCGCCAAAATAAGAATTGTATTATTAATAGAAAAAATAATAAAAAATAAGTCAAAACTACAAATATAACAATACATTCATTTATTATCATTCATTAATGATAAATATTATATATCTTTTATATGATATATAAATTAAGATAAAAATAGATGATTTATATAAAATAAAACTATTTATCAATCATCACTTGATCTTGATCTCGAATATCTATTTCTTCCTTGATCAATTTTAATTACAGTTAATTATTGCTCACCATGAGCATAACTACATTGTTTATTATATCTACAATTACCTTATAAATAATTCTTACATAATCTTGTCTTATATTTATTTTTATTCTGATCTTCAGTATGCCTAAATTAACATTGATCACCTTTTTTACATTAATTCTTTAAAAAATATCGACATATACCCTATCTCTCTAACCTGAAAAATTATTACATATCTGCTTCTTGACATATATTTATCTTATATTTATTAGAAGTAGGATTTTTTAAGATGTCGTTAAGTGCAATTTAGATTTATTTAGATAGTGTGCTTTTCATGATCTATTATAATTATGATTACTTTAAATTATATCAATATTTAAAATATGTATTAATAAAAATTAATAGTCATTGATAAATCTAAACAAGAATAATATTATTATGGTCTAAAAAATACTAAAGTATTATATATTAAAAATATACTAATTATATGATTAATATAATTTTAACTATATATATTTTATTAATCCGTTATTAAAATCATATGCTTACTACTTTCAATTTCAATAAATTAAACACTCTTCAATCAAAAAACATAAAATCACCTTATACCCAACAATATCTACATTTTTAAGACCGTCTAAATGGTAAACCCCTCAAGAAAAAACTACCAATATTGCCTACTTCTAAAGTAATCGAACGATGCGATTCATAAGGAGACTATTTATAAATGACTAGAGATTTAATAAAAAATAAACAAGAAATATGGGTAGACTCTGATAAATAAAACTTATTTGGTAGTTTAGAAACGAATTAATAGCTAATAAATAACATCAGAAAAAAAATATCAAGTATAAAGATCAAAGATAATTAAGAATCTAAATTTACTATATATAAAAATAGCTAAAATTCAAATCAAATTAAGAGAGAATAAACTATTAAAACATAAACTCAAGGAAGATCCCGCCTAAGTAACTACGGTAGCCGAAGCATAACAAATGTCCCAAAGAAGAAATCAACAACCAACTTCTTATAGTATAAAAGAAATAAAAAAGATACAGAGTATAGATATAAATTTTGATAAAGAAAATGATATTTTTCAATCTAATATAAACATTAATTAACTATAATAACTTACATAATTTGATACAAATATATTTTATTCAAATTATATAAATAACAATGACTACAGTTGCCAAGCTAACAAGCTCATATAACCACGATTAACAAACCTTAAACCTCACCTCATCAAAAACTGATAAAATATATCGAATTTAACATTTATAAAAA
>Ga0169931_10010722_pt1 | contig 13021 bp, 12 predicted proteins | sample Kivu_15m_20L_FD_129675 | JGI IMG/M metagenome (GOLD analysis project Ga0169931, IMG submission 129675) | Freshwater microbial communities from Lake Kivu, Western Province, Rwanda to study Microbial Dark Matter (Phase II) - Kivu_15m_20L... | ecosystem: Environmental > Aquatic > Freshwater > Lake...
AGCTAATAGATGCTTGTATTATTGAATTAATGAAACTATGTACTCCTAAAAAGAACTCTCGACCTTCACATTTTCCCTGGCCAGGACGATCCTAAGCTGACATCCCCTGACGCACTTTCCCTGAACCTACCGCAACTCCAAGCGAAGATCCAAGCTCACAAGCTACGCCTCATTTCAAATGCCCTGCACTTAAGGTGCACCTCCTGCCAGCGAATTAATCATAGAGTTATCTGTCAGCCATTTTTAACACCATTTCTACGACAACATCAAAGAACATCAAAAGACACATATGAGAGAAGGAACTAGCAGTCAACATCATCCGGGCTCGAACAAAAGTAATTATACCTCAAATTATCATTCCAGTTGCAATGCGATGGCACACAATAAAAATTTCAACAATTTCTCAACGTCTTAATACATTGCTTCGCAAAAGCTTCGCAACAACATTACAGCATGTCGGAAAAACTATTCCTTTAAGTTCTGATCTTCATATTATATCACCGGGTGATGATCTACCGAGGGGTCTTTGGCCAGCGTTTCAAATGATTGATGAAAATGGAGCCATTCGATCCAAACATTCTGTTGCGGATGACGGCAATGGACAGATATCGTCATTCGACAACTTCAATATTGAATGTCTTCGAAAAAAGCTAGGAAAATATTCACAATTCTCATCTTGCTTCAAACTCATGTATGAAATGGAACACGCATATAGACTTCTGATACGACTACGTCAAATGGATGATGTCTTACAAAACGCTCAACGCCAAGGACGGATCTCATTTTACATGACATGTTATGGAGAGGAGGCTACTCATATAGGTTCAGCATCAGCTTTAGAGAAACAAGATGTCGTCCTAGCTCAGTATCGAGAGGCTGGAGTTTTAATGTGGCGTGGCTTTACGTTAAATCAATTTGCCAATCAGTGTTTTTCAAATGATCTTGATTTAGGAAAAGGACGGTGAGCTCTTTATGCGTCGATTGATTGTCATATTGTGATGATGAAGCGTTTACCTTATAGCAATATTCACCTTAATCAAGACAAATGCCTGTACACTACGGATCACATGCTCTCAACTACCATACAATATCAAGTCCTCTTGGCACACAACTACCTCAAGCGGTGCGTACGATTTCTATTGATATTGTCTGGGCACAAAATTTGAAACGAGATTTGATCCGAATCATTTTATCGTTCTACTAGGTAGGTGTTGCATACAAATTAAAACTTAATATGTTACAAAATCCAAACGGAGAAAAAAGTGTTGCTGTTTGTTTCTTTGGAGACGGCTGCTCTTCAACCACAGACTTTCATAGCGCGTGTAATTTTGCTGCAACATTAAAAACTCCAGTTCTTTTCTTCTGTCGAAATAATGGATATGCAAGTAAGTCATCTTCATCCAATAAACATTTCTCATGCTCAGCATCTGTGTTTGATCACACCATTGCCCAATAACTATGAACAGTATCCACTCCTATCTCCGAGCAATATGCTAGTGATGGCATTGTTGTGAAAGGACCAGCTTACGGTATGGCATCCATAAGGGTAGATGGAAATGACATTTTCGCTGTTCATGCTGCAACAGCAGCTGCTCGCACTTACGCAATAAATCATTTAGCACCAGTCTTGATTGAGGCCATTACGTATCGCATAGGACATCACAGCACATCTGATGATTCCTCAAGGTATCGATCACAATACGAAATTAATGATGCTAAGCAATACGATCCATTAATGCGGCTTCATGCATTTTTGAAATCTTTACATTTTGTCACGGATCAAGATTTATCCAAGATTATGAACGAAGAGCGTATCGCAGTTATAAAAGCTATGGAAACAGCTGAACGTCGCCCGGATCCTAGCATCGACACCATGTTTGATGATGTGTACAACGAAAAACCGATTCATTTGCAGCTGCAAGAAAAAAGATTACATGAGCATATTTCCAAACATGGCTTATAGACGCAATAACCCTTGTCCTGAACATCTCGCTCTCGTTCTTTATTGGGAAACATTGGTTACAGTTTTGAAGCGTCTATTAATCTGTATTAGGTCATTTAGGTCGCTTCTCTATTTTACGGTGGAACCGTTATCATCGTGACATAAAAAAATGTTTACCTTATATTTTTCACTTGAATCTTATGCATTCTTATGGGACTGAGAGGAATTCAAATCCTGAACGATAATACTGTACGTATGTAGACCTAGCACCATTTTAGATTTTAGCCATACCAAAGTACGTGAATCGCTCAAGCAACGAATATAAAATTAGCTACGGCCATCGTGTCCCGGAAGAAATCGCTTTTGATAAAAATCAATACAGCAACATCATCAACTAGTAGGAAGATCAAACCCACCAGTTGGAAATTACCCATGGTTTTCGATCATGTTACCCTTCAATGAGATAAGCTTTGAATGTTTTCGGGTAATGAGATTATAAGAATCCTGTCTTACCATCGAGCTGAAAATGGGTAGTGCATCAAGTCGCTTCCCCGTCGAGGCCAAAGCATTGAAGGCGACTCCCATGACTGTACTTAATTGCGGTTGCTCTCTAAGAACCGCTCCCGACGATCGACATTATCAATATTTCGACTTGAAGTCAACCATTGGTAATAACGAAAATGTGTTACCGCGTGAGCATGATTATTACTCAACTCACGTATCAACGCCACCTTTCATCGGATCTTCGTATGGAAAATTCCCCTCACAGGAATCAAATATGATTCACTTAGTTTCTCCAGATTCAAAAGAAGATGTTGAAATTGATGTCATCGAAAGATCCGTCTTAATATCTCCACCAAATAGTACTAATACAATTATTGTGCTTGACACTGAAATCAACCTTCATACAAGTCGTGAGGAAAATGACCATGTCGGCGTTCTACACTCAATACAAAACAATAATAATGTTCTTCCTCGGAAACTTTTCGATGAAAACTGTTCAAATACCTCTTCAAAACCTGAGTTGGATTTATCACCGAACCATGTTGTAGATGATGATGACGAGGAGGAGGATGAGGAGGAGGAAGACGACTTTGACATTATCAATCCTCATTCATCCGATCCATCAGGTGAAAATACCTATGATAGACGGATTCCTTGTCACTTACTTATACCACGATGCACTTCCTCTTCAACAGAATATTTAAATGCGGCATGTTTAAGCCTTTCACTCAAAACGAATCATCATTTCCCAAGAAATCGGTCCGCAGATACACCCCCTACTGTCGAGGCTACCATATCGGACTCATCTATAGATTCAACGGATACATCCGTGGATGATGAAGATGATGCAGGCAACCATAGCAAGGAATCTACGCTTCCAAGCTTGGAATATGGTAAACCGATTCGGTTGAAAGTGACAGAAAAATACAACACATCCAATCCAAGTACTCTAGGTCCAGAATGCTTTTCTTATGATCCTTACTTTAATATAGGAGAATACTCTATCTCAGATATGAATGGACAATCATATGGTAATGACCTTCATCTAACGATGGCTGGTCAATACATGTACCTTCAAGACATCGACAGCCGGGTTTGGGCAGTTACTCGAAATCGATGCACGTTCCTTCCTTCCTACGTCTTGTATGCTCCTATTCCTCGATACGAAGGTCAATCTCCGAGTACGCATCGAATAATGAATGATATTTCCCTTACAGCAATATCTGATGCACATATTCATCTCTATCCATGGGCTTTAATAAAAAAAGAAGGTAGACGCGTTGAACATGATATTACAGTTCATATGGCCACGGAAGGTGAGGCAAGTGTTTTGTTGGATGGACAATTTGAGACATGCCCAAGCTATCGTACTAGGCGAATTCTAGATCCAAAGCGAAACTACTCACATTCCGTCATGTATAGAGTTTCGGACAATAATACTGTTGCGAAACCATGCTGTCTATTTTCACGGCAGATGAACAATAGCAATACGTTTGATGTCATAATCTCTCCCGGAATAGATCCCTTGTTCATGATCTGCACTCTAGCAGTTAAATGTAAAATGGACTTGGAACCGAAACTAAACAATTAAATTAATGTTTCTGTACATATTCTCCTTGTACTCCGAATATCTTATTAATGTTACTCTTCAGGGCGAATGTCAATCATAATATCATTCATTAACTCTTCAACCCAAACCAATGAGCATTGTTATAGTTACTTATGTGTATGTTTTTTATTTACTCGATCCCGACATGGTTTGTATAGTTTGCATTTGCTGTGCTTGTCTTTCATTGGCCTTTTGGAGAACAATACCAATTTTCTCTTGCGCGTCCATATATTTTGATACACACCGATCTATGCAACTTACTTCACCTAATTGTAAATCAGAATCTTTATGCTTGCGACCAACGCATTTAGCGAAACATGTACTCGTCAACTTGTTAAAAAGCACAGTATACATCTCCATTTCTGTTTGAGCTTTTGGTTGTATGGCACAATTGGATTTGTTTACAACTGATGTGAGCAAGCTAGTGCATTAATCTAGGTATATTATAGAATGAAAGCCTTACCAGCAAAAAGGGGATCCGGTTTGGGAGGTTCAGCTGCTCCACCTCCAAAAAAACTCGCCATTGCAGTGTTTCAAAAGTGGAATCGATGTTTTGAGGGTAGATTGGTTAACAATTGACTATCTCTATTGTAGGATCATAGTTAGCTCTAGCTCTAACGATACTTAGGTCCTATGACTGTACGATAGGCCCTCGTTGCTCTGCAAGCAACAATAGGGTTATATATAGTATGAGGAAATTCACAAGTTGTCTTTCGATTTTCGAAGTACAATAAAAAGTCTTGTAGAAGCATGCAGTTAAAATATTACATTAGATATCGATTTAAAATTTATTTATAGTATTTATTGTAGCTCAAGAAACGTGAGACTTGCATTTTGGCTACTGTCAACGCCTAGTCGAAGTCGTACAGTAGCAGATGATACGTCGTCATCGAAGTACGCCTTTCCTTCCATCAACGTTTCATGAAGTTCTTCCCATTCAATCGATGAAAGAAACATTACGATATAATTTCCAACACCGATCTTGGTGGAATTATTTTTCTCGCATGATAAGGAGTTAAATGGTGAACAGCAAAAATCAATATTTCCCCATTTTTTTAATGGACTGGAACTATTCTCCTTCCAGCTTGTAGTATGTTCAAATATCACTTTTACAACCTGTTTGAAATCAATATCATTCAGTCTTCGATCGTGTTGATCCCATAGAGTATGACCCATGTTGGTGTTCAAGCTCAAAACATTCAGTAAAAGGTTCGAATCATGCAACATATCATCTTCGTTAGTATTTTTCTTTATGACAAATGAAAAGATTCCGTGCGATTCAACATATCTCACTAGTTCTTTCGCAATAAACGATGGGCATGTACTGCGATTGAAATAATCTTGATCTAGGTTGTCGAAGTCATATCCCATAGGTGCTGAAAGTTTATGTTTCAATAATCGATATGCATCAGTATCATTCAAAGGTGAATACCCCAACACATCACAGCATCGATCACAGCATATCGCTGCGCCATCTATGTTTTTTTGTAATCCATACATAGCCTGATTCTCTATCGATTTATCGAAAATGGACTTGTCATCTTTTACAGCCACACTATTCTCGCCATAACAATCCACCGCCATAACGCTAAGATTAGTGGTATCCTTTCGATGCAGCAAAATAGAAGACGCATCATGAAAAGCACATCCTTGCGTTGCATGAATTGATGATCCGGAAAAATCGAGGGCATTCTAATAAATTTGGAAGGTGAGAAATATACTACGTCATCTCGACGTTGTACGATTTCTATTTCATGTTATGTACTTACCGTATCAAAACATGAAATATATTCTGAAATTTCATCCCAATGTCCTTCTGGGAGAGTAAGAACCTTTTTTAAAGTCGATAGGTTCCTATGAGAAGAAGAAGTAAACGATCTTATGATTCCATTGGCACAAGATCTACACTGCATTCGATTAAAAGCTCTAAGTGTATTGGTTAGTGACTCTTGGGATTCAGTTTTAGTTTGCCCTAGAAGATCGTTTAGGTAAAATTCTGTGGCGGAATTCTGAATGCTGTTGTACGGTATACGCAAGGAGACTTCAATGTGAGAAGTATGGGATCTTTTTATGTTTACAGTAACATTGACAGTTTCGTTGAGTATACTTGAGTAAGTCATTGGAAGTGGAAGTAAAAGCATAGCAAGGATGTGGAATCTAGCTTCCTCATGGCATTCTTCGAAGGTGGGTCGTTGAATCAAAATTTGAGTTTTTGTACCATAACCAGAAAGAACGACCGATATATTATCTTCATGTCCAGCACTAGAAAATTCAGCAGGATACATTGATTTCGGTAGACATAAACGAATACTGAACGAGGAAAGTCGCGGTAAATGCTCAATATAAATACATACTTGTGTGTTCTTCATTTCAGATACAGTTTTTCTCGTAAAAGGCAGTCGTCTCTTTTCACACCGTTGACGATGGGATTTCATCGCGTCATAGTATGTGTCAAAGTCCATCGATACGGGCATGCACTCTCCTTGACGTGTTTTTGTATGGATAGATTCACTTTTTTCACGAATCTTATGAACCCAAGCCTCATCGAAGGCTTGTGGATCTCTCATGTTACCAATAGCCTTAACAACATCCAAGGAGGTATGGAATGATTCGTTCATAGGTTGATCGGCCATGTCAGATATTAAACCGTTTAATTCTTTTAATGAAGTTATCGCGCGACAATTCATCTTGTGTCCATGATTCCAATGACCCCTTTGACAGCCCTGATTACAATAGTAAGCTATTTGACAACGAGAGCATCGATACGCCCTTGTTAAGGATTTCAAACAATATGAGCAATAACGACTATGTGCTGTAGACAAATCGTCGTGGAACATCTCTTGGCTCATGTTTAAGTAGTTTACAGTATCGTATGAGCAAAGCCTAAATCATTACAATATGAAGTTTAACATGAATCCTAATGGATCGATATGGGTGTAGTGACGGGTGTAAGAGATGGTATATAGATAAAGTTACAATCACTGTCGATAGCTGCCTTTAAAATTGCCGAATGCATACATATGTCCTCTAAAAACTAAAATATGGACATTTTCTGAGTCGTGAACAAAAATTGTCCGACCTTTTATGACGCTCCTTTTATTGGCATGAAGCGTCCCTCGTACAGTATATAAGTAATGTTTTTGAATGAAAATACTTCATCGACTTTACAGATGATTTGGGTCAACTAGGCCCGCTTCAAACTGATTTCATATGTCCCAAAATATAGGTTGGAACGGAAACGTCAACACTCTTCTACAAAATAATGACATCAGAGCCTCTCGTCATATCCATTGATGATGCGATGGATCGATTAGGAACAGGACCTTTTCAGCACAAAATTCTTATAGCAGCAGGATCATGTTTCATGGCGGATGCGATGGAGGCTATGCTCCTATCCTTTTTAGCCCTTATACTTGAAAAGGAATGGACTTTGTCAAAGGAACAAACTGCGACAATCATTTCTCTTGTTTTTATTGGTGCCATGGTTGGAAATTTAATTTTTGGACCGGCTGGTGATCGTCTAGGGAGACGACCCATCTTCTACATATGTAGTTTGACTATTGGAATGTTTGGGATCGCCACATCCTTCGTGCGGGGATATATTGCATTAATCCTTCTTAGATTTGTGGTAGGTATCGGGTTGGGGGGATTGACTGTTCCATTTGATATTTTAGCAGAGTTTTTACCGACTCAGAGTCGAGGAACCTATCTCATACTTATTAATCTCTTTTGGACGTTGGGGAGTGTACTCACTGTTTTGGTTGCATACTGCACCATCGGAATAGGCATTCATTGGCGATGGTTCGTTTCAATATGTGCAATACCTTGCTTTATAAGCATGGTCTTTGTTTATTTGTTTGTACCAGAAAGCCCACATTGGCTTGTTTCACAGGGGCGGACCGATGAGGCATTAAAAATTCTGTATCGGGGATCACTAGACAATCGAAAAGATCCTATGACTTTGTTTCCTCCCGGATGTAGACTACGGTCAGAAAGTATGGAAAATACATCGAGTCAGGAGTCTAATCGTCTCGTTGCTGCACCCTTGACCTATGAAATGAATGGAGAAAAGCATCGTTCTTTATGTGCCAAATGTCTCAGCGTATGTGGTAATATATCATATGTCGTTTTCCTGCTATCACTTACCATATCATCTCATTTTTTCTGTTGAATGATTACAGCCACTTTTTACAAAAGTAATGTTGATTCTTAGTTTAGTTTGGTTTGGTTCGACTTTCGGTTATTACGGGACTATAATTACCGTGGCGAGAATCTTTTCTAATATGGACTCTAAGGATAATCAACAAGCATCCTTTGATTACGAGGCATTCCTTATTAGCAGCTTAGCTGAGATTGTAGGTGCAGCAATAATCTGGCAAATGGTTGAAAAATTGGGGCGAGTCCCCACAATAGTCACAGCATTAATAGGGGCTGGATTGAGTTTATTTCTGTTATGCTTTGTGGTATCTTTAGGACGCAATCTACAAATTTTTTTCGCATTTTCCTCCAGAGTTTTTGAAATGATGATATCTTCTACTGTATGGATTATCACTCCTGAATTGCTAAGCACAGACGTACGAACTTCAGGACATGGCATAGCCAGTGCCATCGCTAGAATAGGTGGATGTCTCAGTCCATATATAGTCACAGGAGCATCCTTACCTACAGTAGGAATTATCATGTTAACAGTTCATGCTACGACAGCTCTTGTCGCCTCAAGACTGCCAGAAACTAGAGGCGCGGCAATGGGTAGATCTAGTACAGTTTCCTTGATAGTCCATGGTCCATATCGATCAGAGCGTGCAGCTGATAACCACGAGATCCATCGCTTAACTTGAATAGCTTATAATACGAAAAAGTAGAATGGATAAAGACAAGAATTCTTCTGTACATAACTTGAAAAAGGATGAAATTATTCTTTTTAATAACAACTTAAAATGTGTAGCGATCGTGCGAAAGTAGCATAAACATCTATTGCAAAATCCATCGGACGACTAATATTTTCCGCACTGCATGCATATGTACAGATATTTTTTATGGGTAATATCATTTTTCGGCTGACAACGAATTTCATTCCAGTTGCGACGTCGTTCACACTATGTGAATGAAGATTTGCAGGATATTTTGCGAATCGTCATGCCTTCTGCTCTACTCTTCGTAATTTTAGGTCTTCTCCTTTTATTACATCATGGAAAGTCATGGGATGGTGGAAGTTATCTCTATGACGGCGATGAATTTCATCCTGTAGTGGATTACAAACAGCCTACCAGAACAGCTGATGAAACTTACACCGCTTATGATCAAAGACGCAATCATCCAGAATTTCTTTCAGCAACAGATTCAACTTCAAGAATTGTCGTTTTTTATAGTCCTTGGTGTCCAGTAAGTACCAATAATCCGTATAATATGTAATGTAATGTGATAATCATGATTCAGGTTCACTGATGCCAAATGTTTTTTTTATCAGCATTGCCAACATTATGTCAATACGTATGTAAAAATCGCTCGTGAATTAACAGCCACTCATCAAATCTTGTTCTACGCTGTTTCCTGTAATGTTCACAATGTAATCTGCACACAACAAGAAGTAGCAGGATACCCAACAATTAAATTTTTCCCTCCTGAACATTCCGATGGGAAGGTCATTCGCGATAGAGATTCTTCTAAAACTATTTTGGAAGAAATTGAGTTACTTCTAGGAAAGAACGCATTGAAAATAAAGAATACAGAAGTTCATGTTGAACATGTCAAGATTGACGTGGTGGATACATCGAAGGATTTCGAAAAAAAGCGAGGTATTCTACTAACTTCACGAGTATCTACAGTCGTTGAAGATCAGTCTCTACTCTACGCTGACGCTGCAGCATCTTTTAAATATGCTTTGCGCTACAGTGTATTAATTTTTTCTTACCAACCCATGAATCATCAAAGTGGACTTGCCCTAAGGCGGTGGCTTGAATTGCTAAACAAAACACTACCTTACAGTAAATCCATGGATTCAACTTTTTCCCTTATCCACAATTTACTGGATCATTTCCAGAAGGTTGTGACTGGTGATTCTGATTTTCTGTCAAAGTTGTTAGTCGATATGGGAGACACATTTGAATGGAGCTCGTCTTGTTCACATAATAGTACTATTGCTGGGTCAGGTTATACATGTGGCCTTTGGCATTTATTTCATATAATGACGATAGGCCTTGTTGAATGGAATCAGAAGGTATCCATAGGAGAAAGAGTATCTACCATAGATGCGGCATTGACGCTACGAAATTATATTGAAAACTTCTTTGCATGTGACGAATGCAGGAGTAATTTCTTGGAGATGTATGATACCTGCGGTTTTGATCATTGCCACTTACTAACAGGAAGCACGATCACCCATCATGACTGGGAGCAGCTGAGTTTATGGCTTCATGAAGTACACAATGATGTAAGAGTCAGAATACTTACTGAAAGTCTCTCACGAGAAGAATTAGCACCTCCTTCGTTGGATGAAATACAATCTGTCAAATGGCCGCCTCTACATAAATGCCCCAAGTGCTGGAATGATGCAGTATCTTCATCCATGCCTCTGGCTCCCAAAAAACTAGAAACATTTAAATATATGCGGCGTATTGTGTGGACTGAATCATTGGATTTGAAATCTTCGCAGCCGGAATTAAACACAGGTTTCAGCTCTACTTATTCTCTTTTTTCAATTGTAGTTGTGGTTGCATTAGCTTTCAAAAGTAAAAAACGATTCTTGCATCCTAAAGCGTGCTGATGGTGACATGTCGAGTTTCGACTTAATCGCCTTCAATAACATTCTTCCAAGTACTGTATACCATACATGTAGTGTAAAAATATGATGAAATGCTCTTATTAAATTTCAATAAACTCTTTATCACTACATTATTCAGTTGGAAGAAGAAGCGAAAGAATAGCATCGTCACACATGCTAATGAATGAGGGGTATTTCACAATTAGCTGACTATCCTGCATCTTGGAAAGGTTCAAAACAAACTGGAATGGTTTACGTATTTGATCCATCTTAGTAGAAAAGGATAATTGCATTTCATAATTGTCTATGTAGTCTTGGTGATTCTCAAAAACAGATACGATTGCATGTAAAAGCTGACTACGAGCGTCGAAAGAAGATGATACTGTCACGTCACAATGGAGATTATATCGAGGTGGTAAAGTCCAAGGGATTGTACAAACATATTGTCCAAGGTTCAAAATAATGAATCGTAGCATAAACAATCCCTGAATGAAATGGACCTCGGTTCTTTTGTCTTGTTGATTTTGTAACAATTCGTCCCTACCATGGATATCCTTCCTAGGACCTAAACAAGTCATGGTCAAAAGAGTGTGTATGAATCCAGTTCTTTGTATGATATCTACAAAATCCAGAGGAGAAGGTAATGATTGCATAAGCATAGAAAACCATTGACATGTACGATCTATTTTTGAAAGGAATCGTAAACAAGGATACAAATAGTCCTCAGAAGAAGATACACTGTTGTTGTTGTTGTTATTATTTTCTTTACCATTACGTTTCCAAACCAGTAATACTACAATCATATATACCATATTCTTCCATTCTTGTTCCAAACTGGAACAAACAAAGTTTATCGTAGAAGACATGTGAGTAGTAAAGCCACTAACAACAATCATATTATGAAAAAGAGTAGCTAGTGAATGTGAATATGGATGATGATGAGTTTTACTTTGGAGTAGTATATGTAACGCTATACAAACATTTATCACTAATGAAATTTGACATTTTAATAATTCAACGTCGTCACCTTTTGATAATAAATATTGATTTGAATGGGTAAAATAACATTGACATTTATGAAACCATGAATGATGTATAGGTATCCAACATGAAGTAGTATTAGTAGTAGAAGATGAAGAACTATTGGTTGATATATTTGCTACTTCCAACATGAGACCTTGAAATAAAACATTCCAAAGATCTTGTATATCTTGGTCTCTATCTGTATCATGAAAGAAATTATTATATCCTAAAAGTAAATATTCGATATCTTCCACCTGCTGACACAATTCAATAATACTTTGCCAATCCGGTGATGATTTTTGTTTTCGATAGAGGTCCATAATATCCTTGGCTGAAATTATATTCGTTTGTTGTTGAGTCATGGAGAAGCTATCTAATAAAGCAAATAATGAAAAAGATGTTGTTGTTGCTGCTGCTGATGTTGATGTTGCTGCAGATGATGATGATTGTGTTATAACTTGCTTCATTGTGTTTGAAGATAAAATCGAATCATTATCCTCTTTATCAGATTCACTTCTTTTATATTTTTTATAATTCCAAGATTCATCCTCTTTTGCCCCCTTTGGAAAGTAGGAATAATTTTGTAATGAAGAATGATTCGTATGATGACCCAATGTTATTCTTGTGTCATTATTTGGATGATGGAATTCGTTCCCAAGGGATTGATAAAGTTCCTTTCGTACATCTTGAAGTTGTTTTTTTGATAATTTCAATTCATTCGCCATGTCCATATAGTTTGGATGTAATTTAGAATCTCCTCCCTTTTGGAGATTCTGTTGGATAAAATTCTTCAAACATATACGAAGAAGTGGGTCCTGTTCAATCTTCATCCAATCCTTGAGTCGAAGATCATCAGTTTCGGAATCTGGTGGAACTGTAGTATCATCCATGATATTTGACTTTGATGGCAGCATTCCCTTCTAAGTAAAGCTATAACAGCAACTTTCGTCAACATTTTGTCGTCTTCCTGTATCCTACAGTACAGTACAGTACATCAGTACAGTACATCAGTAATCAGTACAGTACATACAGTTTGATTGTCCTCGGTCGTGCTATGTAAATGCTCAGACTCACGGCCACACACAGCAAGCAATCATAAAAAACAAAAAACAGAATCATCATCCCCTGCAATACCCACAGATCACAGATAGATTGCATGATTATGACCTGGGTGATATAATCA
>Ga0169931_10010723_pt1 | contig 13021 bp, 8 predicted proteins | sample Kivu_15m_20L_FD_129675 | JGI IMG/M metagenome (GOLD analysis project Ga0169931, IMG submission 129675) | Freshwater microbial communities from Lake Kivu, Western Province, Rwanda to study Microbial Dark Matter (Phase II) - Kivu_15m_20L... | ecosystem: Environmental > Aquatic > Freshwater > Lake ...
AATTATATTTTTTATCGAAATAAGACTCATTTAGATCAAAAATGGTATCAGGATACAGTGGATTTTATTGCCAAATTGATTTCCAATATCAATCTAAAAAATTTAGATTCTGACATTAACAACAAATTCAAAAAACAAAAAAGTATTTCTGAATTAAAATCTCTAGATGCGATTCATTTATCAACGGCATTGTATATAAAAAAACTTATTTCTGAAGATTTAATTTTCTGCACCTTGGACCAGAAACTAAAAGAAGTTGCCATAAAGAACAATTTCAAAACTTTCTAATCTGTGTTTATCCGCGCTTATCTGTGGCCATTTTTTCTTACTTTGCTAAACTAAACAATTTCAAGTTTCCTGCCTTACCGTATTTTTGAATGAGCTTGTCCGCTGTCACTAGGCGTGCACCCATGACTCGAGCTGTAGCAACAATCAAACGATCTGAAGGATCGGAATGGAATTTTCCGGGAAGATTTACGGAATCCGCTACGATTTTAGGATTTAATTGAACCAAACGAATTCCAGGAGCCTGCAATGACTCTTCTAACCAATTTTCAATCGGTTCTGAAATCTGAATTCTACCTTTAGAAGCAAGCATTGCAATTTCCCAAAGCGAAATAGCAGAAACAAGAATTTCTTTTTTTGGAATCAGTTTTTCGATTTCCTTAGTTAAACTTTTATTCTTAGAAGCTTTTTCACCCCCTTCCATTAGCCACAAGTAGTAATGCGTATCAAGGAGTAGCATTTAAAAATTCCAATCTATATCCAAGGGCTTAGTAATATCTTCTTTAATATTGATTTTCCCTTTCATGTAACCAATGAGTGATTTTTTATCGATTGGATTATCTGCTGGTACTAGTTTGGCAATTGGTTTTCCATGTTTCGTAATGATGACTTCTTCTAATTTTTCATTCACTTGATCCATAATCTTCAAGCATTTAGATTTGAATTCAGTCGCCGTAATTTTCATGATTTCAATTTTAGCCAACTGGTCATATATAGCTAGTCATTTTTTCTTAGTTTTAACTTTTAAGAAGGTTAGCCGCAGAATAAAATAGATGAACACAGATGGTAGAGGATTATTTTTTGGTGGACAAAAGTGGCTAAGTAAGCCACTTTTCTATCCAAGGTAGTAAAAATGACAACTGTTCAAATCAAAGTCCTTCGAGACAACCTCTCCAAATACCTTCGATTGGTCAAAGAGGGTGAAGTGATTCTCATTAAAGATAGAGATACTGTCATAGCCGAAATGACTCCGCCTTCCGTAGAAACCAAAGCAAAAACGAAATGGGAAATTACCCAAGAAAAATGGATTCAAGAGGGAATTTTGGTTCCTGCAAGTAAGAACAGCAGGGCGAAACTTCCCGAAATTCTGGGATCAAAGATTACGAGAAAAGAATTCCAAAAAATTCTCGATGAAGCGAGGAGTGATTAACAGTTATGATCTACCTTGATGCAAGCTTTGTTCTTTCGTATTTATTCAAAGAATCTGAATATGAATTTGCGAAGTCCATACTGGAGTCAGACGAAGATTTGTGGAGTTCTGATCTCTTGCGCTTTGAAGGAATTGTTTCTTTTTGGAAAAAATTTCCTAAGGGTGAGAAGGAGAAACTGAGAATACTCGAATCCCTTTGGAGTAAAATTCATTTTGTAAAAATAAATGATTCGATATTGGGAATCTTGAACCAATCCTCAAAGTTTTCTGCATTGAGAACACTAGACTCCATTCATTTAGCCTCTTACTATTGGATTGCCAAAGAAAGTGAGACCCCAGGTTTGATTCTCGCTTCCTTTGATGAAAGAATGCTGGTTGTCTCCAAATCCTTAAAAATTCCGATTCTAAACAAAGATACCAAAACCCACCTTCGCAAGCCAAAGAAAAAATAACAGGCCGCTAATCTCTGGAATGGATTTTCCAGAAATACACTATTTTTATACATTCTTTAGGAAATTGTCCCAGAGGGGAGAAAGAGAATTAGCCTCAGTTGGACACAAATGCACACAAGATGGGGAGGGAGGTTTTGGATAAAAAAAGAAATTTTTTTGGCAGAATTCTAGAAAAATGTCCCTGGGAGGAAATATACTAATAGAGCAGGAGGGGAAAGTGATTGTCTTTTTCCTACGGACTAACTTTCTATAGTTGAAAACTAGCATGGATTTGAAAGATGGATCATTAGTTAAAGGTTTGCTGGAAGGGGAGATCGCCAGGATTGAAGAATCCAAAAAAATTGGGATTTCCAATTCTGTTCGCTTCACGGGAGTGCAATCTAATAAGCAAGACACGCGCTTATTGTCAGATTCCGACCTTCAAAGATTAGAAATCATTGGAGAAGAAGGTACTTTTTCTTTCACTGGAGACCCTGAAAAGTTTCTTTTATATGCCGAAGCGGCGAGGATTCGTTCCGCATACCTTTTCGATCCTTTGTTTGCTGTAAATTGCAGTATCGTTGATGCACTCCCGCATCAGGTCGAGGCCGTTTACAAAGTTCTTTTGAACCTCCCTCGAATTCGATTTTTGTTAGCGGATGACACTGGTGCTAGAAAGACCATCATGACTGGGCTTTTGCTCAAAGAAATGATCGTAAGGAACCTTCTCAAAAGAATTTTAATTATTACTCCAGGTGGTTTAACAAATCAATGGGTCGAGGATGAGCTTGAATTAAAATTTGGTCTTCCCTTTAAATTGGTAGATCGATCTGTGATAACTTCGGATCCGAGTGTATTTTTGGTTCAAAATTACCTGGTAACATCTGTGGATTTTATCCAAAGGGAAGATATCCTGAATCTCCTTAAAAACTCCACTTGGGATATGGTGATTGTAGATGAGGCACATAAATTATCCGCTTACGATTATACAGACAAGAAAGAAGTTAGTAAACGATATGCCGCTGTAGAGGTTCTTTCTAAACGAACGGAGCATTTGCTTCTTCTCACAGCTACTCCACACAGAGGAAGAAAAGACACTTTTAAATATCTCATGCAATTACTCGATCCAGAGATTTTTTCTGCTGAGGCGTTAATACCAGCTAGAATCCAAGAATTCAGTTCCACGGGAACTAATCGGTTCTTTATACGCAGACTCAAAGAAGAAATGAAAGATTGGTCCAACAAACCACTCTATAAAAAAAGATTTACAAAAACCGTAAAATACGAACTCACCCAACAAGAACGTCGGCTTTATGAAAGAGTGACTTCTTATTTGTCAAAAGCCAAACAAGAGGCGGAGCGTGAGGCAAATGTCCATGTGACACTCGCTCTTTTAGTAATGCAAAGGAGACTTACGAGTTCTATTTTTGCAATTCTAAAAACCCTTCGGAACAGGCATAATGTCTTGTTGGAGCTAATTGAAGAATACAAAAGAAATCCAGATCTTTTCAAAAAGAAAGAAAGATTTGAGGAAGCTATAAATTCCGAAGATGCTTATGATGAATTAGGTGATGAAGAAAAAGAGACCTTTGACGCCCTACTCAAAGATCCGAGAAAATTTAAACTTTTTACAACCGCCAATGGAATCGAGGCCCTTAGGGAAGAGGCAGAGCAATTAAAAGAACTGGTAAGCCTTGCCGACTCCATTTACAAATCTGGAGTTCCCGAAAGTAAACTGCAAAAGCTCTATGATTTTTTACAAGACGAACCTAAAATTCTAGACAATAGAGAAAAGTTAGTCATATTCACCGAACACAAAGATACTTTATACTATTTGGAAGACAAACTTAGAAATCAGGGCTATGAAGTTGTCGTAATCCATGGAGGACTTTCTGTTGATGAAAGGAGAAGAGCCCAAATAAATTTTGCCAACCAAAGTCAAATTTTAATCGCTACGGATGCCGCGGGGGAAGGGATCAACTTACAATTTTGTAGGCTATTGTTCAACTGGGACATTCCTTGGAACCCAAATAGATTGGAACAAAGAATGGGACGTATTCATCGTTATGGTCAAAAGTCGGATGTAACAGTTCTTAATTTTGTTGCCAAAGATACCAGAGAAGGCAATGTTTTGGACACTCTTCTTCGCAAATTGGATCTCATCCGAGAACAAATGGGAAGCGACCGCGTCTTTGATGTGATTGCAGAAGTGTTAGATGAGGTGGGGATTCAGTCTTTGATCAATCCCAAAGAGAATATTGAGTCTATTATCGAAGCAAAACTCAATCGAGAACTTTTTGAAAAGATCGCAAATAAGGAAACCAATTCGGTTGGTCATTCTCATACAAATTTTCAATTCTCTAAACAGATGAAAGAAAAATCAGATGAGCGAAGACTCCAACCCATTTACATTCGTAAGTTTTTTGAGAAGGCAGTTCAGGTTCTTGGTGGTGAATTGAAAGAAATTCAACCCCATATTTTGAGATTCCAAAGGGTTCCCCATGCTCTATTGCAAAAACTTAAGTCACAATTCAATCTTAGTTTTGACCTTAAAGAGATTCTCCTTTGCTTTCATAAGGAAGTTTTCTTAGAAATGCAATCCATCCGAGCCCAGGGTTCATTGCATTACATTAACCCCGGAAATCCTTTATTCGAAGCCTTGCTCCAAACTATCATTCAAAGTTTTGAAGAGGAAATGAGAAAGGGATGCATCGCTATCTCCCCAAATGAACTTTCTCCTTACTTTGCTTTTTTGGTAAAAAGTGAAATCAAGAATGCGGATTCCATAATAGATGAGAGATTGCTTTTGGTATCTCAAGATCCAGAGGGAACTGCATTCAAAGCTACCAATTCCGCAAAGTTTCTGGAATTCCAACCCCCAGTGTTTTTCTCCAAACAGCCAAATATTCCCGAGCCGGAATCCAAGGATAAGGTAGAGCATTGGGTAGTGGAAAATATAACGGGTCACCAGCTCGTAGATACTAGGGTGCGGTATCAGTCGGATTGTAAATCCAGAATTCAGTTTATAGAAGAAGCTGTGGGAGTTCAAATCAAGGATCTCATGGATGAAATAAATTCCTTACAATCCAAATACTTTACAAACCCAAAAATTGACGAAGTCGTTCGGGACAAACAAAGGCTACTGTATTCCTTAGAGGAAAATAAAAAAAATCGGATTCGACTTTTTGAACGCATGATGGACATGAGCCCTTCTTTGCCCGAGGTTCTGGGGTGTGCTTATGTCGTTCCTCTCACCAAATTGGAGTATGAGTCTCATTACGGCATGAGCCGCGATGAAGAGACAGAAGAAATTGCTATGAAATATGCGATGCGTTGGGAAATTTCTCAAGGATGGCAACCCGTAGATGTTTCTAGGGACAATTGGGGCTACGACATTCGGAGTGAGAGCCCAGACGGAATTTTGCGATACATCGAAGTCAAAGGGAGATCCGTTTCCGGTGGCATAATGCTTTCGGAAAACGAATGGAATCGGTTGCACCAGCTAGGTGAGAGTGCCTGGCTCTATATTGTATCGCATTGCAAATCCTCACCCGAACTCACAAGGTTCCAAGACCCAGCGAGGACTTTACTCTTTGAAGAAAAGTCGAAAGGTGTGCAGTATTATTTAGAAGAAAAGAATTGGAAAGTCCATTCAATTTAAATCAGTTCAGAGCAAAAAAAAAATGAAAACAGAAAAAATTAAGAATCTCTTTAATGAATTCGAAAGTATCGCCTCCGAATGGCAAGGCATAGAATGCTGGAGTGCCAGAGAATTGCAATACCTATTGGGTTACGCTAAATGGGAGAACTTTGAAAAAGATATTCAGAAAGCCAAAGAAGCATGCAGGTTGGCTGGTGAGAATATTGAGGATCACTTTCCCGGCGCCAGGAAGGTGATCGAAGCCGGAAAAGGTGTCCAACATGTTATAGGCAATATCAAAAAGATTCAAAGTAAAATTGGCAGTGAAGAAAAAAAGATTTTAAAAGAAACAAAAAAGAACAAAAAATCTTCTTCCTGAAATAAAATCACAAGAAACCAAAAAACACATAATCCCCATGCCCCAAACCGCAAAACGCTTAATCGAAGTAGCCCTCCCGATCCAAGAAATCTCAGCCGAATCCGTCCGAGACAAATCCATACGCCACGGGCATATCTCCACCCTCCACCTATGGTGGGCAAGGCGACCCCTTCCTGTGTGCCGAGCGGTGGTCTTTGCCACACTGATTCCCGATCCCGAAGACGCGGATTGCCCTCATGAATTCCGCAAAGCTGTTGAGATTCTGCTCTCTAAAGAAGCCGCTACCGATGACTTTCGGTTGGCAATCGACAAGCACGAAGGGAATGACCCCTACAATCCCTATGACGATATTCCCTGGACGGCAATTTTTGATCCAATGCCAGACACCCTCCGGAACCGCTTGCAGATGTTTATTGGCAAGTTTTCGAAGAAACACCAAGACTTCTTGCTTGGCAAGACCAAAAAAGCCGCTGACCCCAAAGAACAACTCTCCGCCTTTAGCCTTATCAAATGGGAGTCTCGCAGAAGCGAACCCATTCTCAATATAGCTCGCCAACTGCTTTGGGTATCGTACAATTTAGAAGAAACCCAGGAACACAAAACCAAATCCGCAGAAGACCTGTTAGCTGAATATGCAACCCACTGGAAACGAATCCAAGACGCAGAACGGGAACTGTACTCCCTTCCCGACCGACACATCCCTTCTCCCGATGTTATGGCAAAGGAACAAGCCTTAGAGTTGGCAAAAGAAGCCTTTCTCTCTCGGATGCCCAAGGTCTTTGATCCCTTTGCGGGTGGGGGAGCCATACCTCTGGAGGCGGCACGTCTCGGTTGCCGGAGCTATGGAAATGACCTCAACCCTGTGGCGCATATCATCCAAAAAGGTTCCCTGGAATTTCCTCAAAAATTCGGTAAACCCATCACTTACACCAAAGAAGCCTTTCTTGCCCGTTATGGAGAAGAAGCATGGAAGGCACTTCCCCAAGATTGGATCCGTCTCCAGGGAGGGAGCGAGTCCTCTGTCCAGATCCCGAACCGTCTCTCGTTTGATGTAGAATACTATGCCAAGACCCTTCTCTTGCGAGCCGAGGCAAAGATAGGCAAGTTCTATCCTACAGGTCCGAATGGCAACAAACCCATTGCCTACTACTGGGCACGGGTCGCCACTTGTTCCAACCCTTCCTGCGGGGCGGAGGTGCCTCTTCTTAGGGGATTTGCTCTATGCGATAAACCAAATAAGAAAGTGTTTTTACGACCAAATGTCGAAGGCAATCAAATTGATTTTCAGATTGTTCATGAGCCAATTGAAAGTGAAGGGTGGATGGTAAGAGCAAATCTATCTTGTCCAATTTGCGGGAATATAACGCCTAACAAAGAACTTAAAAAACTTTTTAAGCAAAAAAGTACTTCCGAAAGACTTCTTGCTGTAATCGAGGATTCAAATGAAGGAAAAATTTATCGGTTACCGACTGCTGAAGAAGTGGAAATCCTGAAAAATATCCCAGTTTGTGAAAAACCAAATGAACTCTTACCTCAAAATGACTCTCAAAATTTAAAAATTCCCCTTTGGGGATTTCCTGGCTTTGGAGATATGTTCTCCCCCCGCCAGCTCCTCGCCCTGCAAACCTTTGTCGAGGAACTAAAAAGATTGCAAAACCTGGCCGGACAAACACCGTCCGCTGCAAACAAACCGAAGGCTGGAGATCTCGTTGCTCAACTTTTTCCGCATGAGTTCGAGTATGATAAGGCAGTCCTCACCTATCTGGGGATTTTAGTGGATCGAGTGGCGGTTGTAAATACATCATTTGGAGTATGGCATACTTCTGGTGAAAAACTAGAGAGAATTATGGGACGCCAAGCTATTCCTATGGTGTTTGATTTTCCAGAATCGAATCCTTTTTGTGACTCCACAGGAAGTGCTCATAACCAAGTGGAATGGCTGACTCGCTACATTGAAAGTGAGTCTGATGTATTTGTATCTGCTTCTTGTCAAAATTCTGCAAGTGGAGATCATTTGCAATTTTCTAATAAAGAACTCACTGCCGTTATTACCGATCCGCCGTACTACGATGCGATAGCTTATGCCGATCTTTCCGATTTCTTCTATGTCTGGCTCAAGCGCACATTGGGGAGTGTTTATCCTCAGGTTTTGTCCACCCCCCAGACGCCCAAGTCCGAGGAATGTACCGCTCTCAAACACCACCACAACGGAAATGCAGACCAAGCCAAACTCCATTTTACAAATACCTTAACCAATATCTTCAAGGTCTTAGAAGAACAAACTTCTGGGCTTCTCTCCATTATGTTTGCCCACCAGAGCAATGAAGCATGGTCCACCCTCTGCCACTCCATTTTGGAGGCTAAACGAAATATTACAGGCAGTTGGTCAGTGGACAGTGAGATGACGGGTGCATTGAAAACGGATAAGGGATTTCTCGCTTCTTCCGTTACAGTTTCCTGCCGTTCTGCCGAGCGTGCTGGGGTGGGGAGCTTCCCTGAAGTCAAACGAGCCATCGACAAGCGGGTCAAAGACGAAGTGGAGAAACTCTTTAGCCTCGGCTTTCGCGGAGCCGATCTATTAACCGGTTCCTTTGGGCAAGCGGTCAGCGAATTTGGACAGTTTGTACGAGTCGAGAAGCCCAATGGAGACCCGGTCGATGTCAAAGAACTCCTAGACTATGCCCGCGACTGTGCTTTCAAGGCACTGGTAGGCGGAGGCGGGGAAGACCAAGTGACACGGTTTGTCCTTGCCTGGCTGAACTTGTTTGGCTACAGCAAGGCTAGCCACGATGAGGTGAATCGCATCGTCCAAGTAGGACTCAATGTAGATTTGCAGGAATTGGTACATCGGCAAATCCTAACTCGAGATGGCAACGAAGAGAGTCTTACCCCAGGGCTCGTGCGGGCGAGTAGGATCGCCAGACTGGGAGAAGGGGACAGAGATCCTAGGATTGACCAAATCCAAAAAGCGATGTTTTTGTTCCAAGGGAACCGTTCTCGATTGGTGACCTACCTCGCTCGTGTGGCTCCGAGCCCAGAGCATCCATTTTGGAAATCTCTCGCGGCAGTCTCCGAGGTTTTGCCCGAAGGCGAAGAAAAAAAGCTATCTCGGGAATTTCTAGCCTCCAAAGAAAGTTTGCTCCAAGAGATCGGAGATCTCGGCAAAGGCAAGGCAGTACAGCAGGATTTGGGGTTGTAGGGGATAGATGAGTTGTCTTTCATGAAGCCATACATTCCAGATACTTTACCCCTCGATTCAATCGACTGGACTAGCCATATCCAAGAAATTTCCAAGGCAAATTTGGAATTGGGGAATCTCAGCGGTTCCTTAAAAGCAATCGTCAATCCTTCTGTTTTGCTTTCTCCCCTAACCTTACGAGAGGCTGTTCTTTCTTCTAAGATAGAGGGAACACAAGCAACCTTGCAAGAAGTTTTGTTTTATGAAGCAAGTCCCGATGAATCAAACCCCAAATGGGAAGATATCCAAGAAGTGGTCAATTATCGAAAGGCGTTATTCTATGTGATCGAAGCATTGAAGAAAAAGCCTATGAATCTGAATACAATTCGAGAAATGCATAGGATCTTAATGACTTCTGTTAGGGGAAAGAACCAATACCCAGGTGAATTTCGCAAAGACCAAAATTGGATTGGTCCAAAGGGCTCTAGCATCGACCAGGCCTATTTTGTTCCTCCAAATCCAAATGATATGCGGTTGGGTTTAGATCAGTTTGAAACGTATTGGCATTCCTCTGACAAAGACAAAATAGTCCAACTAGCTGTTATCCATGCACAATTTGAAATTCTCCACCCCTTTCGAGATGGAAATGGGAGAATTGGCCGAGCTATTCTTCCCATTTTTCTAGTAGAGCATGGGCTAATGGCAGATCCTGTGTTTTACTTCAGTGAGTACCTGGAATCCTTTCGAGAAGAATACTATTCCTCTCTTCGTCGTATCACAGAGGCAAAGGATTGGAACCAATGGATTTCCTTTTTTCTGAAAGGCTTTGCCATCCAAGCAAAAGCCATTCGAAGCAAGGCAGATAAGATTTTGGTGCTATACGATACCATGAAACGAGAAATCTATTCCTTAGGGACATCCTATTCTTTGCCCGTTTTAGACGCTCTTTTCACAATGCCGATCTTTTCTTCTACAGAATTTGCCAAATACACAACAATGCCAAAAACTTCTGCCAACCGATTCTTTTCTACTCTTATGGAAAAGGGAATTCTAGAGCAAGTTTCAGAGGGACAGGGGAGCCGGGCAAGTACCTACCAGTTTTCAAAGCTTATCGACATAGTGGATGCAAGTTTAGCGTTCCAAATGGGGGACACAAATTGATTTGTGAACCAAAAAACCTAAAAATTGGAACACAAAATGGTTTGTGAACCAAGATTGGAACAAAAAGGAGAGTAAAATGGAAAACCTACAGAAAGCTATCGGACTTTTTATTGAAGAAATGAGGGATTTTGTAGTGCAAAAACTCGACCCCTTTGGAAAAGGAAAGTGGTCCGATACCTATTACCATGCTCTTTCGGAACCATCCCGAAACCAGTGGGATAGCCTTCTCCGATCGGGAACCACTCCTGGCTCAAAGGTTTTGATCGATTATAGCAACCTTCCCGACTTTGCTAGAAACTTTAAAGAGGAACTGAAAAAAGAATTCAAATCCGATGCTCCCAAATTGGGGACTTGGTTTATCGAGCTCCGGGAGGTTCGCAACAAGCTCCAACATTTTGATTTTTCCATGACCCCCGAGATGATAGACAGAGCGTACCTAACCATGATCCAGGTTCTCGAGGCTATAGGCGAAAAAGAAACGGCCGAGTCTCTTCGTGGCCTTCGCTCTAAACCATCCCCTCCTGAGCCTATTAGCAACAAAACAGTCGTAAGCTCCAATCCAGTCAGCCTACAAACTCAAGTGACTGGTGATTCCCCGATCTCGAAATCAAAGCAAAATTTACCGCCTTGGTTTTCTGTCGTCATTCCTCATTTGGACATTCGCAAAGGTCGTCTCGATGAATCAGTATTTGCCGCCAATTTAATGGAAGTGAGTCTCGGAAATGGAAGAGAGGTGTATGCAAATCCGATCCTATTTTTTGAAAAGACCTATCCTACCCTTGCCTTAAAAAGTCTCATGAAACGAGTAGCAGATGGTTTAGTAGGGGGAGACTCAGAAAATAGAGTGATCTCTTTGCAAACTGGGTTTGGGGGAGGAAAGACCCACAGTCTTATCTCGCTTTACCACCTGGTCCGCCTTCCCGAATCTTCTCGAAAACAAAAAGCAGTCCAATCCTTCTTAGTAGGCAGTGATTCCAAAGAGTTACAATTCCCCCAGGCAAAAGTAGCTGTTTTTACGAATACCACAAATGACCCAAAACAAGGTCGCACGGCACCTGACGGAACCCAGATCCATACTTTGTGGGGTGAAATCGCCTACCAGCTTGGTGGAAAAGAGGCATACAAGACGATTGCAGAGAATGATATTTCCAAGGTTTCTCCTAAAGGTCTATTTTCAAAGGTTCTCGAAAGAACAAAACCAGCCTTAATTCTGATCGATGAATTGGCTGACTACTGTTTGGCGGCTAGTGGTGTTTTGGTCGGGGGTTCCAATCTCAGCGACCAGACCATCAGTTTTTTGCAGGAGCTAACGCAAGCCGTTGCCGAGGTTCCTGGAGTAGTTCTTGTGGCTACACTCCCTGCTTCGAATGTAGAGCTCGGCAATTCAGAAAACTCGGCAAAAATCCTCACTTCCTTGGAATCCCGAATCAAACGAGTCGGCGCGGACCAAAAACCAGTCGATGACAATGAAATCTTTGAGGTAATTCGTAGAAGGCTCTTTGAAAATTTTGACGATCCCAAAGTAATATCTGCTTTGGATTCCATCTGCCGTACCTACAAAGAATTTTATTTTGAACATGCCTCCGAAATTCCAGATAGGGTAAACAAAGCGGAAAACACAGCTCTGCTTCACAAATCCTATCCTTTCCACCCAGAGCTTATTTTAGCCTTCCAACACAAGTGGGGAAGTCATAGCGGATTTCAAAGAACCAGAGGGGTGCTTCGTATTCTAGCAAATGTCATTTCAGATTTGTGGAAGCGCAAAGAAAACTTACTTGGACCACAAGCCATGATCCATGCAGGGGACATTCGTTTTGAAAATTTAAATACTTTAACATCTGAACTACGGAGATTGTGGGGAGATGGATACGAAGCGGTAATTCTCGCCGATGTTTCTAGCTCCAATGCCCATTCGTATAGAATTGATTCGGAAAATAGCGAATATGGTTCTTACAATATTGCAAAATCTATTTCTGCGAGTCTGCTTCTCAACAGCTTTGGAAATGATGGTGCAAATCGAGGTCTGACAATCAAAGATATCAAACTCTCCGTTTTACGTCCAGAAGCTTACAATCATAATTTGGTAAATGGGGCTCTGGATAAACTGATCAATGTCTCGCATTATTTGTACTATACTAGTGAAGACTCCCAAACTAAAAGATTTTGGTATCATACCAAACCAAATATCAATATACTCATTGCCCAAACACGGTCTCAAATATCTTCGGATTCTGTTCGATCAGAAATCATGGAGAAACTGAAAGAGAAGGTAACCAATTTTCCAGGATTCCGTGCTCTCTTGAATACAGATTCGGAGATTCCGGAACAAAAGTCTCTGGCGATGGTTTTTCTTCCTCCCGATTTCAGAGCAAACCCAGAAGAACTACCCAACCAAACCAAAGCTCGTATCAATAAGCTTTTTCTGAAACGTGGACAGAGTGATCGTCTCTATCGAAATACCATTCTTTTTTGCATAGCATCCGATGTTGCCTACCCTAGACTTGAAGATACAGTACGAGAATACTTAGCTTGTAAGAAAACGAAAGAAGATTACTTCCACCAACTTGAGCCTGACCAGAAGGAAGAAGTAAAACGCAGATTAGATGAATTTGGTAAAAAATTTGAAACCAATTTACTGGCTTGCTATTCTTTGATAGTAAAGCCCAGATCCAAAGAAGAACCAATTTTACTTTCACTTTCCAATTCTGCGAATGAATCTTGGGAAAAGCAATTTTCAACGACATTGACCTCCGAGGGTCTATTGATAGATTCCTTGGGTTTAAAATTATTGGAAGAC
>Ga0169931_10010724_pt1 | contig 13020 bp, 12 predicted proteins | sample Kivu_15m_20L_FD_129675 | JGI IMG/M metagenome (GOLD analysis project Ga0169931, IMG submission 129675) | Freshwater microbial communities from Lake Kivu, Western Province, Rwanda to study Microbial Dark Matter (Phase II) - Kivu_15m_20L... | ecosystem: Environmental > Aquatic > Freshwater > Lake...
ATGTGCTCACAAAACATTTGAAATTAAAATGCCAAGATGTGATTGTAATGTCTAGAAGCTGACTTAAGGAAACAAGGAATGATCAAATCTATGATGAATTCATGCTAAATTGTATTTTTTATTATAAGTTATAATTAGATTATTTTGTGATGGTGTATCATTGACTTGTATACGGTCTCTCCTGATACGTCGAATACTCACTAATTTCATCCAAATCGTCTCTTAAATCCAGTTCAAACACAAAGTTATTCTCCACTTTAGGCATCTCCACTTTAGGCATCTCCACTTTAGGCATCTCCACTTTAGGCATTTCCTAGTTCTTCTAGCTTCTTGAGGATTAGATCGAAGGCATCACTTAGACTCTCCTTGGAGGAATATAGACTGGCAGTTAGGAAACTACTGACTCAGATATGACACTACTGCCCTCGTCTGAAGGAAGATCCAACTCGTATATAAGGTTGTTGTGAGGTTGTATAAAGTCTCCAAATTATTCAGAACTGGCTGGTTTGTTTTCAGTAGGGAATGAAACAATTTCAATTACTTTAGTTTCAGATACTACTGAAGGGTTGTTCAGCTAGACCACGCTGTTGTAGAATGTATTAGGCTAAACAGGTCTGTTGAACTCCATTATCTAACCTGACTACTGATCGCGCCCATTGTATGATTTAGTCTCAGGAATAGACAGCTAGACATCGAAATCATCCTTTAATCCTGCCAAAGGCACAACCTTACAGCATTTGGCGTAAGCCACATAGAATACAATCGCCAACACAACTGCATAAATATAAATTTACTCAGAAAAATAGGAATACCGACAGCCAGACCCACTATCAGCCCAGTATTATTTGATTATGCAGTAGGCTATATACCATTGGCAACAGCACTGGCAGCTACACAAAATCCTCCAAGCGATGTAGTACTCCCACTACCAATGTTAACGATACTACTAGTCATAGCCGATACCTAAGCACTCGATGTTTAATCCGGACTCACATTACCTTCAGTGGTTACCTACCCCGATGAAGAAGAAGTACAAGATCCGCTGCCCACGCTAAAAGTATCACTAGTCGTGTGCGATGCCTAAGTATCTGATGTTGATTCAGAACCCACTCTGCCATTAGTAACGATTGTTCGTCTGGTCATACTTGTGAAAGCTATCAAATCAACATTATTTGCATTTTGTCCCATCGAGGCGAGTAGCGCAGCTACAAGATTATCAATTATGCCAAGAACATGTTCAACACTAGGTGCACCGATCACCAATTTAAACCCAACATTAAGTTTATTCTTGCATTTCCATCCCTGCTTGGTGAACCCAGATCGACAAGACGTACAATAAGTAGGGGTATTCAAGCAAGTAAGACATGGAGCCATACAAGCTATACACATACCAGCACTTATACCTGAAGGCAAGGTATACCCATTAATACAACTAGTGCACACTGAAGAACTCCTGCATCGAGAACAACCAGTCGGACAGTTTTTACATACAGAGCCTTAAGCAAAAGATCCAGTCCTGCATATGGCACAATTCTGACTGTTGGTTCGGCTACATTGTATGCAGTTGGGAATAGCAGGACAGGCTATACATGTTGCTCCTCCTAGGATGTAGTTGAGACCAAGCCCACAATCAGTACAACTGCCAGCAGCATTACACTATAAATTGAGCACACAGGTAGTTCCAGTTAGATTAGCTCCTCTGAAGCAAGATAGGCATAAAGAAGGGTTGTTAGGAGCACAAGTAGCACAGGGAAGGTCGCAATTTAGAACACAAATTCCATCGACATTAGGGTTGTAGCCTTAGATACATTATGCGCATCGACCATTATTGCATCTGTTGCAATTAGCAGGGCATTGAATACATTGACCGTCGACTAGCTGAAGCCCGGCCGCACATGAAGTACATGTCATGATATCATCAGGAGCACAGCTTGAACAAAACATCGAACATGATCTGCATCGACCAGCTGATGTAACCGCAAATCCTTTGCGACAAAGTGAGCATGAAGTTGCTGAGCTACAAGTGATACAGTTACGAGGACATGGGGCACAACTTGAAGTATTAGTGTTGAAGAATTGAGCAGGAAGACACTAGCTACATGATCTGGCAGTTCCATTGCAAGTGATACATATCGGATCACAAGGCAAGCATGAAGATGACGAAAGGAAAGTGCCTGTCATGCAACTATAGCAGAGGTTTTGATTAGTTGATGAACATGTCTTACAGTTGAGCGCGCAGGAGTAGCAGTAACTAGCCTGAGATTCAAATATGTAGCCTTAGGAACAAGCCGTACATAGTCCACTAGCACAAGAAGTACAACCGATGCTGCATGTTTGGAGTTGTCCGTTGACTGTTATGACTGCAGTTCCACCACTAACTTAGCTTGAACCTCCAGACTAAGCAGTTGGAAGAATCTCATTCCTATCCACTTTGATCTTAGTATTGACACTTTGAGTCAGTTAAGTAAATATATTGAGGGAATTATCGGTCTATTGTCTGACATGCGACATGACCCAAGCTGCCTCATCAGTGGCTGAGATAACAAAAGAAGTAGCCTCAACCAAGTATATTTGTTGCTTGATAGCATAAACAAATTATTTGTTGTTGCCCGGAGTGCTTTTAGTGCTTGAGAGCTGACGCAAATAGACCCAATTTTAGGTAAAATGGATGAGGACTCGAGTAGGATCGATGATGTTGTTGGTTGGGAATTAGATAGGACTTGCAAGGCCAGTTGATGTGCTCAAACGATAAGCACTAAGTGATATTCCCGAGGAGGAGTTGCCATAAATGCAGATATAAGTGAGCAGGGGCGAGTAGGCAAGTAGGGGCGTTGAGGTGTAGTTGGATGAGTTGAAAGTCAAAGCACTGTTAAGGAAAGTGCCGTTGTCAACAAATAGCTAGAAATCAGCACTGGTCAAGGTACTTCTGGTGATGATGAATCGTCCATTAGCCGAGATTAAATAAGAATATGAGTCGAAAACAGATGAAATATTATTCTTATAGGCAGTATAGTTCAAACTTACAGTATTGTATTTGAATACAGTATTGATCGACGCTTGGAAGAGATAAGTCAAATCTTCATCAGCATTATCCCAGGTCAAAGTGCCAAAATTGTTATTTACGACCACATAGCTATTAGAAATCTATCTGAGTATTGTTCGCCCAGCAGCTATACGGTTACAATTGATCGACACTCTAAAACTAGAACTCATGGAAAGAGGCACAGTCAGACTGCCAAACACAGTGCTTAGATCTATCTATTGGGGAGTAGATGAAGCGAGTCCGTTTGAATTTTTGACCAGTTTATAGCTCACCCCATCACTGTGTCTCAGTAAAATGCAGTTGCTATTTTAAGCCAGCAGACCGTTCCAATTTCCACTAAATGTGTTGGTATATGCATTTGTTCTTGAGGTGACATTAGGATTGAGTTCAAACGAAGAGATAGTTGATGAACTTCCAGCTTGCAAATACACCCATCTGAACCATCTACCACTAGTCCTTGAACTAGTGCTGCTTGGTCTGGTGAAAGAGAAGTAGTCAGGCGCAGCTGGAGGTACCACTTTGATATTGGTTGCCAAATTACCGTAAGTAACCTCAACGATATCATACGATCTGATGGTACTGTTTGTATTGAGAAAAAGATTCATGACCATCAGTTGGTTAGAGATAGATTGATCGTTCATGATCGAGTAGAGGGTCTTGGCTCGCTAGGTTGAATCGATTGTTCTGGTGCGGATTGCAATCAATCTGTTGCCGAAGAATTAGTAAGCCTCCTATACTGGAGTGAGGGAAGAGTTGACACTGAGACCACTCTGATTGCGAACCACCAAGTATTAGTCGCCTAGATAGTAGTTGGTTTTGTCGAATTGCTGGAGATGGCGAGTAGTGGCGAGGTAGACCTATATCTTCTGGAACTATATATCAGTCACTGCCCCAGACTGATACTCAATACTCTTGATAATAATATTCGTTTGATTTGTACTGTTTTTGTACTCGTAGTGCACTCGGGTCAGTCTGGGCGAACACCACACTGGAACGAATGTTTGAGTGTTATCTACTGCTATGAAACTGGTATTGAAAATGGATCTAAGGGTGTTGTTTGGTTCGTAGCTGAAAAAGTATATGGTCTGGCTGACTGTATATCTTGATGAAACTTGAGTGAAATCGCTGCCACTGACCACAAACCTATTTCCTCTCGATACTATCCTGTAGCTTTATCTTGGCTATAGCTGTCTCAAACTACTAAAGGCATTTCCATCGAACCTGAACAGAACTGAGCCAATAACAAAGAAAGAAAGAGAAGGATCATATGCATGAACTTGTCCAGTGGGAAATATTATATCCGCAAGACTAACATTACCTATTCTCATCAATTTACTACCCCCAGCCAAGATCCTCTAGCAGTTCTAGCCAACCACAGTCGATGCTGGGATATTAGCTGAAGGTGAGCTTAGATCAGAGAATCTAACAAAAGAGTTATCGGTTCTGTTGAAGCGTATGAAAGTGTAGCTGGTGCCATTTTGTAGTAAGTTGCAAGAAAGAGTCTATGATGAGCCTGCTATTCTGGTCCATATGCCTGGAATGGAGCCCAACTGGTAGTCAGTTGAGTTTATGCGGTCGTAGTAGGTCAGGGTTATGCTTGTATCGCTGCCAGTGTGAGCTAGTTGAAGAGATTACAGTCTATCTGAACCGATGAAAGTATTGGTGGCGGGAGAGAAAGGTAAGGAGGCAAGGTTGTTTCTGGCGATAGGAGGAGGTGGGGCGACAGTAAGTCCATCTGAGACACTCAACCCAGAGCCCGCTTGTTAAGTGACGGTGTTGTCTGACTATATGTATGGTTACTTGTAGTGTTGGTGAGGGATTGACTAATCCAGGGAGAGAGGGAACTTTGCTCATACCACTTGAAATAGTCATCATCAATGTTGGTTTTAACAACAAACAACAAAGAGAGAAGAGTTAGGAAGAATCCTAGCTTAGACACAGCCATCAGGGATCAATATCAACAATAAAATATGTAAAAATTAACCAAAATAATAACATATAAGCATGGATATTTACCCCAAGATAGCTATCCGAGCCAACGCATACGTAAATAACAGTATATGAAGCCAGTGGTGATATTTAGGAAAGCCGTCATTTATGTTTAGTTATAATATTAATTTGCATTTATGTCTGATTAAATCTATAATACAATATAAATGTGATAACTTAGCTATCACAAATCGAATTAAAAATATTATGAAATAATTAAGAAAAAGTAATATTTTGTTTATTCTTTCTTTATTTTCTTCATCTTGCAACAAAATACTATTCAAATACTATTGCTATGCCTGCATTCTTATATCCACATACTCACGTATATATTATCCAGCATGCGTACACATTACAATTCATACACATTACAATTCATACACATTACAATTCATACACATTACAATTCATACACATTACAATTCGTATCAATCATTGTTCCTTGCTCAACTCCACCTCCCTCACTCCTCCTCCATTGCAATTATACACTCTTATCCTACCCTTGCCCGTCGAGTCCATCTTGAGGATGTGCTCTCCATGTTCCTCCTCCCCCATCTCCAGCGTAGTCCCCTTGGGCGCAGCAATAACAATCATCGATTTATTCCTATCCCCTCCCCCTCTGTTCATCGTCTTGTAGATATTGACCAAATCGTCATGAGTTATGTAGTGATACTCTCGCATCTACTCATTCTCCAAAAACTATTTACGGATCTGAGTGTTCAGCTATTGGATACTAGCATCAAGACGCTTCTACTAGTCCTGCATCTACTATAACTTTAGTTTCATCTAGGTGATCTCTTGCTCGACCTATGGATCCTAGTTACCACCGATCCACTTTATCATATTTTTCTGGATCTTCTCCACATAGTTTATCCCCTCCAACACGTTAGTGATGTCGTAAATACGTCTTTTCTGCACTTTAAGAATCTCCACTGCCTAGTTGAGATCAATGGTGGCATTTTAGCTGCTTTTGATGAGATCGATGAACTTCTTGGTGAGGACTGAGAGGGAGTTGTCCTGCCTGCCCCTAGCGCCCTCCTTGTGTTCCTTACTGCCCTGGCTGAGGTCCTACTCGAACTACTACTCCCCGTTATCCTATTCTTCGCCGCGGGGTGGACGTTTGCTGGCTGGTCGTTGTTTGCGCATATGATTATTATGGAATTGAATTGTACTTTTCGCGCTAGGGTAGTACACATCAACATACTTATAAAAACAACATCAAACACAACAACAAAACATACAAATAACCTCAAACATACCCAGTCAACATACTTAGGGTGAGTTCTGTATTTGTTTATAATTTTGGATGGGTGTTTTGTTTTCAGGAAAACTCAAAGGTGCACAGCTTTATGATAAAAAGATAGCTAATCCTGCAATATAGTAACAAGAACAACGGCCGAGTCTGATTAGAATGCCGTAAACTGCGTGGGTGTAGGTTTAGTAGCCACAAATGGATGGACCGTGGATGCAGAATGTCACCAAACAGCTACAAGAATTAATCTAACAGTAGCCAAGGATTCAGCCACTAATCCAGAACTAGACTTGGATGATGAGTAACTCTTACATCAACTAGAACCTTCGATCTTGAACGAGCTTATGGCTTTTAATATCCTACCTCACATCAAATGCAGCCACGCACGAACAATGCATCTCGCCACCTAACAATAGATACTCAATAAAGCCATAAAACTACTACCAGAAGTAGCCACAATCTAAAGGACTCCTCTTGCTTTGTAAGTATAAAAATAGCATAAATTATAAAGAAAATAGGTAGTCTACAGCGATCTCTTCAGTATCAGCTACCTGCGTCTTCGCAAACTTCATATAACTGGACTGGCCAACTAGTCACCTTTATCCATTCTTTCCTTATAGGTATTGCAGTATTTGGATGCGCCTTTGCTGCAATAGCTCCATGCAGGTACTCCTGCCCCACACCAGACCACCACCAGCTCACCTCCATCAAATTCCTCAGAAAATGCCACTGGAAACACCTGACCGACCTCACCCTCAGAAATACGCTAATACCCGACAGTGCTCACTTCGCATTGATTATGCCTCAGATCACCAACAGCAAACATATTTAGGCCATAAACTTGGGCAGCAGAATAGCAAGTGAGAACTGGGTGTAGGTTTCTTGGCTGTTAAAGATGGGTTTTTACGACTCGAGGGAAGAACATGAAAGATTATAGAGAGATTACAAATATTTTGCGGGAGAGGGTAATAGGATGCTACGAAGAGTAGGTAGTAATGTCATAAAATAGAGTTCAGGCTTCAGGATGTCAGAAATAGAGCCAAACATATCCAACAAATAAGGAAGAAGTTCAACAATAAGTACGTGGATAATCCACTGTCTCTGTGGTGATCCATCTTCCCTATCTTATACAAAACCATCCAATTACCATAATATCTTTATTATTACTCATAGAAAGCATATTAGCTATTGCCCTCCTGAACTATATCAACCAAACTACTATAATCAAATGAAGCTTTAATAATAGCCCTCCATCAACCAATAGCCCGCCTACACCGTACAAATATTCAGAGACAAAATCGCCAACCTAGCCCTCCTACGTTCCCAAGTACTCAAAGGCACCATTACTGCAGATCTCACCGACAACCGGCACTTCCTGCTCACCCATCTCAAAATGACAGGAATCCTAATACTCTTCATTTTGTTCCTAAAAATACTGCCTTCGCCGTTGATAATCGATGTTACTCAGAACTAGCCTAATGATGCAGTTGCGATAAGGAAAGTAAAGTGCCAGTCCTACCAGTAATGGTGCGAGGGGTAGGTGTTCATGTAGACCATCCACCTTAAAAAACTAAACCCACTTCAACGCTAGCTAAGATACTTCGCCAAACTAAACCACGCCAAAATATAACAAATGGGCTAGACTGTATACGGCTCATCCAGACTAAACCTAGCTACTTAGATACTATGGATATAGATCTTTGCGAGTAGGAACAATGATCTATACGGATAGGTTATTTTTGAAAGATCAGGGGAGGATGTAGAAGAAGTGCTGTTGAATGATTAGCCTACTATCTTCTTGGGGGAAGCTCATATACTTGACCAAGCGAGCTATGTGATAAGGATATACAAGAGGGTGCATATGTATACGGTGAAGGAGAAGTATCTGCAAAGAAATATGCAGGAAGTCACATAAGGGGGAGATTACAACAATCAAAATTAATCAAAATAATAGAACAAGGGAAATAATAGCTAAACGCAAGGCAACAAGGGAAATAATAGCTAAACGCAAGGCAACTAAAAGCAAATAGACTTACAAAACAGCACAAACACTCAGATAAATTAGACTCAAGTATAAAACAATCAAACTATTGTCACAAACACTACCTAAACTCATTAAGCTTAACATAATCAGACCTAGAACCTTACACCATCTTACAACTAAATAACACCCACCTAGCCATCTTCAAAAAATTAAACAATTCCCTAGATTCCTCCTAAAAACTAAACGATCCCTTAGCCTCTTCCTAAAAACTAAAAAACTCCCTAGATTCCTCCTAAAAACTAAACGATTCCCTAGATTCCTCCTAAAAACTAAACGGTTCCTTAGCCTCCTGCTCCCTAGCCCTAATAAATATTCGTATAAGTCATCAAGTAGATCTCAGTGCCTCTAATCATCCAACTGGTCCGCTACTCCTAGTTCTACACCGGCACATAGCTGTTACTCCGCTACGTTACTTTCCTCTGTGCACTCTACGTAATTGCTGACACCTCAGGAGCACCCCTGGCCTTTCATCTGATTCTACTACTAACATCTAACCCTCTCATATTTACCTAAATTGCCTTCCCCAACACTCTCAGCAACATCATTTCTTCCACTTTCTCATCAACATACATCCTGTACATACCAGTGTTCCTACATTATACTCATCACAACCTAGATGATTTCAAGTACGATATTCTAGCAAAGATTGTCAAAATATTGCTTTCGATAGGGTTGTACGTGGCTTCAATAATCCGCCAGCTGCACTAAGTCAACCGCACCACAGTCTAAATCATCCAAACCCTTCTTATAATAGCAGTACTTATCCCGCTCTTCGACTACCTGTGGAAACTGTACTTCGTAAGAAGAAATACCATCCTACACCGCAATATCTTATTCGTCATGCTGGCCCTCTATTATTTCATTTTTTTGTTCCTAAGTGGATATATCGTCGATTCAGGCTGGAAGAAGATCACTTTTTATGTTATTGTGCAGACTTTCGGAGTGTTTCTGTGCTATTTGACTGCTAAGCCTCAGAAATAGAAAAAGAATAAAGAGGATAAGAAGGTAAAAGTAGAAAATAGTCCCAAGGAATAGTCTGGGAAGGAGACAAATAAAGAGGCCTTTTTTGTTAGCTAGCCAGTGCTGGCATCTCCTAAGAAGTAGCAAGTGTAGTAATCGCAATAATCTTTTGTAGAGCCTTTTGTTCGAGTACTATGATACTATGATATTAGCACACTTATCTTATTTTTTATTAATTTGAGCTTATCATTAATGATTCTGGTTGCTATAATCTTCATTTCATATATTAGTTACTCTCTACATTAGTTATTTTTATTATGCTTGAATCCATACCAAAAACTCCACTCCCACACGTATCCCACCCTCCCAAAGGCTACTCCCACGTGCTTAATCTCTCCCTCAACGCCACTCTTCCCACCCATACTCATCGCAAACACAATACCATCGACCACCCCATGGCGTTCCGCACTTTCTACTCCACCTAGGGCACCAAAAAAACAGTAAGGCAACGCTACCTCTCCAGACTAGGCAGGGAAACATCGATGGAAAACAGAAATTCCATTAGAGGCACACCTTTCACCTCCATCGATATACAGGAGGAATAAGATGGGCATTCCATCCTTCACATGTAACGACACAGATACCAACACTATCTCAATCTAGTCTCTACTTTCAACAAGACCATGCCTATACCGTAAATAAAGTACAGATCATCTCTTTTGCCTAATCCATAGCATTCCTCGCCCCTTCCCACCCATAAGCAATATACAGATCGACTCACTACTAAACAACAGCCCCACAAACGAATTTCTTTCAAACCTGACCTTCAACCCAACATCCCCAGCATCGTAAACATCGTAGTCGAAGTGGGCTAGGGTCGTTAGGAGCATAGGTAGAAGAAAGATGTGAATACTTTTCAGAATATTTTCAAGAATAAGAGGAGATTGATGCATAGGTATGCAGTGGGGTAAGCTAACGAGGAGAAGGATGATAAGTTGATGGAGGAGGGGTTTAGGATTCGCGCAGTGGTGGGGGAGAGGAGGGAAAGTAAGATGAAGAAGGGAGGGTGATATTAATATAGTCTTAAAGTATCAACATGAATTATAGTAAAATTTTCAAACATGATTAGCCCAAATTAAGCAAGATAGTTCTTAATGTGGTTAATCATGTAACTTAGATATCATGCGTGGTAATATCTACATGACTAATAGACATTTCTAACAACAAAAAGTGTATTTCTTGTGGACAAATGAGTCAGGTTAGGTTGTATTGTAGTGTGTGTATCAGTAATAAGATGTATTTCATGTGGTTCATACCATGCATATAAGATCATCACTTGTTGATAAATCAACTTTATAAACCATAACAACATCCATCATTTATTTATCTTTATTCAAATAAATCTAAACTTCTAAAAGCTTACAAAAACAAATTTAAAATATAATTCTTACTTTCCAAAGATACTAAAGATACTCTCTTTAGATTAGATTTTAATTATAATTATGAAATATCAACTACTGACCACCCTACTACTAAACATACTAGTTATCACCAGTCTACAGACCATAAAAAGACCATAAGATTACTCTCCAAGCATAGTGAGACTAATATCTAATACTACCATGGAAGCAGGCAGAGTAAACAACACCAGAATCTACCAACCCAATTCAGCCACCATCACTATCCAATAGCAAGCCAATAACTCACAAATTATTATCAGAGATTCACTCAACGGAGCTCCCGAAAACAATTTTTTTATTTTAAATTTAAACGGGTTGTGGGACTTTGTGGGCCGAAAAAGTCATCTTGCATGCAGTATGATCCTATCTCGTTCTAATTAAACGATTAGAATGATAAGATACGATCCCAGTAATGCTAGTAGGCCTATAGATTCGTATGAGTTCAGCGTACCGTTCATAATAGGGTAGTTTCTTATGAGTATACAAGTAAGCAAAGATTGTCAAGGACTACAGTATCACGATGGAACTGATAGCCACTACTACAACCCAATCAACGGAACATACATCAAACAGTCGTTTTCTCAAAGCTCTACCATAGAAACGCCTGATTTCAAATACGTTGCTGATTATAGAACAAGGAATGTGTATAAGTTGAACAGTCGCACCGGTGTATATAATATAGTCAATACCCATGCAACAAACCATGAGTTTGGATATCTATTTAGTAGCATGGATCGATTTGTGGCATATGGCTTCACTGACCTTGGCAGCCTTACTGATCAAGAAGTTGCAGCAATGAGTCCATAAAAACTTATGGAGTACAACCAAGTCACTATCGACAGTTATATTGCTAAAGATGCAGGAACCAACTTCTCCATAATTGGATAATCTCAGCATCGCGATGCTGTGGGTTCCACTATAAAAATTGGCAACTCCCCTGACCTCGTTCGGAGCATACTTGCTTACAAAAATAACAGAAATACAGTTGTTTTTTAGGGTCATTCTGTTGATTACTCTAGTAAAATCATACAGTTAATCTCATCAAAAGATACCGATCATATCATGCAAATACTCGAGCAAGGAGACATATCCCTTGCTACTTTTGCTTTTGATAAAAATTATTTGGTAATCACCACGGATACCATCCAGTAAGTGTATATTTTTGTGGGAAAGGAAGCTGTTTTCTTCAGGTCGATGCAACTTTCCAGCTTCTACGCTGGCAACGTTGGCTAGACAATAATCGATAGCAGTGGACCTTTCCTCAAAGTAACAATAGTCTCAAAATTCGATTAAACCTCAAGTAGATTCAATATAGCTCAATATGATTACGATGTAGTGCCTACTAAAGCACAGCCACTGAGAGCACCAGCTGCGAGTTTAACTTTCCCTACTTAAGCGCATCAATCTTACTCTGAGCCTGACAAGTTAGCATGGATATTCAGTATTCATGATAACGGTGCAACTTCAGTGACCATAAAGACATACAACCCAAGGGAACCTTAAGGCTTATCAGTCAATAATTTTTCCTATCCTTTGTACTGGAACGCTGTCTACATAAAAACAAACTGTATTATCGTCCAAGATCAATCCTAGACTGAGTACAGGCTCATAGCTATACCTGAATAGGGAGCAAGTCCTAGAGATTTCGATATAGGTCCTCTTATACAAGACTTAAATCCTAGCAGTTAGTCAGTTTGGCACGCTTCTTAGGACTGTTCTAGTTTTGTTATCGACAATCATATCGCCAAAATACAATTGTAGAACACCGCCTCCTACTAGTTTGTGACTAATCACGAATTAACGTGGATCGCAGCTGACTAGAATTTAAACTATGTTTTGCTCTAAAACGGCACCCTTATGCGCTACGATCAAAGCAGCAACTCTTTTGTGTAGTATTTTTAAATAGGTGAACTAGCGTAGTCTCTGACTCTTCGATCGGCGGGATCCTCGCAGTCTTTCGATGATAGGACTGTCAATTATATAGGAATCAGTCAAAATAGTTGCAGAGTAGTTGCAATTTATCGTGAGGGCAGTGTTTAACCCAATAATTTTTACGATCAAACCCTTTAGTTTACCTAAACACCTTAATTCAAAATTTCAGCCCAAAATACTAAAATTTTAATTTTCGGCAAAAACTTAGACGATAATAATCAAACTATGCCGAAAGCTACTCTGATTTCCTTCGATTACACTAATCTTTAGTCTGGAGTTATAACGCTTGATTAGTATCTTTTGAAAGTCGAACTCAGTAACTGCGATATAGTTCTTACTG
>Ga0169931_10010725_pt1 | contig 13019 bp, 9 predicted proteins | sample Kivu_15m_20L_FD_129675 | JGI IMG/M metagenome (GOLD analysis project Ga0169931, IMG submission 129675) | Freshwater microbial communities from Lake Kivu, Western Province, Rwanda to study Microbial Dark Matter (Phase II) - Kivu_15m_20L... | ecosystem: Environmental > Aquatic > Freshwater > Lake ...
CCAACCCCAACCCCAACCCCGATTATCTATAGTTTATTCATTATTTTAGTGTTTAATCTAATATAAGTATGAATGGCTATTTCACATTTTATAAGATTTGTAAAGATTCGTAATGCGACAGAATCTGCCCTTGATTCTTTTGATGTTGCTTACGCTAGCATGCTGCGATCAGATGAGTTCCTCACTTTCTCAAACTGAAACCCTGCCGAATCCCTTGACATGCTATATCCAGAACTGCACTGTATGCCTCAACTTATTCCAATGTTCGATATGTGCTCAAAATGGATCTTGCTGTTCTTATTTCTGCACAAACTGCTCACCCAACAACACCTGCCTCGCCTGCGCATAAAACTACACACTCATAAGCGGCGTCTGCATTCTGACTAATGCATGTGCAGGAAGCACCCCGTGCGCTTCATGTCAAAACAATTCATGCACTCAATGTCAATCTGGATATTATTTGGTGCCTACAGTTAATTTATGTCAGGCGTGTAACGCCAACTGTCAGACTTGTACAGTAGTAAATGGATAAATCAACTGCGAGGTCTGCAACCCAGGATGGTACATTTACAATGTTCCCTTCTATATACCCATCTGTCTTCCTTGTAGTTTCGGCTGTATCAGCTGCACCTCGGCCACTGACTGCCAACAGTGCGCTTCACGTTTCTATTTCAACTCCACCGCAGGTCAGTGCCAGCTCTGCCAACTTAGTTGTTTAGAATGCACTTCTGCAAATTTTTGCACCCAATGTACTGCGAATTTTTAGCTCGATACATCAACAGGAGTCTGCCTGAGCTGTCTCTCGACAACTTGTTCTGCCTGTGTGACTAGTAGCTATTGCACTATCTGCATCGAGGGCTATACTAATATAAATGGTAGTTGTGTAAGCTGTGACTAATACGACACGACCTATTGCCTCAACTGCACTCTCAACACCGTCAACAAATTCGCAACCTGTTACCAGTGCGCCTAAAATTTTTATTTACTCGAAGGTTCTTGTCTTCCCTGTGGCTTCGGCTGCATAACCTGCATTAACAACACCGTATGTTAAACATGTCAGCCCGGATATTTCCTTCAGGATCAAAGCTGTCAACAATGCTCTCAGCCTAACTGCCTCAACTGCACATCAACAAATACTTGCTTTGGCTGTGCCCAAGAGTACTATCTAAACCCTGGCACCTATACTTGTGAATCATGCGAAATTTTTAATTGCATCGGTTGCCGTGTCTTCATTGGTAGCATCGTTTGTTTGAGCTGCGATGTAGGTTTCTACCTCGATGCCAACTACACCTGTTCCCCTTGCCTACCATCATGCGTCAGCTGCAATGATGGTGTGAGTTGCCTAGCCTGTTACTCACCCACAACTCCGACCTCGTCAGGCTTATACCCAGCCTGCGTAAGCTGCTCGAATAACTGCACCTTCTGTATTAGCAGCTACTGCATACAGTGCTAACTCGGCTTTTATCTTTCCTATAACAGTGATTCTTCAAGAATCTGCGTGCCATGTCCAGAGGGCTGCCAGAATTGTGCATACAATAATGGAACTCTTACATGCAATATATGTTTCATCACATATTTCTGGAACGGAACTGATTGCGTATCCTGTCCTACTGGTACTCTCAACTCAACAGTACTCAACTATTGTAGCAATTGCACCAACGCTCAAACCTGTACAGCCTGTGTCCCCGGTTACTTCCTGACCAACAATACTTGTTCATTCTGTCCGATCGGCAATTGCAGTGAATGCGATTCTGAAGGAATTTGCCAGTCCTGTCCTACAGGATTTGTGCTTCTGGTCAATTACTGCTCTGCTTGCAATTCAACTATTGCTGACTGTACTTCATGTAACCAGCAATAATAGTGCTTTTCCTGCGCAGATGGATTCTATCTTTCAAACTTTGTATGCCTACCTTGCGAGGGTCTATGCGCAACATGCGTTAACTAAGTTCTTTGCGAAACTTGTCTCACAGGTTACTATGTTAACAGTTAGCTCTCATGTTTACCATGTCCTTCACCTTGCCTTCAGTGTTTCAATTCCAACTATTGTATCGCCTGCCCAACCAGTTTTTATTTGAATGGTCAATATGCCAACTGCGTCGCCTGTAGTGATAATTGCCTCACTTGTAACAGCAACGGCTGCCAACAATGCGCGGATGGATATAACGTATAATCAGGTGCCTGTGTGGTTCCACCTCCTTCCCCTTCTGATGATGGAATCCCCTGGTGGATTATTCTGATCATCTGTGTTGTAGGAGCCGCACTTATTGGTGTAGCTATCGCTCTGGGAGTTGTCTGCCGCAGACAAAAATCATTCAGCTCACAACCTTATACTCAGCTCGTCGACAATAAATGATTTGCCAACCATCAAATCGATAAACAATATACTATAGTTGGAAAAATATTTAATTTTATAGGCAATATCTCTTAGATAAATTTCTCTTTTCTATATTTTTAAAGCGAAATTTATGTAAACAAAACATCAAGGGATTGTAGTACTAGTAGATAATCATGAGTATACTCTAAATCAAAAAGAATTCAACTTGATGGAGATGATCAGGGACAGTTGTGCCCTATAAAACTATGAGAGTGTGATTAAATAAGGAAAAAGCTTGAAATTTATCAATTTGAGCCACGCTCATATATAATTTTCAGTTTTTTAAAAAGTTAGGTATATACTTTCAGTCTTCGACTATGCACTTCCAGATCCACCTAAAGTAAAAACAAATGATTCTCATGATGTCTTGGGTCAAAAAATGGCTTAAATTCTGTATCTTGATCGATAAGGCCTTAATGCTCTTTACAGAGCAGCTCATTTCCTCAAAATCTAACGGCTAAAAAAATGTATAGCTGCCAAAGTCGCCAGTCTGATATACATCGATCCTTTCAAGACCAGAGCTTCATACTAAGCTCGAAAAGTTTAACTAGGCATCACAAAAGATTTTAGTTATCAAGATGGTTAAAACTACAAATAAATTTACGCCTTTATGAATTGAACTTGATTCTATTCTTTATAAAATTTGTTCGGTGAATCATATGAAATAACAATAATTAATAAGCTTTAAGATGAGAAAATTGAAGACAGAACACAGTAAAAAACTTTACTTTAGCCAAGAAGGACATCGACACAAACACAAATCGATCATAGATAGAATCACCAAGATCTACAAAGGCAAATCAGATTCAACCAAATAAAAAAACGTATCTATATAACTTTACAAAAAAAAGGATTATTCGCCCCTTTCGGAGTACCGAAAGGATCTAAAAATAAATTTAAGAAAAAAATAACCTTCCCCAGCTGGCAAAGATTCAGGTTTTTTATCCGATAGAAAATTCAAGAAGTCTCCATAGGCTAAACAGTCACATCTTTCGAATGTTTTATCGATTCGAGATTTCAAAAGTAGCATGGCAAAGACTCCTAGCCAACTATAAGATACTCAAAAGTATTTTCGAAAAGAATAAAAACAACAAAAACAAGCACCATTGGGATAAACTTTGAGATCCATATGGTAGAAAAAATACAAAAAACCTAAATTTGCTTTTAAAATGCTCAAATAGTTAGGTAAAAGCCAAACTGGATCCATTCTTTTGTGCCGATCTAATCATACAAACATGATTCTTGCCATGAAAACATTCAAAAAAGATAAAGTTAAGCTAGATTTTCTGATTGAATAAGCAAAAATACATCTTTTCTGCAGACATCCGCATATTCTACCAGCTTACGGCTTTCATGTAGCCAAGTAAGAGATTTTTCTAATGATGGAGTCGGCTGAATGTAATTTGTATCAACGCATCACAAAAAATGGACTTTTTAGTGAACGAAAAACTGCTAATTATATTTTTCAAGTGGCATCGGCAGTACAATATCTTCACGAACTTGGAGTCATACATCGCGATATCAAACCAGAGAACATACTTTGTATCGGCTAGACATTAAAACTAGCAGATTTTGGGTGGTCAACCATCACAAACGGATATAGAAAAACTCTCTGCGGAACTATGGACTATCTATCTCCAGAAGTAGTGAATAGAGAACCTTACTCAAATAAAGTAGACTGTTGGAGCATAGGAGTACTCATGTATTAAATGCTGACTGGATAACCTCCTTTTCATTAACAAAAAAAGAGTAACTAATTTAAACAATTTAATATTCCCAAAAAACTTTCAACTTCAGGAAGAAATTTGTTGCTTAACTTATTAGAGACAAACTCGGTTGATAGAATGTCTGCTAAGGACGTATTGAAGCATTAATGGATTCGATTTCATACTCAAAATAAAGACAAATAATAAAAAAATGAATGGAAAATTCTTAATAAAGAAGTCGATAAACTATTTTGATGTTTTAATTATTTACTTAATGTTTATTTTTTTCAATCAAGCAACTAAAATTCTTAATTTTTTTGAGCCAGCAGTTAGAAGCTACCCATAGGTCCTTACTGCGAGTTTTTACCAATCCATACATTAAATTTGCCAGCCTCTGCCTTCCAAACCTTTTCCTCAGTCCAAAACGCCAGTTTGCTTGAATTAATCGAAAAAGTAACACTTCTTGACTCACCTGGTGCTAAAGTAATTTTTTCGAAATCCTTGAGCTCCTTGACTGGTCTGGTGTGGCTACCTACTAAATCTCTCACAAATAAAAACACAACTTAGTCTGCCTTGGCACTGCCCTCATTCTTAATAGTTGCAGAAGCAAGCAAGCTTTCTCCAAAATTAATTGCTGTTTTAGAAAGTTTCAGGTCTGAGTAGGAAAAAGTTGTGTAAGAGAGACCGTACCCGAACGGGAAAAGTGGAGTAGTATCAATATCCAAATAAGATGATGTAAACTATCTGTACTCATGTGAGTTGTTGGGTCTTCCTGTGTTTTTCTTGTTATAATATGTTGGAATCTGACCTTAGGCCCTCAAAAAAGTTACCGGTAACTTACCTGAAGGAGAAACTTTGCCAGTAAGCAAATCGGCTAAAGCTTAGCCCGCCATCGTGCCTAACTGCCAGCTGAATAGTACTGAGTCGACCATGCCTAAGATTTTTTCAACAAGCAGCGATCTACCAGCATTAATAACGACTGCTACAGGTTTTCCTATTTTAGCGACTTGCTTAATAAGCTCTTCTTGAACTCCTGGTAAGTTAATATAGGCTCTACTGTGAGATTCGCCACTGTAGCCGTTATCTTATCCTACGAAAAGGACGACTTGATCTGCCTGGCCTGCAGCATTTATTGCTTAGTTGAAAAAAGAAGTGTCCATACTTCTGGTATCTTTGCAACCCTTGCTGTAAATGATTTGAGTATTGGGCAAAGCATCTCTAAGGCCTTTTAGAGGAGTTACAACATCGACTCCTCTACCGTCAGGTGCCCAACAGCCGAGCTGATTCTAGCCATCATCAGCCAGAGGTCCAATCACAGCTAATTTTTTAATATTCAAGCTTATTGGTAAAGTTTTATTATTATTTTGAAGAAGAACAGGGCATTCAAGAGCCTGAGCTTTGCTAGCTGCTTTGTGTTTCGGATCAAGAAGAATAGATTGTCTAGCAGGGTCAGTATAATAATTTTAGAAAAGATTCATTTTGAATTTAACTCGCAAGACGTTTGCAACTTTGGTATCCAGATCAACTGGCGAGGAGGCTTTTTTATTAAAAAGGTCTTCCATGTGATCGAAGAAGCAAGTAGTGTCCATCTACATATCAACTCCATTATTAAAAGCTTTTCGAGCTGCATCCTACCAGTCTTCAGCATAACCATGCTTTATTAGCTAACCTACTGAGTCCCAATCAGACACCACGAAACCGTTGAATTTCCATTAATTTCTCAGAATAGTCTTAAGAGTAAATGCGTTAGCTGAGGCTGGAGTGCCGTTAAGGTCATTAAAAGCTGACATGTATGTAAGGCAGCCGCTATCGAGACAGGCTTTAAAAGGAGGAAGATAGACATCTCTTAACACAGGCTAAGGAATTATGGTCGTATTGTAGTCTCGACCACCTTATGTTGCTCCATACCCAACAAAATGTTTTCCACAAGCCGCCACTGCAGTTATATCTTTCAAGTTGTATTGAAAACCTTTGACTGAGGCAGCTCCCATGACTGAAGCCAAATGAGTGTCCTCACCATACCCTTCTGCGATCCTTCCCCACCTGGGATCTCTTGCAATATCGACCATAGGAGCGAAGGTCCATTTAACTCCAGTTGACGAGCATTCGATAGCTGCTATTCTGCTTCCCTTTTAAACCAGAGAAGGATTGAAGGAGGCGGCTTGGGCAAGTGGAATCGGAAAAACAGTTCTAAATCCATGGATCACATCTTTTCCGATCAGAATTGGAATTTTGAGTCTAGACTGTTGCATGGCGATCTCTTGCATCTTGTTAACCGTTTACACTTTCCATGTGTTAAGGAAAGAGCCGATGCCTCCTGAAGCGATTCTTCTGATAATGTCCTAAGAAAGGTTCTCATCGCCATAGGATATTTGTTGCAATTGACCAAGCTTTTCCTTGACCGTCATGATAGAAAGAAGCTTTTTGATTGCCTACTCGATATCTTCCCCTGTTTTGACGTGACTAAGGTAGTATTGCTGTTCGTGAAGATTGACGTTGTCAGATTTGAGCTTCTATATTTGCTGCTTAGAGATTATTTATCCCATATCTTTAATTAATATAAACTAAGGTTAAAATAAAGGCTTATAATGTTTTTTAGGATGATCATTACATCTATGATATTTTTTAACCTGAACAAGGTCTGTTAGTAGGCCAGTCGCCTTGATCAATGTGAGCCGAGCTTTAGGATGAACCTTCCATCCACAACTTGATGCTGTTCATGGCCGACATGGAGGAGGCAGCTGGGATGCGATATGCCTAGCTAGTGTAAAGCGATGTATGCAAGTAGCAGTGATTCAGACATGCTGGAGCCCAAACTCCGCTTTTGGCTTTCTTACTTAGGGACTCTAAATAGTATTTGGTCTCCTTATGATATTCCTCAATGCTGCTTCTTTCTTGAGGAGTGCATGCTGAAAGAGAACTTCCCTGAACACACCTTATTCCAAGGATATTGGCGATACTCCAAGTATCGTAAAGTGGCTAGACCGGGAAAAGAGGAGCCTTGATGAAAGCCGAGTTGTACTGAGCGAAGAAACACTTCCATGGGAATGCAGAGTAGACCTGATTACAGTCTATAGTCGGCAGATCTGTTTCTTCGTTAGAGTATTTCATAATATTTTGCAGCCCGATTCTGTATTAATTTTTAGTTGTCTGCCTGTTAGAGTCATCAAGGAACATTCCAGAATCAGGAATCACCCAATACTTGGTCGTAGGTCTAATTTTGTCAAAAAGATAGTTGGCCCACATGTAAGACGCTAGACCACCTGCAGAGCAACCACTCAAGATTAAGTTGGTCACCTTTCCAGTGAAAAGTCCATATATTTTGTCAACTGCATTCAAGTTAGCGATAGTGACGTCCTTACCTCGGAAATAAAGCTTGCTGTCTTTGTATGAAACGGGATCTTTACGAGAACCCTGATGACCTGATCCATCACAATACTTCATAAAAACTTTAGTCCAGTTTTTGAAATAGTTTCCAGCATCTCCACTCAATATTCCTCCAGCAGTCATGGTGGGCGGGTATGAAAGCGAACTTCCCAGGGCACCCTTGCTACGCTGATAACAGCTTTCTAGAGTCGTAGATAGATCAGAAGCCCCACACCATCCACCACCTTCGAAAAAAATCAGTATTTTGGTAGGGTCACCTTGGTATAGATAGTGCGCTCCAGGCGATCCGTCAAGACATTTAGCATTGGGATCAGTCAGCAAAACACGATTGAAAACCTGAGTTTGTGTTTGAGCAAGGAGAAGCAATGCTAGGACAAAAAGAAGTTGCTTCATATCTTGTTCACCTATAATCAAATATCTATCATAAGTATTTTATTGTATCAAAATATAGAATTTTGTGAATTGTACCTTGACCTTAATATTAAGAATATTTTTATTTATCAGAAAAGCATAGGATAGTTTTTATACTAGCCTGCCGATAATAATAATTAACAGCTCATTCGAATATAATTTATTAGACTTTCGCTTAATGCTCAACCTTACAGACCTTAATATCATCATTAAGTTCTTGGCTGTTCAGCTCCAGCACCTCATCGAAGAACTCTAGCATCTAGCCTATCCCTTACATTCATAGGAAGAAAGCCCTCAATAGTATGAATTCATATCAGTGGTCTCAAAGTATAGTGGTGTGACTGCCATGTCATAAAAATAGAACAAACTAGCACGAAAATTACAATAGCGAGTGCTTCAGATCTTCTAATTCTTTCGCAACAAAAGCAATAGCCAAAATTTATTAGGGATCATTCAGCACAAAATACAGTAATAAATGACAGCAATCACCAACCGAACGCCAATTAATATCGGAGAATTACTTTCTTATATCCATTTGATCACAAAAAGAGGATGCGTTGTAAAAGTTCCGGCTTAAAAGAAAAGGACTTTCTCCAGACTTATCACTCCTAAATAAAATAGAATCTAAAGTAAACTCGGAAATGCGATAAGCTTCTATAATATTCAAAGGAGAACGCCTAATCATACATATCATAAGAGTCAAAAAATTACTAGTCCTATTCCATCTGCTCAAGAAAAAATGAAAGTCTAAGACATGATTAATGGCATTTGGCAAGGCTTAGAATTAGATAAAAATCATCTCTTAAAGCTCAGATAAGCTACGTAACCCCTCTTGACTAGAGATATGCTGCGTAGAAACGATAAAATCATTCAAGCTTCGCGTAAATATGAAAAAAAATGCCGCAAAGCAACGACTGAAACCTATTAGGCTTAAACTTGTATTCTAAGTTAACTGAAAACAAACTCAATCAAAGGTCTATGGCAGTCCAAACGAAAAAGACCGTTGCTCATGTCTAAAAAGAAATAAAGCTGTTATAAATAAAATATCTCTATGTTCTGATTTGTGTATTTTTAGTGTTTCTTATTCATTATTCGCGAATTAAGTCAAGTAAGCATTCTTGAAACTGATCAATAAAACACAAATCTTTTTATTTATCAAAAAATTAAGAAGATATTTTATTAGAACAAGTATACCTATCACCAATGAAAGGGCCTTTTAACTTTTTAAGAATTCTCTTGATGCGACTTCCATAAAGACATGTTTGTGATTCCAAATCTAAACTAGGCCATCTTGCGCAAATATTCGACTTCGCTATTTTGTCTTTTTTATATAGGTTTAAGACTTTTTCCTAACATTTCGTTTCTATCTCTGCCTGAACGCACAAAAGGACGAGCATATGTCGACTGCAAAGCAGGTTTTTTTACTAAATCGGGGAATTCTTGATTCTTACTTTTCTTTTTATGCGTCAACAAAAATATGTTAGCAACTTCTGTTTGATTTTTTTCGTAAATTTTTAGTTGAAGCTCGAAACCTAGATTAGGGCAAACTTGAGGCCTTTTACTTTTAAGGAATCTAAGTGCATCTAAGAAGGTCATATTTTTGTATTTTATGAGATAGGCGATCACAAGGCTAGAAGACTAAATACTGACAAAATTACTCGCGAAACTCCAGCTCCACAGTGCACAAGCACACTATTTTTTTTAAGATCTGCTTAAAAAATTTTTTACTTTTATCAATTTGAAAAGCAGCCATATCAAAGTATTTACTGATATTTTCTTGTTTGGAGTCTTAGAGATCATAAACGATATGTCGAATACTGCTATCGTAATTGAGTTTAAAGCCCTTGGCTGCAGTTATGACTATATGAGTTTCAAGCTACCTGTATACACTCCATTTTAGCGCAACCACTGTATATCTTCAGCCGCAGAGCAATCACCTATAAACACAGCGTTTCCTAGCGAATTTTTAAGAACTTCATCGGCGTGGTGATAACTATTATCGTACATGCAACGATAAATAATAAAACCAATTATTCCATGTTTATACTCACAAAAAATAAATAAATCTGACTTTAATATTCTAAAAATCAAAATTTTATGAACGATTTAATTGTGAAAGATATAAATCTATAATAAATATGATCAACTTTATACGACACGCTGAGTCTAACTTCAATCTTGCAGTGCAACGCATGAAGTAAGAACTTGGTCCATAGTACCAGAAAACTTAATAGTATTTAACATAAAAATTTCACAAAAAATACTTGGATGTTGAAATTACCTAAAAAGGTGTATCTCAAGCCCTAGAAGCTAGAGAAATACACAGAAAGTAGCACTACGATATCGTTTTGGTTTCACCATTAAGGAGAGCCATTCACACTTGTGCCATTATTTTTGAAAACCATCCATCCAAACTCAATATAGTAGTTGAACCTGCTTTCAGAGAAATTATGGAGTCTTCAAACGACATCGGATCATTTATATAAGAATCTATGCAAAAATATCCGCATTTCGATTTTAGAAAAATTACAGATAAGGAAGCTTGGTTTGTTCAAACACTTAGAAACTAAGAAGACCGAAAAAAGATTCTAACCAAAATATAGGGGACTTAAGGAAAATAAAGGCAATAAATATGCATATAAGAAACTTTAAAGATAATGAAAGAAAGCTGGACAGATAGAAAATCTCAGCCTGAAGAGTAGTAAGTTCTAAAGCTCAGAGTTCTGCCAATCGTATAAACTCAGAAAGCTATTCTTGCGGACTATATGAAACAATACAAGCGAATCGCAGTAGTGGCCCACAGCGAGTGTATTAAAATGTATTCAGGATACACGATAGGTAATTGTCAGACATACACACTAGAAGCTAAAAATATTTGATCTATGAATATCATTTCTGTTTTTATTTTTTCTTACGAAGCAATTTTTTCTTCATGGCGCCGAGCAACTACAAACATCTTTCACTATCTGATGTCATAGTTTAAAATGAAGTTTGCTGCTTCTAACGAAGGTATTACATTCGCATCGAAATGCTTCTAATCTTTTGATTGGATGCCAGCCATTGATCGGCTTCTGAGTCTTTATAAGAATTAGAACCGTTTTGTTCTTTAGGACGCAAACTTTATTGCTAAACCTATATTATTTGTTTGTTTTGAGTGGTACGAGTTGATTTGGTTTAATACTCATTTTCTACTAAAGGAATAGCGAAAATTTCACTTTGACTGCCATACAGTTACCTAATTTTTTAAGTTTATTTTTAATTATCTTATGGTAAGGTTCGAAAGCGTTATTTTGAATGTTCTTGTCTTTTGGACGAAATAATTTTATAAGGTCTATCAGATTGTGAATGGCTTACTTTTAAATGACCTTTAAGTACTGATTCAATTCTTTTCATATCATCGAGAGTTCGTTTACAAGTCGACATAATATAAGGAATATCGATTGATGGATCAGAATGTTTAATTGATGTTATCGGCATATCTATAAGTGAGTACACTAATTTTTTGACTTGAGTAATAGTCTAGTTAATGTTTCCAAGATAGGTTGAAAAATACTAAAGAAGTTGTGAATGACTTGGGCGCGTCGACAAAATAGCAGTCATTATCTAAATATTTCAAAATATTATAAATGAAATAAGAAGATTAAGCTTATGTTAAAAAACTTGAAGATTTAAATCATAAATATTTAGACAAATAGATTTTCGCTAAAAAATTTATAGGGAAAGAAAAAAATATTTGTTACGACTATCAGTAAGATCTTGTAACTGCTTTCAATAATTATTGTTTAAATTAGATCCATGAACGCAAGCGAAATCCAGAATAGGAGAACTCTCAAAGAAACTATCTAGCACTCTGTTCATTATAATCATAGGTCAGATCCATAGGCGACATCAGATTACACTAATGCTTTAGTAGGTGTGGGGATATTTTTAACTATTCTTGCCATCGCTGCCGTAGTGCTTCTTCTTCTTGGAGTTTTTGGCACTGGAGCGAACAGTACACCATCAAATGGAACTAGAGTAGATATGAATCAGGGATTAAATTTAAGACCATCGTATTAGCCAACTCAAGTCACCCCATCATATCAACCTTACAACTCGGTCGAGCCCAACAGATCACAACCAAATCAAATTTAACCCTCCCGAATCTCAAATCCGTCAGGTCAACCACAGTTGGCATAAAATTAGCCATATAGATCTACTCCATCTACTCAGCCATCTAATATAAAGCTTGCACACTAACCATCTCAGCAGCATAAAAAGATTAAACATATAAATTGATCAATAAATATTTTAGATAATCACAGCAAATATTAAATACTTTTCATATTAGATCCGATATTATTTATAATGATAAAATTATATATACCTTTGCAAAGTTTAACGGAATATAATAATATATGAGCATCTAAATAAACCAAAATAGAAAAGGCCCTCCTTTATAAAATTTACCAGGTCTTCACACTCATCTTATCAAGGAAGGAGTTTCTTCTCAAGTTAGGCCTTTGAACTATCAAACAAATTATCAAGGATAAATCAGGCAATCTAGTCCAGATGCGAAACAGGAAAGCCCAAGTTATGACTCAAAAATTTACATATCAAGAAGTAATCACAAAAGAATGAAAGGGGAATATGCCTCAGGAGAATTTCCATCAAAGTTTTTAGACTCAAATGGAGATAAAGTTTATTCTAAAAAACAAGAAAGTTCTAATGTATTCATAGTAGTAGGTATAATAATAGGTCTTTTACTTTTAGCTGCTGGTTTAATGTTTTTGCTTGGATTTTTTGAAAAAAATGGAAAAAATATCAGCTAAGACAAAAATGAAAGGGCTTAGATAAAAACAGCGGAAAAAAAATCCGATGAAATAGAAAAAGAAAAGAAATCATAAGAAAAATTAAATCCAAATACATCTCCATCAACAATACCTATAGACAATAAAAAAGAAGATAAATAAAAATAAAAACCTAAATAGTAAAATAAAGAAGAAAACAAAAAACAAGATAGTAAAAAAAATTAAGCTTAGAAAAAGTCCTAAGAATCTAAGAAAAACTAACCTGAAAAGGCAACTCCAAGAACCGAGCCAGAAAAAGCAGCTCCAGCGAGTCCTAAGCCTTCGTCTTAGTAAGCAAAAAAAGATGAGAAA
>Ga0169931_10010727_pt1 | contig 13019 bp, 14 predicted proteins | sample Kivu_15m_20L_FD_129675 | JGI IMG/M metagenome (GOLD analysis project Ga0169931, IMG submission 129675) | Freshwater microbial communities from Lake Kivu, Western Province, Rwanda to study Microbial Dark Matter (Phase II) - Kivu_15m_20L... | ecosystem: Environmental > Aquatic > Freshwater > Lake...
ATAAAAAAGTAAGGCTAAAGTATTGGGGATTGGGGATTGGGGATTGGGGATTGGCCAATCCCCAATCCCCAATCCCCAATCCCCATAATAATACATATAAAATTTTTAGAGATTTTCATATAATATCATACTTATTTTAACATAAATTTAAAAGAATTATGATTAATATTAATATGATATCTATTAAAATCCATAAAAAATTTATATGTATTATTATATATTTTACGTAGTGTAATAATATCGTCTAGCAATTCAACTTTTTCTGTCTTTTTTTTCAACTTTACGTTTTATTTACAACTAGACGTCTTTTTTCACAGTACTCTCCTCCAAACAGTTAAGAAATAATAGGAAAAATTGTATATTTGGATTTTATAGATAAATTTTTAGATTTATATACATATCTATAACAACAAAATTTATTAATGTTTTAGTTTTACTTACTGAATTAATAAAATTAATGTCAACAATTGGTTTAAAAGATGATTTAATTAATCTAAAATCCAGATTAGAGGGCATCGAACAGCAATTGACTGATCAATCACAAGAAATTCAAAAGAGATATGACACCTGGCAAAGACTCGATGAGAGAGCTGAAAGAATTTTTAGCAATCAAAATAATATAGTCAGATTCAACATTGGTGGAAAAAAATTTGCTACAACTGAAACAACATTGAGGGAGACTAAAGGAACACTCTTTACAAAGTTGTTAGAATCAGGCAAGGTCGACTTAAAAGATGAGATTTTCTTCGACAGATCTCCGAGGATGTTCCCATTAATCATCGAATATCTGAGAAATAAAAAAATCACATACAAGGGTATTTCCAAAGAAGACTTAGAAGTCCTTAGAAGTGATGCAGAATATTATCAAATAGCAGAGATACAGGAATATTTAGATAGCAAACTTAAAGAAATAGAATTCGTGTCATTTGAATTTTCAGGGCCATATACTTATACTGGATTAACTGCAGGTACTAATTCAGTAGGAGACTTGAAAGATAAATCTATGCTCAAAGGAATCTGTGCGAATTCCCCAGGGTATATTATTATCGAGCTCAATGATGAATGGGAATTCAAGACTATAGAAATCGGTGGATGTAAAGGAAATAGCACATTGTGGTATTCTGATAATGGTGCAGGTGCCACAATTTTCACTAGCTTGAATAAACAAGATTGGAAAACTGTTGGAACTATTCCTTATGGATTCGGAACAAGTATAAAGAAAGTTGACCTTACTAAATCTATTGGAAAGTATATCAAATTTGAATACTCTTCTTATCTAGGAATAGGATTTTTAAATATTATTAAACCTGAGGAAGTATTTTAATGAGAATCAATTTTATTTACATAATAAAATATATGAAATAAGATATTTGTGTAGTAATACTTTATAAAATATCAATTATATGAATATAAAATCCCTAGGATAATTACTATATAGTATTTAAAATAAATTTATATTTATTACTATAATAAAATTATTTTATAAAAAATGTTTTCTAATTCTTATCAAAGTGGAATGCATATAGAGCTATTGAATACACAAAGTATATACATTTTAATCTAGATAAGGAACTTATAAAGAATTGGAAATTTGTTGGAAAAATTTTAAAGGAATATGACCCTTCAGTAAAAGGGTATGTGAGCATTTTAAACGCAGGGGGAATTTCGAAAATGCAAATTCCAAATAATGACAAGATTACTTTAGGAATCGTTCAAAGTTATATTGTATTCCAGATGTTCTTGTTTTCTCCCAAATCTTTCGGAATCGAAATAGCAATCACAGATACATCAAAAGTACAATTAAATTTATATGTAGACTAAAAGAAGATTGATGTTTTCTTCCAGCTCTAAAGATATAGTAATCAATACACTACACTGTAGAATTCCTATTAATGTTAGTATCCCTATCGGTGTCTGGTTTAATCTATCCATCGATGTGCTTTCATTCGTTAGTGACTGTTTTAAATTTCAGACATTTAGATCAATTGATTACATAAGCATAACAGCAAATTGTAAAATTAGAAGAATATTTTCAATGCGTAATTCTCTAACTGAAATCAACAAAACTAAAAATGAAGAATTTCCAATGGAGTATGGTGAGATATTACCGAAAAATTTAGCCCTGCCTTCTGATACTTATCATGAGAATATAAATTATAATATAGATAAAATAAAGCAGTATTTATTAGAAGGAGAAGCTGGGCTTGTAAAAAATTCAACAGGGATAGCTGCAATAAGAATTATGGAAATCAATGACAATAATAATGGCTCTAATAACGATAACATGAATAATTTCCATTCAGAAAATTCACAGATTGCTAATAACAAAAAGAAGCATGAGATTATAGAACTTGAGCAAAAGACAATACAGAATGTAGCAGTAACTGGTACATACAACGGTCACAAAAAATCTAACATCCTTCCTAAAAGAAATACATCAAGTCCAAAAAAATATAATCCGATAAGATCTAAATCTCATAATAGGCCAATTAAAACTTTGAATCAGAATCAAAATGATGTAGAAATGCTTGAGAGTAATAGGGAACATATTATAAATGGAATTAGGTTTCTTTCAAAATCACCTGAAGGAGACAATATAGAAGAAAACTCCCTAGGAAACGATCTTAATATAGTAAGCACAAATGTTATAGTAAAAAGGAATGCTTTGAATAAAAATAAAATGAATCAAAAGTTAAAAAACAATGAGTTAAAATATAATGCTAGAAATATTTCTAATAATCAACATAACAAAATCAATATAAAAAAGCTAAATTATCCTAATAATGACAATATCTCCGCTACAAAAGCGAATAACATAATAAAAACAAACAAAAACTACAAAAATCCATACAAATGGAATAAATTGAAAATTCCTGAAAATGAATTCCAAAAATTAAAATTGAATTCTGAAGAAAAAGAATCAAATTTAATGCTATTTAATACTTTAAATTACAAAAATATCGAAAAATGGGAGAATAGTAAAGACAACTTAGCTGATTCAATAGAAGAAATATTTGACATCGAGGATAAGAAGAATGATAATCCCAATAGGGAACCTAATAAGAAAAATTCAATCAGGAGCAAGGAGTAAGAATAAAATTGAATTAATATTAAATTTAAAATAGAGACGTAAATGAACAAGAAGAGACTGATGATAAATTTTACTATGAGATACCTATAAAAGACAGCAAGAAAAAATCAGAGTCTAATTACAAAGATTCCTCAAACTATTTCAATTCCAACACTAAATTTAATAAATACAAAGAGAGCAGCTCCGCTTTTCAAGAAAATTTTAGCACTATAGACACAAAGCGACAAATCATAGCGGAGATACTTAAAGAATCCCAAAATACACTCACAATGGTCGATAAAGAGAGGCCTTTTACTCCACCATTTACAAAACTTGTTCCAATGAGTTCACTTAGATCAAATGACAAGGCAGAGGTAATTTTAGAGAAATCAAAAGATGAAGCTATGAATTCAGAATTATGTATAAGCCAGAATAATCTGAATAATAACAAATCTAATCTAGAAGAAGAGAAACACATATCTACAGAAGATTTCTATAGTAGAAATAACAATAATTGCTTGAATGTTTTAAATAAGAGTAAACATTTTAGGATGGAAGAATTAAAAAATCATGATGTCGATTTGATTTATGATCATTTGCTAGGTTGTTATTATGATCCAAAAACTAATATGTATTATGAACTAAAGAATAATTAAATAGTTAAAATCTAATACAATTATCCTTTAGCTATTTATTTATTTATATGAAAGACATTAAAACAGTTTTATTGTCTATTTAAATAAACTTATTTTAGGATGTTTTAATAAAATTCCAAATAATTTATGTCTATCCCTAATTGTTCTCCTTCTTTTTATAACCACATTTAACGCATTCATAAAAAACGGTACTACCCTCATCAGCACTTCTGGTTTGCATGGTAAAGAAATACATTTTTCTACTGGGGCAATTTGGACATTTTTCTTCAACAGTTTGCCTCTTGAGTTTCTGTTTTACTTTGAATTTATCTTCTTTATTAGTGAGTTTGTTCATCCATTCTTTACTTGTATGGTATTCGTCTACCGTCTCTATATTATGGTTTGTAATCTTATAAATACTCACCTCCCCTCCGCATTTTTGACACATCACTACATCATTTTGTATTATTTCAAAATCAAACAAATCACCACAGTCTAAACAGAAATTAGGAGGACGAGCGAACACGTTGTTGAAATTATATTTTTCTTCGAGAGTATCGAAATGACAGTCACTCATTAACATATCAAAAATATATATGTGAATTTTAAATTAATTTTTATTTTTCCAAAAAATAAATAATATACAAGTAAATGAACGATCAAGCTCATAGAAATTTTCAAAATTTACCCAAAATTGGGGCTGTTTATTCCACCAAGGACGAGAAACAGAGAGCACTCGCAGAAGAAATCTTAAATTTCAGAGTTAGACCAGAGTTGAAACTTAAAATAAACATGAACATCCCAGGTTTAGAAAAGAAGAAGACAATTACCACCAGAAATCCTACTACAAGAAGACTATTCAACCCTTTAAGTGTGAAAGGTAGAGATGGATGGCTGTATATTTGGACCATGCCTAATATAACAAGATTCCTTCCTCCTGCACTTTGTGTCGCCTTTTTGTATTTTTGTGGAGAAACGATGGTTGGTACCGTATTTTATGAAAGAAGAAATAATGACGAATGGGAAGGAGTATACTGCAAAATGCAAACTATTCATAGACATTACATTGATAGATGGTCTCTCATGGCTTAAGATAATTTACAATCCAATTATATTAAATATTCATAATCGATTTAATTTTATTTGAATTAATTGATAAATGAGAACATTATATATTTAAAAATATATTTATGAAATTAATAAATAAAAATCAAGAACATAATATTTTTATTAATTGTTGTATGAAGTAAATGCTTAAGCATTAAAAACATAAATTTTGTTTAATTTATAGGTTTGAATTTTTAAATTTATTATGAAATAATCTATTTATTATAATTTTCCAAGTGCTTCCTTAAATTGTTTTATTTCTTTTATTTCATTCGTTAAGAAATTTCTTTCTATTTCATTAAAACCTAATAAATTTCCATTTTTCTCATAGAAATTTCTTTTAAATCCTTTAGAAAAGAAAAATGAAAAATCTAGTTTTTTCTTTTTATAAACAAAAAATGACAATCCAATTATCCAATAAATATTCCCTACAATATAGGTGATAGGTTCTATAGTATCCCAGCCATAGAGTTGATAAATCAAAACATAGAATACTATGACGTTTAGTAAAAAGAACAGAACTCCTAAATTAATATAGAGATTCATAGTTGATTTAAACTTTTTGTCTAATCTTTCTTTAGCATCTTGACAATGTTTGAATAACTTTTCATAAGTTTCTAATAAATTGTTAAGATTGGACTCGACTTCCTTTTTTAATTCTTTTATACTTTCTTCAGTTGGAATATTAGCTCTTCCTTTATTAGAAAAGTTGTTATACAAAAAGGAATTAAAATTGTTAAAAATTGAGAATTTTGTTCTGTTATCTTTGCTAACTATCATGTTTAAGCTGGGAAAATATTTTATATTCATGTGTCCGTTTAATTTTATAACAAATGAATGTTTTGCGAGATCTAACAGACTTTCGTTTAAATTAGTGACTGGCTCTCCTTTATAATTAAGACATTCTACTTTTTGTATTTTTGGATCCACTCCTTCAATTCGTTTTAGGAAATCAGAAATCTTGTCTTCCTTTTTGTAAAAGATTGAATAGTTTTTATCATAAACAGGAATCTTAAGTTCATTGGTGTTAATATCATTTGAAAATTGTACTATGTTGTTATATACTTTACTAGAAAAATTTTTGTATGAATTGATGAATTTAGTATTTCTTAAAGCAATGACGACAGATGAATATTTTAAAGAGAGTTTGAACATTTTTTATTTATATAATTTAATCTTTAAATATTTATGCAATATAATTATTCATTTACTTTCCATGAATTTAAATAAACTTTTATAAACAAAAGAAAATTTTGATAAAATGAAATGGATTAATTTTTGAATAGAGAATTATCTTTGATGCATTGAATGAAATTAGGGTGAGTAAATAATCTCTTCCCAACAGAAATATTTTTACCAATCAAATTTTGAATTTCCATATTAGGTCCTATAAAATTCAAAACGCTATTTATTAGAGTTGTAAAAATCTGACTAACAATTAAGTCCTTCGTAGAATCGCAAGGAAAATATTCTGCATTATAATTTTTCGCTAGAATTTCAGCGTCTTGCTGAAGAACGGGATTATTTACGCTCTTTTTAGAATTAAGTAAATCGATCTACTAATGTTTAAATTTATTCAAAATGTTTTATGAGGATTTACCTTATTACCGATTAGAATTTTGAAAGGAACATCGCAACTCGCCACGCTTTGGAATATTTTTTCTGCTTTTTCTAATGAGGAATTTTTAGTTGTGTCAAAAAGAACTATTACTACAGTACTACCAAGACAATAATTGCTAAGAAATTTTAAGTGTCTCTCTTTGCAAGGAATCTCCCAATAATTTATTTTAAAAAGAAGATGCTCGTTTATGTGTAATGAAACTCTTTCCGATATTTCTTCAGAAGATTCTAATTCAATAACTTTTCCGTTGTTCTGAGTGAGTGCTTATTATGATAATAAGAAATAATTATTAATTTTACTGTCTAAAAATGTAGATTTTCCAGATTTTGTATCTCCCAATACAACAACTTTGAAACGATAGTGATAGTCTTCACCCTCCATATGATTTATTTATACATTTATTTTAATTTTAATTATGTAAATATTTAAACAGAAAAGTTTTAACCTGATTAATAGAGAAAAAAAAATCTCTAATATATTTTTCAGATAAGAGGCAATACATTTCTTATAAAAATTTGTTACAAGAATCAATTAGTGTTAAATTGTTTTATGTTAAATGAAGATTATATTTAATATTCTATATAGATATCGAACAATTTTTAATGTAAAATCCCATCATGTAATATAAATTAAAGAATACTATTTGTTTAATTAGATTTCTTTTGAATATAAAGGGAAAACCTTCTACAAATAAATTGATAATAAAAAAGCCTACTACGAGGATTGAACTCGTGACTTTTCGCTTACGAAGCGAACACTATACCACTAAGTCAAGCAGGCATATCAGGCATTTTAAATCAAAATTATTATTATGTAAGATAAACTATGATTATATAATATTCTCTTTCAAATTTACTATTAAAATTTGTAAAAATCTTAACAAATAATTTAGCTCAATTTAGAATTATTATGATTTAAGTTAATTAGAAAATAATTTTGATTATATTTCTAAATTCGATCATTTCGTTATCAAATAGCTATGTATTATTATTCATTATAAACAAAAATCATAAATTATAAATAAAGCCATTTTAATTATTTGAAGAAAGTTGTATTTATTTATCAGAAATTTAGAAAATTTGTTTTAAATTTTAATAATTTTATTTTACATCTGTGTGATAATTTAGTTAACTTTCAGTTACTGATAATAAGAACAATTTTACCAATTAATAACAGTATTTTTAATAAAAGAATTTTTAGATAAAATAATTTATTTTTCAGTGAATTTTATGATAATCATTTATCTTTTGATTAAATTATCAACTTATCTAAATTTCAATTTAGCCCCAATTTTTAAATGATCTGAAGGGTATCTGTGATTCGGAACCTTCATACCTTTAATTTCTGTGTCATGTGTAGGGATCTTCAACAATTGCACGAGCTCGATATTTTGACTTGAATATAATATATAATCAATATTTCCACTAAATTCATGAGTATAAGTGGTATAATCTGGATGATTATCAGCATATGAACTATTATCGTCAACAGAGCTAACTTTATAAACATCATAAGCACTTCTTAATTCTCTGATCTTCAAATCTTTAGATTCGTTCCAGAATTGCTCGATGAATTTTTTATTCTTAAAATTATCCTCAGAATCATTTCCTACCAGAGGTTCTCTCCTATATATTAATTTCAATACGTTCGAATCAGGAGTTGAATTAAAATCTCCACAAATTAAGGTTGGTAATTGTTTATGATAATTATTTTCAATAAATTTGGTAATTGTATGTAATTGTCCATATTTTATCCATTCTGTTTTAGGATTCCAAAAAATATGTGTATTTACTAATAAGAAGCTTTTCCCACTTGGAATGTGTTTCAACTGAATGACATGAGCTTCTTTGTGCTTGATGAAAGAATCGTCTTGTTTTCCTAATTCATCGTTGAGGTTTAAAAAATGAAAATTTTCTTCTTTGAATAAATTTTTTTTAAAGGCAGTACATATTGAAACTTTTTTCTTAGATGTGCCAATTTTAATTTTGCATGTGTATCCTAATTCCTCTAAATTAGGCTTAAAGTAGTCAATAAACAAATCGAAGTCGCATTCTTGAAGGCAGATGATGTCAAATTTTGACTTTTCAATTTCATTTAAAATTCTTGGAGCTCTGTATTTAGGTGATAGATACTGCTCGTGACAATACGGAAACCACTCAGGTTGGGTGTAATTATATGCTAGGATATTGTAGCTCATAATTGAAATTGTATTTAATTTGGATTCATTTGAGTTAATCTCATTCTCTGATTTATAGCTGAGGAAATTTATTGGTGGCTCATCATAATCAACATTTTTGTAGGTTTCTTTTTTTTCTGTGTATTTATACACAATGTAGATAAAGCTAATCGTGATTAGCAAGAATGTTGACGGATTAATTTCAAAAAGATGTTCTACTAACATTTTATTAATTATAATATAATTGCTTTAAAATAATGTAATAATTGATTAAAAATATTTTGTAAAACATTAAATTTTAATAATTTTATTATATGATAATATAAAATACCCTTTCTTATTCTATCATAAAATTAGATAACTCTTCGAACGTAATTTTCAAATTATATAAATAAATTACGCATCTTTCATAGTCTATTTTTTATATTAAAAGAAAATTTCAATTATTTTAAATCATTTGAATGCCACTTCGGCAGGAATTTTGAAACTTATACAAAATACATGTTTTTTAGTAGATACATCCCTTACATTACAAAAATCTTCAACCATACTATCTTCAAATTTTTCTATGCCAAATGCACTAGCAATTCTTCCGTACAAGTCTTCTTTCGGATCCTTGGCGTTAGAAAATCCATAAACATGCACGTAAGGTAAAAAATCTTTGGAATATATATTATTTTTCGTATTTTTGAATAATCCTGTAAATACATCAAGAAATTCAATGGCGTCTTTTGGTAAATTCATGTAAAAATGATTAATCTTCAAATTTATAGGAAATTTTCCATCGAAATTTTGTTCTTCATCTAAGAAAATTTTGCTTTGACCGACACAAGATGAAACGAATTCTCTTGCGTCCATATTAAAAGTAGAAATCATTTCATTTTTAATCTTATTTTTTTCAATGTTCAAATTTAAATATTCATAACAAGAAGGATTCAAATCATTTGCTAAGACTCTGATTCCGTTTTTAGCTGCTCTTATTGATAAAGGACCAACACCACAAAAGGCGTCACATAAAATTTCACCCTTCTTGAATTTTTTTAAAATCCTGTCACGTTCAGATTGAAGACGACTGCACCAATATACTTTTCTAATATCAAAAGTAAACACACAAGACACTTCTTTATGAATTACTTCGAAATTGTGTTCCCCAGCCAGGACTTCCATTTCATATGTACGAAAAACATTGTCAATTTTGGAAGTTTTGTTTATGACAGTTCTTATAGATGAATTTTTCTAAATGTATCAGGTAAAACTTTTAATTTTATATATACATCTAATATAATTTGTCCTATCAAATACTTATAATCTAAAAATTTTTCTCTTAAATTCAAATGTGCAATTTTTCCTATGATTTCGTAACTATTTGGAGCTTGATCATAATCTTTGGGAAGGATTTTTCTGATTATATCAACATATGAAAAATTGTCAAAAGTTAATTCAATCTTTTCTTCTGTAATTGAAATTCTATGTAAAGAAGAATTATTTTTATGTTCAAGATCATCTGATTCGTTTTCAATATCGATTATGAAAGAATTCTTTTTAAGAAAATCTTCCAGTAAGGCTTTTTCTTGATTTACTTCATATTTAGTAATTACTACGTTATATTCAGTATCAATTTTTTTTACTGGGTTTACATTTCTTAGTTTAAGGACGTGCCTATTTTAATAATTTTCTATTTTTAATTACTCTTTGAAATTTTTAGTGAATATATGAGTTTCCTCTTTTTTCAATTTTATACCATATCGGAACAAGCTTTGATTGAACAATTTTTTAATTTCTTCTAATTGTATAAAAGATTTATCTTTTTCATTAACTTGTAAATTAAGTTTATTTTGTTCCATTAACTTTCGAATAAAATAATTCCTATTCAAATTAATAATTTAGAAAGGTATTTTTATTATGTTTTTAAAAATTATTTTGCCTTAATAAAATTTTTGTAATTAATAAATGATATCATCTGTTTTAGAAAAAATAATAGAAGAAGACATCAATATTAGCGGATTAGAAGGAGATTTACCAATGCGTAATACCTTGTATCTAAATACAGAAGGCAAGGAGGAAATTCCTAGAGAAAATGTAAGGTCTCGATACACAACCCACAAATTTAAAACAGGGAGTGATATTTACAATAGTTCCAACAATCATACATTAACTGAAGAAAATTACTTAAATACAAAAAGGCACTCGATCCGTGGAAGTAGAGTGGAAATAATCCAGAGTCATAGAGAACTAAAAAACATTCAAAAGAACAGTTCTTTCTTTGATGGAAAACCGAGAACAGAGGATGACATCACAAAACTAGAATGTCCCCTTTATAGATGTAGCAGTAATACCATAATAAGATCTAAAATTCCAAAAAGTTTTACAACCAAAGAGGACTTAAACAAAGATGCACAAAATCCTTTTAAAAGACCTTTGGAGGATCAAACTAACATTAATGATTTTAAAGATGCAGAAAATAATAAGAAAAGTATTATAACAATTCAGTAAGTTCTTAAAATAAAGTAGGAAACGATGTTGTTGATATTAAACTAGCTAACACAATGGAATTGAGAACATTTAAATCGCTATTTATGACTATTTTGCAAATTATAAACTGCATAATCAGATATACTATAGTACAATTTCCTTTTTGTATAAAATGGCTGGGATTAGTTTATGGCCCTATAATAATTTCAATTATTGGAGCGATGAGTATCTTTTCGATTTATATGCTAATCAAAGTTAAGCAATTTACTGGTGAAAAGTAAAATTATAGATCCATTTTTTGCATTTATTATTCATTTTTTAGATCCTATTCAGCGTTTGCCTATAAATGGTGGGGAATAAAGGGAAAATTTTTCATTTTAATACTAAACGCTTCATCATCCTTTGGTTCTTGCTTGAGTTATATTAGTATAATTAAATAGCTAATATAAAATTTTTCATCATAGTTATCTTTTTGAAACTAATGCCAAATCTTCTAACTATAGGGACAGGAGAAATATTCCTTGCTAATAAAACTTTACTTTCTATTATACTAAGCTTGTGGCTAGTAGTTTATTGCTATCAAAAAGATGTATCAGGCATAAAAGCTGCAGCGTACTGGGGTGTTTTAGGAATCATATTTTTTCTATTTTTGGATATAACAAATATGTTAATCTGGAGCTGGTACGAATACATCCCCGAAGATAAAAACATGAATTTTATTTCCATAGATTTTTCTCATTATGATGTCTATAACTCCATAGCAACAATCATACTCAGTTTTAGCTTTCATACGTACACTTTTTCGATTTATGAATGCATAGAAAACCCTGATTCAAGGAAAATGATCGTAACTTCATCAATTGGAATTTTTACATCGACCTTGATTTATTTATTGGTTGGAACGATAGGCTATATTCTCTATGGTTATAATCTTTCTGATTCTATTTTAGATACAATGGGATATAGCAATATTAGCGTATTAATGAGTATTTCATTTGTTGTTAATGTTGTGATGAGTTTTCCGATAGCTTTGCGTAGTCTTAACCATTATGTTGTTTATATTATTGAACTAATCTCCACTGTATCAAGAGATATGTGTTGTAAAAAGAAAAAGGATAGGTCTACTACATTTTTAGCGGAGAAAAAACCTGAAGAAGGCGATCATAATGCGGTGGTTAGCACAGATGAGCATGAATTAGAAAATGATGAAACACCCGATGATTCGGGACATCATCACATGATAAGTTTACCCGAACATGTAGAATATTTAATTATGCTTGGTTTGTATGTAGGGATATTTTACACGGCTAATGTCTTTCCTAATATGAAGACGGTAAATTAGAGGAATAAAATTTCCTCACTTTCATTTATAAACTTTTATTATTTTAGCTATTCGGTTTTCTTGGTGCAACTACCGCGAATTTGTTTAGTTTCATTTTACCTGCTATGTTTTATTTAAAATTTACTGATAAAAAATTATTCAGTGTGTAAGAATATTCTATTATTATTAATTTAGTTCCAAAATTTTGTCTATAATTTTTATTTTAGTGGGTTTATTAGGATTAGTTGTTTGTTTGACTTCAAATATTTTATCAGTCATAAATGGGCATGCTCATTAAAAATTAATTAAGAAAAGGAAATTGAAAATAAAACACAACATAATTTATTAAAAATCGTTATTAATTATTTTTTATTTTTATTTATTCAATATCGTATTATAAATTATTACATACACATATAATTCTCAAAATGTATTTAATAAAAAAATATTTTTTATATTTTCATAATTTATTTTTCTTCTTGATTCAATATATTATCTTGATTTCTTTCTGAAATATTTATATTATCTTGAACTTCTCCCTCAATGAGAGAATTCTTCGGAGAATCAACATCCATTTCTGAATTAACTTCCGACTCTGATTGCTTCGAGACTTGTTC